>Ga0255354_1000499_pt1 | contig 24872 bp, 22 predicted proteins | sample HBST50metaG_FD_189942 | JGI IMG/M metagenome (GOLD analysis project Ga0255354, IMG submission 189942) | Peat soil microbial communities from Stordalen Mire, Sweden - H.B.S.T50 | ecosystem: Environmental > Terrestrial > Soil > Wetlands > Peat | place: Sweden: Norrbotten County, Stordalen Mire...
GGCGCGGCCACCCAGCCCGTGCACTAGCACCACTACTCGCCCACCCGACGGTCCTTCCGCGTAATAGTGGACGCGATGGCCCGCAACCCGGACCGAGTGGCTTTCGACGCCCGCAAACCGCAGGCGCGCATACATCAATTCGTTAAAGCAACTGACGGGACGCAGCCAGAACACGAGGCCCGCAAGCACCGCCAGCCCCAATACGACTCCAGCAACCCAAAGCAGTCTCTTGATCGCTTTCATTCGTCCTCTCGCTTTTTCTCATCCAAGATGCGCGCTCTCTGCCAACCTGCCTCGATGACCCGCACTGCGACCGCGTCGAGGCCAAACGGCCCGGGAAGTGCGTCCGGTCGGTTCCACTCGCCCCGCTCTGCCCATCGCACCGCATCGGCGTCGGAAGCCGCCTGCAATACGCCACCCGTCACACGGCACAGGTAATCCGCGATCACATAATGGTAGCGGACCCGCTCATCGTCCGGCCCTATTTCCTTGTAAACTCGTTCCAGCAACTCGATTAGTTCCAGCGGTTCGACGATGAGCCCCGTCTCTTCCCTCACCTCGCGGACAACCGCATCGAGCAGCCCTTCGCCCAATTCCAGCAAGCCGCCGGGCAGAGACCAATGTCCCTTCATCGGCTCAGTTCCGCGCCGCACCAGCAGCACCCGGCCCTGGTCCACAATCACCGCGCCTACACCCACCAGCGGCGCTAATGGAAATTCTCGCTGCATGACCCTCCGCTTGCCGATAAATCTACGATAGTTCCCTCCCGCCCTGTTCGCACAAGAAGGCCTCCTGCATCTTCCGCCCCCGGCTATCATCGAAGAGATAGATCAAGGAGAAACAAATGGCGGAATTCACGCTGCGTATCGATGGGATGCACTGCGGCTCGTGCGTTAGGAGGGTCAGCCAGGCGCTGGCCGCAACCGAGGGAGTCCAGGTGGAAGAGGTGCAAATTGGAGCGGCCAGGCTCACGTCCAGCCTGAACCCTCAGCCCGTCGATCTGGCGCTGGCGGCATTGGCCAAGGCTGGCTATACCGCGCATCTGGAACAATAATTTCCCCCATGGCCACGACCGTAATGCAATCGCTGACGCTGCCCATCCTGGGGATGACGTGCGCCTCCTGCCAACAGCATGTGGAAGCAGCGCTGCGTTCGACGGCAGGAGTGGAGTCCGCGCACGTGGATCTGATGGCCAATCGCGCCCAGGTGGATTACGATCCGGCCATCGTCGCGCCTGATGCGCTGGTAGAGGCAGTTCGTGCATCAGGCTACGACGCGGTGCTTCCCCGCACCGGCGATTCCGGGGCGGGAGCATCCGCAGAAGCTCCAACCAACGGCCCGGAACGCAAGGCACTGACCACTTTGATCGCGGGAGCGGCTGCCATGTTGCTGGCCATGCCGCTGGGCGCGGAGATGGGTTGGCTCGACCACCTCTTGATGCGCGTTTTCCCCTGGCTCTATACGGCGCCTCCCAGTGTGCTGCGGTGGTTCTTGCTGATCATGACTGGGTTGCTCATGGTCTGGGCCGGCCGCGGCATCTACGTGAGCGCGGCCCGCGGTCTGCGCCACGGGACCACAAACATGAACACGCTGGTCAGCCTGGGAACAGGTGTGGCCTTCGCCTATTCCGCCTATGCCACGCTGTGGCCCGCAGCGGACCGCCAGGTTTACTTTGACGCGGTTCTGCTGATTCTCGGCTTTCTGTTGTTAGGCAAAGCGCTGGAAGCCCGCGCGAAACGGCGGGCGCTCGCGGCGCTTGACTCGCTCTCCCGCTTGCGGCCTGCGACCGCGCGCCGAATCCGCGGCGGAGTCGAAGCTCAAGTGCCGCTCGAAGAGATCGAGGTGGGCGACAGCGTGCTGGTGCTGCCGGGCGAGCGGTTTCCGGTGGACGCAACCATTCTGGAAGGCCGCACCAGCGTGGACGAGTCCATGCTCACCGGCGAGCCCACTCCGCTGCCTCGCGAACCGGGCGGAAAAGTTCTGGCCGGCTCGCTCAACTACGATGGCGCGGTGGTTTGCCGCGCAGAGTCTCTGGGCGAGGCGACGGTGCTGGCTCAGATTACCCGCATGGTCGGCCAAGCGCAAGGTTCGCGCGCGCCCATGGAGCGGCTGGCCGATCGCGCGAGTTCAATCTTCGTGCCTGTTGTGCTGGGTTTGGCCGTGCTCACGTTCCTGAATTGGCTTGGCGCGACACACTCTCTGCAAATGGCCCTGGCCAGCACCGTTTCCGTGCTGGTGATCGCGTGCCCGTGCGCCATGGGGTTGGCGGTCCCTGCAGCCTTGACCGTTGCGGTGGGACGCGGAGCCCAGCTTGGCGTGCTCTTCAAAGGCGGAGAAGCGCTGGAACGGCTGGCGCATCTGGACGTCATCGTTCTCGACAAGACCGGGACGCTGACCGTGGGACGGCCGGTGCTGGCCGGAGTGCATTCGCTGGGAGACTCGACCGACAACGATTTGCTGCGGCTGGCCGCGGCTGCCGAGGAGCGGTCAAACCACCCGCTTGCCCACGCCGTCGTGGACCACGCGCACTCGCTGGGCCTGGTGTGGCCGCCTGCGGAAGACGTGCAGGTTCTTCCCGGCCGGGGTCTAAACGCCAAAGTTGAGGGTCACGATTGCCTGCTGGGCAATGAAGAGTTGTTCAAGGAGTTCTCCATTCCGCTGCCGAAGGAAACTCAGGCGCCGGAACCGGGAGTGACGCGCCTCTGGATGGCTCTCGACCATCGGATTGCAGGCTACTTTGACGCCCGCGATGCCTTGCGTCCAGATGCCGCCGCAGCCGTGGCCGCGTTGGCCCGCAGCGGGCCGGGAGGCGCCGGACTCAGAGTCATAATGCTGACAGGCGACTCGGCTGCGGCGGCAGAACCCATCGCCCGGCAGGCGGGAATCACCGAAGTGGAAGCCGGTCTGGATCCGGCCGGCAAGCTGGCTCGCATTCGCGCTTTGCAGAAGACCGGGCTGCGCGTGGCCATGGTGGGCGACGGCATCAACGACGCCGGCGCCTTGGCGCAGGCGGACGCAGGCATCGCCATGGGATCGGGTGCAGATCTCGCCCAGGAGGCGGGCGATGTTCTGCTGCTTCGCGCTCAGCCTTCCGCGATTCCCGCGGCGCTCGACCTGGCCCGCGCTGCATTGCGCGTGATGCGGCAGAATCTGGTGTGGGCCGCGGCCTACAACCTGCTCGGCATTCCTCTGGCAGCCGGCGCGCTTTACCCCGGCTTTCACATTCTGCTCAGTCCCTGGCTCGCCGCGGCCGCCATGGCGCTCAGCTCCGTGAGCGTGCTGGCCAACAGTCTGCGCCTGCGACGCTGGCTGCCGTCTTCTTGATGAATGCCGGTTGGCTTGAAGTTTTCCATCTCTCAACAGCTTGACCTCGGGGCGTCTGAATCGCACAGAGCAAGCAGACACGATAGACTTAGCCTAGAGCCAGCCCCGTGCGCATCCTGACCCGCTACATCCTCGGTGAAATTCTCTCCCACACGCTTATCGGTGGCGCGGTCTTCACGTTCATTCTCTTCATGCGCGACCTCCAGCACATTCTGGACATGGTGGTGCGCAACAGTTCGACCTTCACCAACGTGATGGAGATCTTCCTCCTCATGTTGCCCAACACCTTCAAAGTGACCATTCCCATGGCGGTGTTGGTCGGCGTGTTACTGGGGCTCAGCCGCCTGGCAGCGGACAGCGAGATCATCGCCATGCGTGCCGGTGGCCTAGGGATCGGCTACTTTGTCCGCGTCGCTTCTATCGTGGCCATCGGGGGCACACTGCTGGGTCTGGTCAACTCCTTGTATGTGGCCCCACGCGCCAATCAGGCCATTCTGGACATGCAGCAGTCTCTGGAGACCTCGCAGGCATCCTACGAGATCGAGCCGCGCGTCTTCTATGAGGACTTCAAAAACTTCGTCCTTTATGTGCAGAATGTAATTCCGGGGACGGGCGCATCCAACTGGCGCCAGGTCTTCATGGCCGACGTCAGCGATCCTTCCACGCCCAAGATCACAACCGCCGCTTCGGCGGTTGTGGCCAACGACGGCAACCGCGACTCCGGCCAGGAGCTGCTGATGCGGCTGCGCAATGGGGCCGAACACGAGTCCGTCGCCGGGCAGCCCGAGCAATACAACATCTCCACCTTCACGACCACCGACATGCCGCTGGCCCTCAGCCAGCAGAGCGATGTGCACCTGGGACGCCTGGACACGGCGATTTACGCCCTGCCCATGAAAGCACTGGTGGAGCGCACACACGGCCCCGACGCCATGCGCTTCCTGATCGAATTGCAGAGCCGATTCTCTTATCCCGCGGCCTGTCTGGTGCTGATGCTGGTGGGCGTTCCCCTGGGCGTAGCCTCGCGGCGAGGCGGCAAGAGTTCGGGATTCGTCTTCACCATCTTGCTGGTGCTGCTCTATTACGTCCTGTCGTACACCGGCATCGCTCTGGGCAAGCAAAATCGACTCTCCGCGTTCTGGGCGGTGTGGTTGGCCAATATTCTCTTCGCAGGAGCCGGAACGTTTTTGCTGTGGCAGATGGCTTCGGGAGGCCGAGTTCTAAGCACCATCACCGGCTGGGCGTCGCGCTCTCCGAAGCCCAAATCTGACGGCTTATGCAAGCCAAACGGCATTCAGTTGGGCGCACTCCTGAGCCGGTTCCAATCACGTCCCCAACGCATCAAAGCCCGCGGCGTGTTTCCGCGCATCCTGGACGAGTATGTGGTCCGCGAATTCCTCAACACGTTCTTCCTGGTCCTGTTCGGCTTTGTGATGCTGATGCTGGTCTTCACCTTCTTTGAGTTGGTGGGCGACATCCTGCGCAATCACATCCCGCTTTCCACCGTGGGCGCCTATCTGATCAATCTCACGCCCAGCATGCTCTACCAGATTGCGCCCCTGGCCGTGCTGATTGCCGTGCTGGTGACGTTCGGGGTGCTCAACCGCAACTCGGAACTGATCGCCATGAAGGCCACCGGCATCAGTCTTTATCGGCTGGTGATTCCGATCGTTTCCATCGCGGCCATTCTCGCCGTGAGCCTGTTCCTGTTCGACGAGTTCTACCTGCCCCAGGCCAACCGCAAGCAGGAAGCGCTGCGCAGCATCATCAAGGGCCGCCCTCCGCAAACCTTTCTTCACCCGGAACAGAAATGGATCTTCGGGCAGCCACATCCGGGCGAGCCGGGGCGCATCTTCTACTACCAGTTTTTCGATCCCGACCACAACGAGTTCGCCAACCTCTCGCTTTTTGAATTCGACCCCTCCACCTTCGCGCTCTCCCGGCGCATCTTCGCCACGCGTGTCGCCTGGGATCCTGACACCGAGACGTGGAACTTTCAAGACGGTTGGGAACGCGACATCGACGGAGCCAACGTAACCCAGTACCGCGCCTTTAGACAGACCAAATTCTCCGAGATTCACGAGGAGCCGACCTACTTCAAGAAGGAAAGCCTGCAATCGCAGGAAATGAGCTTCGGCCAGTTGGACAGCTACATCGGCGACCTGCGCCAGAGCGGATTCGACACCATGCGGCTGCGCGTGGCGCTGTGGCAGAAGCTCGCTTATCCGCTGGTGGCCGTCATCATGGCGGTGCTTTCCGTTCCTTTCGCGCTCTCCATGGGCCGTCGCGGCTCGCTCACCGGCATCGCCGTCGCCATCGGCGTGGCGCTGACGTACTTTGTCGTCAGCGCCCTGTTCAGCGCCCTGGGTAACGTGAACTACCTGCCCGCACCCCTGGCTGCCTGGGCGTCGGATGTTCTGTTCGGACTAGTTGGCGGTTACCTGCTGTTGCGAACGCCGACGTAAGACGCCGAATCTTTCCGCAAAGGGCCTTCGCCGCGGCATCGATTTCCGCTTTTCGCCCTTCCCCGTACAATAGGACTATGTTTCGAGACCTCGCTCCCCTCTTCGGTTACATGCGCCGCTACCGCTGGGGATACGTGTGGGGCACCCTCTCCTGCATCGCCACCAACGGCATCTGGGTGCTGTTTCCCCAGGTCATCAAGATGGCCATCGACAAGATGCAGCACGGGGTCACCCGCGAGCGGGTTCTGGTCTACGCTGGTCTTCTGGTCGCTATCGCTCTGGTCAAGGGCGTCTTTCTCTACTCCCAGCGCTGGATTCTGATCGGCATCTCGCGGGAGATCGAGTTCGACCTGCGCAACGACCTCTTCCGTCACCTGGAAGAGCAGGACTCGGGCTTCTACCAGCGCTATCGCACCGGCGACATCATGGCCCGACTGACCAACGACCTGAATGCCGTGCGCATGTTGCTGGGTCCAGCCCTCATGTACAGCGCCAACACGGTTTTCTTTACCGTGGGCGCACTGTTCTTCCTGCTCCGCATCAGCCCCTGGCTCACCCTGGTTGCCTGGGCGCCCATGCCCCTGGCCAGCATTCTGGTGCAGTATTTCGGGCGTAAGATTCACGACCGCTTCGAACGCATCCAGGCCAGTTTCTCCGAGATTTCATCGCAAGCCCAGGAGAATTACTCCGGCGCCCGGCTGGTCCGCGCCTTTGCCCGCGAAGAGTCCCAGATCGGCCTGTTTGAGCGGCTGAACCGCGAGTACATCGCCCGCTCCTTGCGTCTGGTTCAACTCATGGGGATGCTCTGGCCCTCGCTGGAGTTCATCCTGGGCATTTCCATGGTGATCACACTGCTCGCGGGCGGCCACCTGGTCATCGCACACCGGATCAGCGTGGGCGACTTCGTAGCGTTCAACACCTACATGATCATGCTGATCTGGCCTATCATCGCGGTTGGCTGGGTCGTGAATCTCTTCCAGCGCGGCACCGCCTCGGTCCAGCGCATCGACGAGTTGCTGCGCGCCGAACCAGCCATCGACGACAGCGCCGCCGACTCCAGCATCGCAGCCGACGCGGCGCTCCGTGGCGAGATTGAGTTCCGCGGCCTGAGTTTCAACTACGGCGATACGCCGGTGCTACACGACATTTCGCTGCACGTTCCCGCCGGTTCGAGCCTGGCCATCGTGGGCCCCACCGGCTCCGGCAAAACCACGCTGGTCAATCTCATCTCGCGGCTCTACGAAGCGCCGGAAGGAACGCTGCTGATCGACGGCCGAGGCGCGCGCGATTACCCGCTGGCAGTGCTCAGGCACAACATCGGCATGGTTCCCCAGGAGACTTTTCTTTTCAGCACGACCATCCGCGAAAACCTGACCTTTGGTGCGCCCCACGCGACCCCTCAAGATCTGATCGAAGCGACGGAAGCGGCCCACATTCGCCGCGAGTTCGAAGAGTTCCCTCAGGGCCTTGAAACCGTGGTCGGCGAGCGCGGCGTCACCCTTTCCGGCGGGCAGAAACAGCGCTCGGCGATTGCGCGGGCCTTGCTGCGCCGGCCGGCGATTTTGATTCTGGATGATGCACTGGCCAGCGTGGACACCTACACCGAAGAACGCATCCTGGGCGGACTGCGCGGATTCACTTCCTCCTCGACCACCATTCTCATCTCGCACCGCGTCTCGACAGTGCGCAATGCCGACCAGATCGCCGTGCTCGACCGCGGCAGAATCGTGGAGTTGGGCAGGCACGACGAACTGCTGGCTCTCGACGGCTACTACGCCGGACTTTACCAGAAACAGCAACTGGAAGAAGAACTCACCGTCACGGGATGAAACGCGCCCGGCGGCCTTTCGATCGGCCAGGATCCGGTCCAACGCGTGACCGCGAGAATCATGCCGTCCAGTGCGCTGCGACTGCTGAGTCCACGTTGGATTTGCCAGCAACAGCCGGTTGCCGCGCAGCCACCGCGACGGCAGCCCGAGGCAATGCCGCATCGCCCTCCGGATGCCGGGCCGCCTGACGCCATGCGTCACGCACATTGCGGACACAGTCGATTGCATGGCTGAACTTCTGCGCCGAGGCCGACTGCGAGGCCTGCAGTATCTGCGCGAAAATCGACGCATAGAATTCGCTCAGCACCTGCGCGGGCCGGCCGCCCACATCCATGCGCAGCCGCGCCTGCAGGTGGATGATGATATCCAGAGCACGCTTGACGGCGATGCGCCGCTCCATTGCGTCTCCGCGCTCCACTGCAGCACTCGCCGCGTGAAGAAAGCGGAGAATGCCGTCATAGAGCGCAACCACCAGTTCGACCGCCGATGCACCATCCAGCGTATGCTCCTGATAACTTCCCATTCGGGTAAAACTCCTTCACTCAGCCATTTTCAGTATTCCTGCACGATGGGTCGCATGGCCTCCCAAACTTGCTCCGACAAGGAACGCAACGAGATGCGCCAATGCCTTTGAACCGTCTCTGAAAAGGCCCTAGCTGCTGCTCGAGTTGTATCCGGTAATTGCCGAATAAAGTTCGTTCACCTGATCGAGTTCCGAAGGTAGTTCCTGCAGAATCTCGTTGGCGCTGTTCAGTTCCGTCGTCAGGCTCTTGGATTGGGCGGAAATGAGGAGTTCCTCCCGCGAGACGTCTGCGTTCAGCGTCGATTCAATGCTGCTGTTCGAGCTCGATGCCAGCGCCAGAATGCCGGTGGTCGAACTTGTGCCCGCATGGGTCAACATGTCGGAAAAACTCAGCCCCCAACTGTCTACATTCTGAAAGAATCCCACCACGCTGCTGTAGTCCGAGTTCAGGGTTGAATCGAGTGAAGTCACATCCAGACTCAGCGATCCGTCGTTGTTGACGCTGATGCCCAGGCTGGTGAGGCTGTTGATGTCCGACCCGCCGTTGTTGTAACTCAATGCGGTGCCTGTAGTTGAGTCCTTAATTGAGGAGGTCACCGTCAGCGCTCCGCTGGATCCCGCCGTGCTGGAGACGAGCACGAGTTGCGAACCGGTGCTGTTGGTCTCCACGTTAGCCGTGACTCCGATGCCCGCTGAGTTGATCGCCGACGCCAGGTCCGCGAGCGTACCCCCGGAGTCGGGCAGGCTGATGGTCTGCTTTGTCCCACTGCCTACAGTGATGTCGATGGAGCCGGTGAGTGTGTCAGACGAATTGGTAACCGAATCCAGATAGCCATTGGGATTTTGTGTGTTCAGGCTGCCTAGAAGCTGCTGCTGCAACAACGACAGCGTGGGAGAGCCAAATAGGGGCTCGGGATTGCCCGAACTGTCATTCCCCTCCTGGGTGCTCATGGCGCTAACCAGAGAGTTGTAGTCGGTGACAAATTGGTTGATCGTGCTTTCAACTCCGGAATTGTCGTTGCCGATGACCACCTGCACCTGTTCGCCCGTCGAGCTCGGTGCCGTCAGCTGGAAGGTCACGCCGGGGATGAGATCGGTGACTGTGTTCGAGGGGCTGGTCAAGTTGATTCCGTCCACCGTCAGGTTGGCGTCCGTGCCCGTCACCGTGGACTTGTAACCCAACGTCGTATTCGTATCGAAGACGCTGGATGTTACGGTCAACGCCCCGGAACTCCCCGACGACAGCGAAAGAATCGTTCCGTCGCTGTTGAGCGAAGCCGTGACCCCAAGGCCGGACGTATTGTTGATTGCTTGTTCCAGCCCGGAGAGCGTGTCGTCGGTCGAATCAAGCGTAATGGTTTGAGCCGTACCGCTGCCCACCTGGATACTCACGGAGCCGGAGAGCGTATCGGTCGAATTGGCGACCGCTGCCAGGGTACCGGTCGAAGTATCGCTCGTCGAAGCCGTATAGGCGAGAGCGGCAGTAATCGAATTGCCGCTGACCGTGATACCGCCGTCCGCTCCAGAGGTTCCGGAGACTAGGCTGAGCCGCGAACCAGAGGAATCAGTCAGCACGCTCGCTGTGATTCCCACTCCGGAAGAGTTGATGGCCGACGCCAGCCCTGAGAGAGTGCCGTCCGAGGAAGTTAAAGTAATGGTCTGTGCGGTGCCAGTGCCCACCTGAAGCGTAATAGCACCGGACAGCGGAGTGGAAGCGCTGGGCACCTCGGCCAGATAGCCGCTGGAGGTCAGCGCGAGATTCTTGACCTCGACAGTGTGCGTTCCCGCGGTCGCGGTGGAGTCCGCGTAGGTCAAGGTCAGCACATTGGTATCGGAACTGGAACCCGTTTTCTCGACCATGATGCCCTCAAGATCGGTGAGCGAGCTCATGTCTGTCGAGAGAGTCGACAACAGTGTTCCCAGGCTGGAAATCGCCGTGTCCTGGCTCTCCAGTTTCGTCAATTGGGTCTTCCAGGGAGTTTCCACATTTTGCAGATTGCTCACGATCGAGGCGACGGTCGTGCTCACGTCGAACCCATCCCCGCTGGTCGGCGATCCGAAGCTCAATCCCACTACGCTCATCGCATCCTCCGCTGGTGAATAAAGCAGCCGGAGAACCACCCGGCTCAGAAACGGATTGGAAAAGACTCATGGCCGCGACGTCCGCGATCGGAGCCAAAACGTGGAAGGGCGTCCGGTTGGACGCCCTTCCACGTTTCACTGCATTACACCGGTCAACAATCCCCCGCGGCAAAGACCTGCCGCAGCGGACTCCGGTTACTGCAGCAGCTTGGTCACTTCCTGCTGGACGCTGTTGGCCTGGGCCAGGGCGGAGATGCCGGTCTGGCTCAGAATTTCGTACTTGGACATGGCGGAGGTGGCCGAAGCGTAGTCGGTCGCCTGCACCGCGTTCTGTGCCGACTCCACATTCTCCTGCTGCGTGGCCAGCACGGAGCTGACCGAGTTCAGCGTGTTGATCTGTGCACCGATATAGCCGTCCTGCGCTGCCACGTCGGCAATGGCCGTGTTGAGAGCGGTCAGCGCGGCCTGCGCGTGCGTCTGGGCCAATGTTGTGCTGGTGCCGGTCAGGGTCGTTGCCGAGAGGTTCTCCTGGTCGCCCGCGGCGGTGGCAGCGGTGTAAGTAATGGTTGCCGTGCCCGCAGTAGCAAGCGACATCGAGCCACCTGCGTCGCCCAAGCTGGCTGAGGACACATTCGCGAAATACAAGGCGTCAATCGACGCGCCCTTTGTCGAAGAGTCGCCGGTGTAGATATCCACCGTCGATCCAGAGTTGGCTGTTTGCCCAAAGACCTGCGTCTGGTTGTACGTGGTCGTTGTGCCAATGTTGTTGATCTCGGCCAGGATCGACTGATATTCCTGGTCCGCTGCCGCAGACTGAGTGAGGTTGAGGGTACCGTTCGAGGCCTCGGTAGCCAGCGTCACGGCCCGGTTGAGCAGGCTTGTCACTTGCGAGAGGGCGCCATCTGCCACCTGGAGCATGCCGACGCCTTCCGTGGCATTGGTTTCCGACTGGGTCAGCGCCTGCGAGTTGGCCTGCAAACCGTCCACCAGCGAGAGGCCGGCGGCGTCGTCCGAGCCGGAATTGATCTTCGATCCTGAAGACAACTGCTGCAGCACCTTCGACAGGCTGGTGCTGGTGTTATTCAAATTGTTCTCCGCGTACACGGAGGAGAGATTATTCAAGACGCCCAGGGACATGGGATTCTCCTTGTTGGATGCGTTGATTTGCGGATCTTCTCCGGTTGCGCTCCCATGCTCTTGACTAACCCTGGGTCGCTGCTTGCGGGTCGGTTACCGCTGCATCTGGCCCCTTTTTCGGCGCAGGAATCGGGGACTTTATCTCCCCTGTGTTTGTGTCCTGCCACGGACACTTCTGTTCCATTGCTCTAATCTTTTTAACCTTTCCGGAGGCCCGCCGATAACCTGAGCGAAGGAGCTTCGCGGCCATGATTGAACTGACTCGCCTCAATGGCAATCCAATGGTGTTGAACAGCGATCTGATCAAGACCGCCGAGGCCTCGCCGGATACCATGCTGACTCTGATCAACGGCGAAAAGCTGATTGTGCGCGAGGATTGCGGTGAGGTGGTGGAGCGCATCCTTGCCTATCGCGCGCGCCTGCTGGCGGCTGTTGCCAGACGCCTGCCAACCTATGGCGATCTGGAGCGCGCCGTCTCGCTGGCCAGCCTGGAAGTAGCGGATCAGCCAAGACAGGCGCCGCCCAAGAGCGATCCCGAAGAGAACCGATGAAAGATGACCTACAACCTCCGCACATGATTTTCCGGGGAGTTTCTCATGGATAAGGGCAGTATCGGCGGAGTCTTCCTGGCCATCGCCGGCATCGTGACCGGACTGTTGATCGAGGGCGGCAATCTGGGGCAGATTGTGCAGCCCACGGCGGCCCTGATCGTCTTTGGAGGCACCATGGGCGCCGTGCTGCTGCAATTCCCTCTGCCCACGGTGATGGCCGCGTTCGGCCGCCTGGCGCACGTATTCTCTGCGCCTCGCAAGCACACTGACCAGCTCATTCGCCTCCTGGTGTCCTTTGCCAACAAGGCCCGCCGCAACGGCGTCGTCTCGCTGGACAGCGATCTGCAGACCATCCAGGATCCGTTTTTGAAGCAATCCCTGATGCTGGCTGTGGACGGCACCGAACCCAGCGAATTGCGCAAGATCATGCGGGTGAGCCTGGACTCCACAGCGGAGTGCGAGGAACGGCTTCCCGCGGTCTTCGAGTCCGCCGGGGGATTCTCGCCCACCATCGGCATTCTCGGCGCGGTGCTGGGGCTGATCCAGGTCATGCAACATCTGGACAACATTCAAGAGGTGGGCCGCGGTATCGCCGTGGCCTTCGTGGCCACCATCTACGGAGTGGGCATCGCCAACCTCTTCTTCCTGCCCTTCGCCGGGAAACTGCGCATTCGCATGCGCGAGGACCACCAGCGCCGCGAGATGATGCTGGAGGGTGTGGTTTCCATCCTCGAAGGAATGAACCCGCGCATGCTGGAAATCAAGCTGGCCGGGTTCCTCGACGACTCCGGCGGAGACAAGAAGGAGCGTGCGGCATGAGCCCGCGGCCTCGCAAGAGCCACGTCAGCCAGGACCGCTGGCTGGTCTCGTACGCCGACTTCATCACCCTGCTGTTCGCTTTTTTCGTGGTGCTCTACGCGTTTGCAAAGGCCGACCAGAAAAAGCAGGTCGAAGTCGCAGTGGCCATCGACACCGCATTCCGCTCCCTGGGAATCTTTCCCGACGCGGCGCGCCGGCCGGACAGTGGCGCAACTACCTCCACTGCCGGAAAGGATCAGCCAGCCATTCCCATGAATATTGTGATGGGCGAGGATGTGCTTTCGCCCGCCAAGGTTAAGGACGATCTGGAGCAGATGCGCCGCGAACTCGAGCAGACGCTGTCCAACCAGGTCGCCGCGCACACGGTCTCTATCCAGATGGGTCGCGACGGGCTGATCATCAGTCTGCGCGAAGCCGGATTCTTCAACTCCGGTTCTGCCGTTCCCAAGCCCGAGACACTCGCCACACTTCGCCAGGTCGCCGCCCGCCTGAGTCGGACTCCCTACGATCTGCGCATCGAGGGGCACACCGACAACGTCCCCATTCATACTGCGGAATTCGACTCCAACTGGGAGCTCTCCTCGGCGCGCGCAACCCGCATCGCCCGGCTCATGGTGGAAACGCACGATCTGCCACCGGAGCGGGTCTCAGCCGCCGGCTACGCAGAATTTCATCCCGTCGCCAAAAACGATACCGTCGATGGCCGGGCCGAAAACCGTCGCGTCGACCTGGTTGTGATGCCCCGCACCCGTATCAATTTCACCATGCCTGGCTTGGCCCATCCCACCAGCGAATGGCGCAAGATCACGGACGAGGACGCTCCGAAACAGCCATAGTTCGGAAGCGGGGCTACCGGGGTTAGTGATTAACTCCGCTATCTCCGCCAACACGCGCGCAGCGCGGCTAGCACCGCTACTCCACCCCGAGCACCTTCACGATCACGCGCTTCCTGCGCTGCCCATCGAACTCGGCATAGAAGACCCGCTGCCAGGTCCCCAGGTCCAGGCGGCCATCGGTCACGGGCAACGTGGTTTCGTGGTGCAGCAGCAGCGACTTCAGATGCGCATCGCCGTTGTCTTCGCCCGTCAGGTGATGCTTGTAGTCGGGCCGCGCCGGCGCCAACTCTTCCAGCCACTTGCCGATATCCTCAATCAACCCGCTCTCAAGATCATTCACATAGACAGCGGCCGTAATATGCATCGGCGAAACAAAGCACAGGCCGTCCCTTACGCCACTTCGTTCCACAATCTGCTCAACCTGATCGGTAATATGGACCATTTCGCGATGTTTTTTGGTTTCGAAAACCAGGTACTCCGTGTGACTTTTCAATTCGTCCTCCGGCATGAGTGCATTCCGATTTGACCGTCAGCCATTATCCTAAAACCAGCCGTGACCTCGCCCACCACCAACACCGCCGAAACGCTCTACCTCCGCGGCCTCGACTTGCTGGCTGCCAACTCGCCCGGCGAAGCGGCAAGCGCCTTCCGAGCCGCCATCGCCGCCGATCCGGCACACAGCGAAGCGCATCACGGTCTTGTCCGGGCCCTGCGCGACGCCGGCCAACTGGAAAAGGCCATCGGCGCGGCATTGGCGCTGACAGCCCTCACTCCCCACGATCCCTTGGCTCACACCGCGCTGTCCATATCCTTGCAATGCGCCGGCCACGTTCCCGAGGCGGAAGCGGCTGCGGCGCGCGCCCGCATTCTGGAGTGGAAGATCCAACTCCAGTCGCCTGCCGCTGAGGATTCCCAACCGTGAAGTCCCCGCGCACCCTCACTCCCGCGCAGAGGTTGCGCCGGATGCACGATGCGCTTGTCGAAGCCTATGGTCCGCAGTTCTGGTGGCCGGCCAAAACACCCTTTGAGGTCATTCTGGGTGCTTGCCTGACGCAAAACACCGCATGGAAGGCTGTCGAGCGTTCGCTGGCCAACCTGCGTTCGGCCGGCGCCCTCACCGTGGACGGCCTGCGCGCTCTCCCTCTCGAAGAGTTGCAGCGCCTGATTCAGCCCTCGGGTTTCCAAACCCGCAAGGCCCCCGCGCTCAAAGCATTTGTCGCCATGCTGGACAAGGAGTTTGGCGGCTCGCTCGACGCCCTCGCCGCCGGCCCCACTGACACCTTGCGCCTCCGCCTGCTGGCGCTGCCGGGGGTGGGGCCGGAGACAGCGGACGCGATTCTGTTGTACGCTCTCGGCCACCCTGTTCCGGTCGCCGACGAGTACTTGCGCCGGATCGCCGAGCGGCACGCACTGTTGACGCCAGCGCCGCGCCGGGACCGTAAAAGCTATGAAGCCCTCGCCGATTTGACCCGGCGGGCATTCGCCATCGAGACGCCTGCCGAGAAGAAGGCCCTTGTTTTCAATGAATTTCACGCCCTCACGGTCGCCGTAGGGAAGGCCCATTGCGGCAGAACTGCCCACTGCGCCAATTGCCCCCTGGCCCCGGATCTCGAGATCGCGCGCCACGCCGGGCAAAAACATCCCATCCGGGACTGCAGTTTCCGAACAAAAAGCACGATCCTCGCACCGGCAGCATTTTCGGCCTCAGAGTGACCAAAACGACACAGTAATACCGTAGGATCAGAGGTAGAGGAAGAAGCTGACTCATGGCACAATCCGGTTCATCAATGCAGCTCACGCGGGCTGCCGACTATGCGGTGCGGGTGATGATTCACCTGGCCACTCTGCCCGCCAACGAGCGCGCTTTGCTCCCTGCCCTGGCCCGCGCCACAGGAACGCCGGAGAGCTTTCTTTCCAAGATCCTGCAGGCTATGTGCCGCGCCGGATTCGCTGCTTCCCGGCGAGGGCAGTCGGGCGGCTTTGAGATTTTACCCCCCGGTCGCGAGGCATCGGTCCGCGCCGTCATCGAAGCTATCGACGGGCCCATCGGTTTGAACATATGCCTCGTCTCCGGAGCATCGTGCAACCGGAAATCGTTTTGCCCGGCGCATCCCATTTGGGCCAGCGCCCAGGAAGCCATGCTGGACGTCCTGAACGCAGCTCGTATCGCCGACCTCGCGGTCCATTCAACCGGCCAGCATGGGGAGAACTCAGACAGCCTGTCTGGGCGCGCCGGAGAGATCTCTGCCGGGAAAAGCGGCACTCTCCCGACGCGCACATACACGTCTCAAGAGGCCCAGACAGTCCCTTTTCCGAGCGGAAGCAGCGAGGAGTTCAAGGTCATCGCGCAATAGGGTTGCGGGAGATTGCTCAAAAGATGACTCGGGGGCCGAGACCTCCTTGCTTTGCGGGGGCTCAGGCACAGTTGACCTGCACTTCTCGCAGCAGCCGCAACGACTTTGGAATCAGCGTCCGGCGAAGTCGCGGAGGGCCTGGAAGCCCTCTGTACCGTCGGTATGGAGACCGGAGCTACCGTTTTTGCCTGTTGACAGCGGCCTACGTCTTTTGCAAACACGCGGGTAGCTTCGGCAGGAAATCCGTGACTGCGAAATAATAGTAGGAATGCACCCAGGGAAAAAACAACTTGATGCTGTTGGCATCGATTTCGGCACCACCAACAGTTCCGTCGCACTTGCAACTGAAAATGAACAGGTTCAGCTCGTCACGTTTTCCTCCGGCGGCTCGGAGGTGCCTTCTTTTCGCTCGGTTCTCTACTTTGAAATGTCCAAAACGGCTGCCGGGATCAAGCGCACCCACTCGCTGAGCGGCCCAGCGGCCATTGAACGTTATCTTGAAGCGGATGAGAAGGGGCGCTTTGTCCAGTCCCTCAAGTCGCATCTCGCCAGCCGTATGCTCACTGGCACCGAAGTGTTCGGCCGTCGCCATAAGCTCGAAGAGCTGATTTCGCGCATGCTCGGCGACCTGCGCAAGCAGGCCGAACGACAATTTGACAGGCCGATTCGTTCCGCCATGGTCGGGCGTCCCGTGCGCTTCGTAGGAGCCGAAACCACCGAAGACGACGACTTTGCCGTGTCCCGCTTGCGCGAGGCATTTCTCATGGCCGGCTTCGAGCATGTCGATTTTGAGATGGAGCCGGTGGCTGCGGCATGTTCTTACGAGGCGACGCTCGACCACGACGAGCTGATTCTGATTGGCGACTTCGGCGGAGGCACAAGCGACTTCTCTCTGTTGCGGGTTGGGCCCGAAGTTCACCGCCGGGGACGCACCCACGAGGATCTGCTGGGCACCAGCGGCGTGGGATTCGCCGGAGATTCCTTCGATGCGCGCTTGGTTCGAAAGCTGGTTTCACCGGCGCTTGGTTCTGACTCCGAGGCGCGATCGCTGAACAAGCTCCTGCCGGCCGTGCCCGCGTGGATTTATGCCAACCTCGAACGCTGGCATTATCTTTCCTTCCTGCGCACCAACAACGTCCGGGAGATTTTGAAGAGTGCCTATGCCCGCGCCGTGGAACCGGAAAAGATCGAGGCCCTGATCGCTGTCGTCGACGAGGATCTCGGCTATCAGCTTCATCAGTCCGTGCAGCGGGTGAAGTTCGAGCTGTCGCGGAGCGATGCGGCGGAGTTCCGCTTCTCGAGCGCCGATATGGACCTGCGCATTCCGGTGACACGCACTTCGTTCGAGTTATGGATCGAGGATGACTTGCGCGCCATCGAGGAATGCATTGACGGGCTTCTCAAGGGTGCGGGCATCGGTCCCCGCGCGGTGGACCGCGTCTTCCTGACCGGCGGAACTTCGTTCGTGCCCGCTGTCCGCCGGATCTTTGCCACTCGATTTGGAGCGGACCGCATCCGCGGCGGAAACGAGTTCACCTCCGTCGCCCACGGGCTAGCGATGCGGGCTGCGCAGCGAAGGTGACTCGGCCGCGAAGGCCGCGGTGCTACACCCTGAGATCAAGAGGGTGGGAACCGTATATGCGCCAAAGTAAGGACGATTACTTCCGGTTAGGCGGTCACTCAGGAACAACCTTCCGAAGTATGCAATGGAATCAAGCTGGAAGTACTATGAAGTACATGGACGCAAGCATTTCTGTGGGCATACAGAAAATTCGATTCGACCGCGAGGCGACGATTGAGCTTTATCGCGAGACCATAACTGCGCCCGGGGCCGATTCGTGCGATTGCCTATACTGCAGAAACTTCGCCAAGCAACGGCACGACATCTATCCGGCTGAGTTCAAAATGCTGCTTGATCGTTTGGGTGCTGACCCGAACAAAGAGTGGGAAGCATACGAACTCGGCACATGTACCACGAAACCTAATTATCGCCTATACGGCGGGTGGTTTTTGTTTTGTGGCAAGCTTATTGAAGGGGCCGACGCACAAACTGACGGTCTGCCTTTCTCATTCCGTTTCACGACAAGCTTCCCAAATGGAACTCTCCCCGACGGGCTGAAGATATGCGCAATCGATTTTCTCGCTGCGATTCCGTGGCTCCTATCTGAAGCCCCCGACTAGATCATTGCTGTCTGAAAGCGACAAGCCAGAAGCAGCGTTGTTCCTGTATTGTCGCCTACTCGGAAATAACGCCGCTTCGAAACTCTCAAAAGCAACCGCAGATCCTTCGCCTGCGGCTCAGGATGACACTTCTGTAGGTAGAGGATGCGTCGGCACATCCGATTTCCAGCTTGACTGAGGAAAAGCGCAAATGATAAACATTCCTTTGCGCAATCGATTGTGCATGCACCCGTTCCATGTCGCATGAATCCTGCGGCCGATGCCCCTGCTTCGACCCATAAGCCCCTTTTTTTCAATGAACAAAGGGCATGCATTCCTACGTCTTCCACCCGAAGGGGTTTTGACGGCCGCCTCGACTGCCCACCACCGATGCATCCACCGGCCAGCAACCACAAAACATAGCTCGGAGCTGAAGAAAATGCCGATCACGAATTTGTTTCAACGAGCACTTGCCTGCACCGTGGTTGTGCTGACAGCGGGGTGCTGCGCCGGATGGGCGCAAGCTGCGCCTCAGGCAACAATCGAAATCGACGCCCACGCCCCAGGCACGCCGCTGCCGCATTTCTGGGATCAGATGTTCGGCTCGGGCCGGGCGGTGCTGTCGTTGCGGGACAACTATCGCAAAGATTTACAAGAGGTTCACGACCAGGTTGGCTTGCGGTATGTGCGTTTCCACGCCATCTTTCACGACGAAGTGGGCGTCTATGACGAGGATGAGAAGGGTAACCCGGTCCTGAACTTCTCCTACGTCGACCAGATCTACGACGGGTTGCTGGCCGAAGGTGTGCGGCCGTTTGTCGAGATCAGCTTCATGCCGCGTAAGTTAGCTGCGCGCGAGGCGATGCACCCCTTCTGGTACAAGCAGAATGTTTCTCCGCCGAAGGATTACGCCAAGTGGGATGGGCTGATCCATGCCTTTGCGCAGCACCTGGTGGAGCGCTACGGCATCGACGAGGTTGCGCAGTGGTACTTCGAAGTGTGGAACGAGCCGAACATCGATTTCTGGGCCGGGGAGCCGAAGCAGGCCGCCTATTTCGAGTTATACGACCACACTGTGCGCGCGCTGAAGGCTGTGAATCCAAAGCTGCGCGTCGGTGGACCATCGACGGCGGCAGCCCATTGGATTCCGGAGTTTCTGAAGCATGTCGAACAGGAGCACGTGCCGGTGGACTTCGTATCCACGCACGGGTATGCCGACGACAGCGTCGAGGACATGTTCGGAACGCACGAAGACATTCCCATGCGCGATCGCGTATGCCGAGCCATCAAGAAAGTTCATGGCGAGATTCAGGCTTCCGGCGAGCCCAAGCTGCCGCTGATCTGGTCGGAGTGGAACGTTCCCTCGTACGGCAATCTGGGGGCGCGCGACAACTGGTATGTGGGGCCGGCGCTCGCCCGCGACATCAGCCAATGCGATGGCTCGGTGGATCTGTTGTCGTGGTGGACCTTCGACGATGTTTTTGAAGAAGGCGGTGTGACCAAAGAACCTTTCGACAACAGCTTTGGACTGATTGCGGCAGAAAGAATCAAGAAGCCCAGCTTTTACGATTTCGCCGTGTTGCATCAATTGGGGGACGAACGGTTGGCGAACCCCGCCGACAACCTGCTGGTGACGCGCCGCAAAGATGGCACTCTGGTGGTAGCCGCGTGGAACCTGGTCGAGATGGATCAGTTGGCGCACGGTGCCCCGCAGACGCTACGCCTCAAGTTCAAGGGGGTTCCTGCCCGAGCCAAGGTGTTGATTCAGCGCGTGGATGAGGCGCATGGGAATCCGATGCCGGCTTACCGGACGATGGGGAGCCCGCGCTATCCGACGCAAGCGCAGATTGAGACGCTGAACAAGTCTTCCGCTTTGCCCGCGCCCGAGTCGCGCCGGTTGAAGGATGGGATGCTCGAAATCACACTGCCCGTGAATGGATTGGGAGTGATCCAAATTACAGAGAAGTAAGAAAAGCTATCTGAGAATGCCGATATGGGGAGATAGACGCTGTTCTCAGGGAGCATGGGTTGGAAGTGCAATCCAGAAAGCACATCTGAGGAGGTCATCGGGGGAACGGATGGATCGCCAAGACGGAAAGTGGACGATGAACCGGCGGCAGATGCTGTCGATGATGGCCGCCGCTGTGGGCTGTGCCTTGGCGCCTCGAGCCATTGGCCTGGAGACCGGAGCATGGACGCCGACCCTGGAGGATGAAGCATTCCTCGACGACATGGAACGGCAAGGTTGCCTGTTCTTTTGGGAACAGGCCAACCCCAAGACCGGGCAGGTTCTCGACCGGGCCCGCAACGACCTGGGCGGCGCGCGCGATCCCCGGCGCATGTCGAGCATCGCCTCAACTGGATTCGGACTGACGGCGCTCTGCATCGCCGACCGGCGCGGCTATCTGCCTCACCACCAGGTGGTGGAGAGGGTCAAGGCGACCTTGAAGTGGCATCTTGACCACATGCCGGAAGAACACGGCTTCTTCTATCACTTTTCAAACATCAAGACGGGAAATCGGTTCTTCGACTCGGAAGTGTCCTCCATTGACACTTCGCTCATGCTGTGTGGCGTGCTGACGGCGCGCGAATACTTCAAGGACGCGCATATCCGCTCGCTGGCGCAACAACTCTATGACCGCGTGGAGTGGCCGTGGATGCTGAATGGCGGAACGACGTTTTCGATGGGCTGGCATCCCGAGACGGGCTTTCTGAAATCGCGCTGGGATCACTACTGCGAACTGATGATGATCTATCTCCTGGCCATCGGCTCGCCCACACATCCGGTTCCGCCGGAATATTGGAACAACTTCACGCGGCCAGTTGTTCACTACGCCGGATACAACTACATCAGCGGGAACGACCCGCTGTTTACTCATCAATATTCGCAGGCGTGGTTCGACTTCCGCGACAAGCGCGACGCCTACGCCGATTACTTTGCCAACTGCGTGACAGCGACGCGCGCCCACAAAGCGTTCTGCCTTTCCTTTCCGCAGTGGTATAGCGAAGATTACTGGGGCATCTCGGCTTCTGACAGCGCAGGGCACTATACCGCCTGGGGGGGGCCGCCGGCACAGGGTCCGCTGGACGGAAGCGTGGTTCCTTCGGCCGCGGCGGGTTCGCTGGCTTTTCTGCCGGCGGAGTGCCTCGCCGTTTTGCGCGCCATGCGATCGAAATGGGGAAAACAGGCATGGGGGCGCTATGGATTTGTCGATGCCTTCCATCCGTCCGCCCAGTGGTATGACCAGGATGTTTTGGGAATCGATCAGGGCATCTCGGTTCTCATGGCGGAGAATCTCCGCTCCGGGTTGGTGTGGAGCACATTCATGCGCAATCCGGAGAGCGTGAGCGCGATGCAGCGCGCTGGATTCCATGAGACCGGTCTTCCTGCGTGAGGCGCAACAGAAAGCCAAATTAGGACCTCGAAGCTCTTTAATTCAAGCCGAGAAGGGCATCAGGGAGGGACGGCCTCGATTGAGGCCGGCATGGGTTTGTCTTTCCTGGAACCGCTCTAAACGCGCTATCCTTGGGGTACACCTCCGTGGCGAAAACTCCGCTTAAGCCGATCACGCTGAAGGAACTCGCGGCCATCCTCGAGCTCTCGCAGTCGACGGTCTCCCGCATTGTCAATGGCGGGGCTGCTAAGCACCGTATTGCCGAGGAAACCCAACAGCGCGTGCTGCACGCCGCGGCTCTTCATGGCTACTCCGCTAATGCGGTGGCCAGAAGCCTTCGCCAAAAGCGAACCTTCACCATCGGCGTGATTGTGCCTGAGATCAGCGAAGGCTACTCGACTGAGGTGCTCAGCGGCATCGAAGACGAACTCCTGAAGGACGGTTTCTTCTACTTTGTCGTCAGCCACCGTCATCGCCCGGAGCTGCTGGAGGGCTATCTGCGCATGATGCTGGCCCGCGGCGTCGAGGGCGTCATCGCAGTGGATACGCCCATTGATGGAGAGCTGCCCGTTCCCCTGGTTTCCGTCTCCGGTCACAGGCCCCGCAAGGGTGTCATCAACATCGAACTGCATCACGGGAAGGCTGCGCACCTGGCGCTCTCGCACCTGAAGGCGCATGGACACAAGGACATTGCATTCATCAAGGGACAAGTCTTCAGTTCGGATACCGTGCAGCGATGGCGCGCGATTGTGGAGACTGCGAAAGACCTGGGCATAAAAGTCGACCCACGGCTGGTGGTGCAGTTGCAAGGGCCGGAGCCTGGGCCGGGTCCGGGGATAGAAGCCACAAGAAAATTGCTCGCATGCGCGCGGACCTTTACGGCGATCTTCGCCTTCAATGACATTACGGCGATTGGAGCGATTATGGCTCTGCGCGAGGCGGGGCTGAGGGTTCCGAAAGATGTCTCGGTGCTGGGATTCGACGATGTGCTGATTGCCTTGACCAATAACCCGCCCCTGACGACGATTCATCAGCCGCTGCGCGGGATGGGACAAGCCGCAGCCACGACACTGCTGGGACTGATCCGGGACGATATGCCGCAGCCACACCCGAGCGTCATCACGGTCTTTCCCAAGCTGGTGGTGCGCAAATCGACAGGCCATGCGGCTCTGCGCAATGCACCCCTCGTGTTGGCACGCGACGAGTAAACACACCGCAAGCGACTGGAAATTTTCTTCCGCGGGATATCGTCAGGCCGAACGAATAGCTCATAAAAGAAGGGTGCGCGGCGCGCACCCTTCTTTTCTTATAGCGCATCGACAGTTAGAAGCTGAAGCGCGCCTGGATATCGATCGTTCTCGATCCGAGGGCGCCAGTTGCCTGGCCGAAGTTCGTACTCGCGATGTTGGTCGAGATGGTGCTTGAGTTGATGTTCAACAGGTTGAAGACGTTGAGCATGTTGGCTTTGAATTCGAACTTCGCATTTTCGCCCAGGACGCGCATGTTGGGCAGGCCGAAGGATTTGGCAATGGTGATGTCGACGTTCCTGTATCCAGGGCCGGGAAACACGTTGCGATCAATTCCCGGCGGCGGGACAAAGGTGTTCGTGGCCTGTCCCGGATTATCCGTGATGGCAGCGGAGTAATTCGGGACTTCAAAGTAGCTATAGATGAATTGATCGTGGTTCGTGCCAGTGTCGGCGTCGGCCGGCTTGTAATTGGGGAAGTTGCTTCCTGTCTTGAAGGCATTGTTGCTGGTGCTGCTGCCGGCGCCTCCAAGATAGTGCGGCCGCAGGTTGGTGTATCCGTAGCCGCAGTTGTAGCAGTAGATCTGGTGCGGCTCCTGATAAATCGGCGTCCATCCAAAGCCCGAATGAAGGGTCATGATTCCGCTGAGCGACCATCCTCCAGCGACCTTTTCCGCCCAACTGTGGCTACCGCGAAAGATCACCGGCTGCCAGACGCCAAAGACCTTGAACGACTTGTTGATGTCGAAATCCGACCGGCCGTAGGAGTATGCAGGATTATAGAGATACGCATCCCGCGAGTACGGGCCGGAGCTTGTATCCATGCTGTGGGCCCATGTGAACTGCGCTTCAGCTGAGAAGGTGTGGGAGAACTGGTGCTTGAGTCCGGCAAGCATCATGTGATTGTTGGACGTGCCGAAGCTGCCAAATGTGCCCACGCCGTTGACAAGAGGGTTTTGAGGGGCATCCTCAATGTCTCCGAGAGCGGTGGCGTCGTAGTCGTACATAAGATGGCGCCCGAGGCCGCCCACATAGCCGACGTTCGCGATCAACGCGTGCCCCAGATCGTACTCCATGTCGAGCGAGAAGTGTTCGGTGTACTCGGTGGGCATGTGATTTGGCAAGCCGCCGAGGTTCGCGCCACCTGCTTTCGGCAGACCGGCGTTAGTGGGAGAGTCAGCTGGGTAAAACGCCGTAACGGCGTTGGGATTTGCCGGGTAGCCGTAGTAATCGTGCGGACTGGTCGAGACCGCATAGATGATATTGGAGTTGATGTGCCTGGGGTCACTGCTTGCTCCGGGAATACCGCTCGTCCCGGGCGGGTTGCCATCGGGAGCGTTGGCGTTTGCGATCTGCTCCCCGTTGAAGTTCAGACCGAAACCGCCGCGAACAACCAGCTTGCCCTTGAAGCTATCGGGGCTCCAGTTGAAACCGAACTGCGGCCCGAAGTTCAGCTTCTGCGCTGTCCAGGCGCCAATACCGGTGCGTATAGTGATCCCCGTTAAGAGGTCGCTGCCGGTGCCGAAGGAAAGCACGCCCATGTTGTTGTTCTTATCGGTGAGCGGTCCGAAATAGGAGTAGCGCAGTCCGGCGCTCAGGGTCAGGTTGGGGAGCGCCTTCCAGTCATCCTGGAAGAAGATGCCAAAGATATTCTCGCGATTGTCGTTGCGGTAGCCTCCGGGGAAACCGGTAGTTGCTTGAAAACTGCCACCCTCCGCTTCCGGGGCATCGTTCATGAAGTCCCAAAGATTGTAGAAGGTGTATTGCGGCACACTGATCGGCTGGTTCAAATAGTAAAGCCGCGTTAAGTCAAAGCCGAACTTCATGGTATGCGCGCGCAGCACCTTGGTGGCGACATCCTTGTAACCGTAGGTCCACTGGTCGAGGTGGCCGGGGTAACCTGGACCCAGGCCGCCGATGGTGATGCTCCCGCTTTCGGAGACAAAATCCTGAGGCAGCCCAAAGGGAGCCTGAGAATTGCTGGCCAGTTCGTTGTAACGATATCCAGCAGCATTGGCACGGGCTTCATTGAGGAAAGTCGGCGAGAAGGTGTGATCCTCTATCCGGCAGTTTCCCGGGCTAAAAGTCTAGAACGATAGACTGGTAGCGGCTTTTCTATTCAGGGGGGTGTCACCCGATGGGTGAGTCGCC
>Ga0255354_1000507_pt1 | contig 24630 bp, 21 predicted proteins | sample HBST50metaG_FD_189942 | JGI IMG/M metagenome (GOLD analysis project Ga0255354, IMG submission 189942) | Peat soil microbial communities from Stordalen Mire, Sweden - H.B.S.T50 | ecosystem: Environmental > Terrestrial > Soil > Wetlands > Peat | place: Sweden: Norrbotten County, Stordalen Mire...
GTTGTGAATCCACTCAGCTACGGTCCAGCCCTTCGCCGCCATCGCCATCGGCCTGATCGCGGGCGTCTTCTGCTCCTTCATGGTCTTCGAGGTGAAAAGCCGCCTCGGCTACGACGACTCCCTGGACGCCTTTGGCGTGCACGGAGCTGGTGGAACCCTGGGAGCGCTGCTCACCGGACTGTTTGCCACCAGCGCCATCAACGCCGCCTTCGGCAAGGACGCCGCAGGCCATGCCCTGCCCACCGGCGCCATCGATGGCCACTGGAGCCAGTTGCTCAGCCAGGCCGCCGGCGTGGGCATCTCTTGGTCCATCTCAATAGTTGGTACGCTTGTGCTGCTTTTCCTGGTGGACAAGACCATCGGACTGCGCGTTTCCCGCGAAGAGGAAGCCGCCGGCCTCGACCTCTCGCAGCATGGTGAGGAAGGCTACGACTTCAACTCCTAACGGTCCACTCGGGCTCCTGAGCGACCCTGAGCGTAGCGAAGGGGCTGTCGAAGGACCAGCTTTTGCTCTCCTCCGATTCGGCACATCGAATCGGCCAAACAATTAAGTTTCAGTGCAAGAATGGCCCAACCAGCCGTCGCGCCTGATAGGCTGTCAAACGAGGCGTCACATTATGCTCAAAATTGAAGCAGTTCTCCAGCCCTCTAAACTGGATGCAGTCAAGGATGCTTTGCTCGAAGCGGGCATCGAAGGCATGACCATTCTGGAGGCCCGCGGTCATGGCCGGCAGAAGGGCCACACTGAGTTCTATCGTGGCCGCGAATACACGGTCGATCTTCTCCCCAAGGTCAAGATCGAACTGGTGGTTACCGACGAGCTGAAGGAAAAGGCCGTGCAGGCCATCATCGGAGCTGCCCGCACCGGCCGCATCGGCGACGGCAAGATCTTCATCAGCCGCGTCGAAGAAGCCATCCGCATCCGCAACGACGAGCGCGGCGAAACCGCGCTCTAACTCCAACCCACCTGACAAATTCAGCCCTGACACAGGTGATCCCAGGTCTCGCCTCCGAGATATGGGATCACACTGCTTTGACCTCACCACAGACGGTCGGGTTGAAGAGCATGAACCTCAGACGCAGCGTTAGCAGCACCGCAGGCAGTTGATTTATGGGCCAACCGCGCCAAAATCCCTCCTGAGTTCCACATTCCCGCCAAGATCGCTTATGCTGTTAAGAATCCTTCCTCGCTTCGGCGAGCCACACAAAAACTCATGAATCCAGTCGCTCTGACGGTTGACGATCTACGGGAGCAGTATATTCGGGAGATGGCGCTGGTGCGCCAAACCTGCGAACGCACGGGGGACGGCACAGCCGCCATCCGCCGCCGTTCCGCGGTAGTCGACCGTATCCTGATTGAAATGTGGCGCCGCGCCTTTGCAGGCCTACCCGCGCTGAACGTTTCTTTGCTGGCGCTGGGCGGCTACGGGCGCAAGGATCTGTTCCCTTACTCCGACATCGATGTACTGTTTGCCTTTGCCGACGATAAGGTCGAAGAGCAGTCCAGAGAAGCTGTACGGGCCATTGTTCAGGGGATGTGGGACATCGGTCTGCGCGCCAGCCCCAGTTCGCGCACCGTCAAGGAAGCTGGCCGCTTCGACCCCGACAATCTTGAGTTCACCCTGGCCACCCTCGATCACCGCTTCCTGGCCGGCCAGTTCCCGCTCTATCAGCAACTCCACCAGGTCGTCTTCCCCGGCCTCGTGTTGAGCGAGTGGAACACCATCACGCAAAAGCTGGGCGAAATCGCCCGCGCGCGCCACGCCAAGTACGGCAACACCATCTTCCATCTGGAGCCCAATCTCAAAGAGTGTCCCGGCGGCCTGCGCGACTACCACCTCGCCGTCTGGTTCGCACTGCTCTTTCATCTGAAAGAGACCAAGGAGTGGCCCCGCCAGCGCGGCGGCGTCTTCCAGAGCGCCCGCGGCGACGCCGAGGCGGCCTTCGACTTCCTCGCTGCATCCCGATGTTTTCTGCACTTCCGCCATGGCCGCGACGACAATACCCTCGACTGGCAGTCCCAGGATGAAGCCGCCGCCCACTCCATCGGTCTGGAGACCCGCGGCACAGCCGACCCCTCCTATTGGATGCGGACCTACTACCGGCATGCCCGCGTCATCTACCGCCGCGCGGCTCTACTCATGGAGCAGATGCCCGCCCCGGTCAGCTTCTATCGCCAGTTCCGCCGCCGACGTACGCCCATTGCCGGTACCGACTTCCTGCTCGACCAAGGCCGCATCGACATCGCCCCCGGTGCGCAGTTCAATGACACCACCGCCATCCTGCGCATCTTCTCCATGATGGCAACCCACGGCTACACCCTCTCCCAAGCTGCGGAAGACCGCATCACAGACGCCCTGCCCGCCTTGGCCATCCACATCCCCGAGGGGCCTTATCTTTGGAACGCGCTCCGCGAAGTGCTGCTCGGCCCCCACGCCGCCCAGGCACTGCGCACCATGCACGCCCTTGGCGTCCTGGAGATGCTCATCCCCGAGTTCCACGGCATCGACGCCCTGGTTATCCGCGACAGCTATCACCGCTACACGGTGGATGAACATACCTTCCTGACCATCGACAACGTGCACGGACTGCGCCAGCCCATTCACGACTACGAACAGCGCCTGGCCCAGCTCTTGCCGGAAATCGACCGCCTTGACCTGTTTCTGCTGGCTTTGCTGTTGCACGACACCGGCAAGGCCCGCCGCACCGGCGAACACGCCGGCCAAAGCGTGGAGTTGGCAGACGCCTTCCTGGCCCGCCTGGACTTCGATACCGAGGAGCGCGAGTCGATCCTCAAGCTCATCAAACTCCACCTGGAGATGTCCAACCACCTGCGCCGCGACATCTTCGATCTGGAGAACGTGCGCGGCTTCGCCGACAAAATCGGCAGCCCCATGCTGCTCAAGATGCTCACCCTGATGACCTACGCCGACATCAAGGCAGTCAACCCCGAAGCCCTCACACCTTGGAAGGCTGAGAATCTCTGGCAGTTCTACATGGGCACCTCCAACTTTATGGACCGCAGCGTGGACGAGGTCCGCTACCGGGCCTCCATCGATCCCACCCTGCTCAACCGCATCCGCTCCATGATCCCCGTTGAGCAGTACGACGCCCTGAAGGATTTCCTCGAAGGCCTGCCCCAGCGCTACCTGCAGACCCGTCTGCCCGAGCAGATTCGCAATCACTTCCAGATGGCGCTCGATCTGGACAAGGACCCCGTCCAGCTCGAACTGCACCCCCACCGCCAGCTCTTCGACCTCACCGTCATTGTCCGTGACCGTACCCGGCTGTTTGCCGACGTCGCCGGCGCACTGGCCGCGTGGGGCATGAACATCGTCAAGGCCGGCGCATTCTCCAACGAGGCCGGCGTCGTCGTTGACAGCTTCTTCTTCTCCGATACCTTCCGCACCCTGGAGCTGAACCCCAGCGAGAAAGACCGTTTCCTGGCCTATCTCCACGATGTGGTCATGCAAGAGGTCAAGGTCGAGCAGTTGCTCGAGGCGCGCAGCCACATGGCACACGGTGAAATCCCCAAGGTCGAGGTGCTCACCCGCATCAAGTTCGACTCCGAATCCTCCAGCCACTCCACTCTCATGCAGGTGGTGGCACAGGACATGCCCGGCCTGCTCCGCCAGATCGCTCTCACTCTCAGCGCCCACGAGTGCAACATCAAAGTGGCCCTGATCGATACTGAAGGCGAGCGCGCCATCGACGTCTTCTACATCATCAGCCACGACGAAAAGCTCACCGAAGAAGCCCAGCAGTCCCTCTCCAAGGACTTGACCGCAGCCCTCGAAGCCATGCGCGCCCCAACCAACCCATAAGCAAAGCACGACGCGAATAGCTGACCTTCAGAGCACCGATATTCTTGCGCACTGCGCGGAATCGATCCGTCTATCGATTGCTCTTTCATGCCTATTGAAGTTTCTCTCCTGCCCAGCCCATTGACGCCATGCCGCCCGTGGTCTGACCATTGACCTTCGGACGGCGGGCTCACTTTCCATCGCCTGAAAATCAGACCACTCGGAGAATCAGTCAATGGCGATCAGCAATAACAGTCGCAGACAGTTTTTAAAGGTGGGCAGCGCCGCGCTGGCCGCCACCGCAGTTTCATGGAATGCCCGCAGTTACGCCGCCATCCTGGGCGCCAACGACCGCGTCCGCGTCGGCGTCGTCGGCTGCGGCGATCGCATGAAGGGATCCTTGCTTCCCGCCTTCCTGCAGCACTCCAAGGAGTTGAACTTCGAGTTCGTCGCCGTCTCCGACATTTGGAACCGCCGCCGCGAAGAGGGCGCAGCCCTCCTCCAGAAGTTGACCGGCAACCCCATCGCCGCGGTCCGCAACAACGACGAGCTTTACGCCCGCAAAGACGTGGATGCCGTCCTCATCGCCACCGCCGACTTCCAGCACGCTCAGCACGGCATTGAAGCCGTCAACGCCGGCCGCGATGCGTACGTGGAAAAGCCCACCGCTCACACCATGGCCGACGCCCGCGCCTTCCTCGCTGCCGTCAAAAAGACCGGCAAAATCGTGCAGGTCGGCACCCAGCGCCGCTCCACGCCCAGTTATCAGAAGGCCGCCGACTACATCAAGTCCGGCCAGTTCGGCGACATCGTCATGGTCGAGATGAGCTGGAACGTCAACCAGCCTGGCCGCTGGCGTCGTCCCGACGTCGTGCCCCTCCTCAAGGAGCAGGACACCGACTGGAAGCGCTATCTGCTCAACTGTCCCTACGAGCCTTTCGACGCACGCAAGTACCTTGAGTTCCGCCTCTTCTGGCCTTATTCCTCCGGCATTCCCGACCAGTGGCTGGTCCACCAGATCGACACTGTTCACTGGTTCACCGGCCTGCCACACCCGCGCTCGGTCGTCGCCAACGGCGGCATCTACCTGTGGAAGGACGGCCGCCAGAACTGGGACACCATGACCGCCGTCTTCGACTACGGCCCGCTCGACGACCTCACCAAAGGCTTCCAGGTACAGTACACCTCCCGCTTCACCAACTCCGCTGGCAGTGTCAAGGAGCTCTACTACTCGAACGGCGGCATGATCGACATGGACAAGCAGACGGTCACGCCCGAAGGTGGCATGAAGGCCAAGGATGCCGCGGCCATGGGACTCAAGCCCAACCTGCTGCCCAGCTTCTCGCTCGTTGAGCATGCCGAGGCCACCTCCACAGCAGCCGACACCGGCGGCGATCCGCAGACCTCGGCCAACATGCGCAACTGGATGGAGTGCGGCCGTTCGCGCAAGACACCCAACGCCTCCATCGAAGCCGGTTACAGCCACTCCGTCGCTCTCTGCATGAATGTCGCAGCCATCCAGACCGGCCAAAAAGTCACCTTCGACGACAAGACCCAACAAGTGATGGCAGGGGGCAAAGTCTATGCGTAGCCTCGTCGCTCTTACCCTTCTCGCTACAGGTTTTGTATTCGCGGGCAGCGCATTTGCAGCGTCCACCAAGGGCGTGCAGGTCGTCGCCAATGAAGCTCAGCGTCGCGTCGACATCACCATTGACGGCGCGCCTTTCACCTCCTACATCTGGCCCACTACGCTGAAGAAGCCTGTCCTCTATCCACTCATCGACGGCGACGGTGTCACCGTCACCCGAGGCTACCCGCTGGAGCAACGCCCCGGCGAGCGCATCGACCACCCGCACCATGCCGGCCTGTGGTTCAACTACGCCAAGGTCAACGGCTTCGATTTCTGGAATAACTCCGAGGCCATCAAGCCGGAAAACCGCACCAAGATGGGCACGATTCTTCACACCAAAATCGTCTCCACCAAGAGCGGAGCCGACAGCGGCGAGTTGGTTGTCGAGTCGGTCTGGATTACCGGGGCAGACAAACAGATTCTCACCGAGACCACGCGCTACATCTTCGCCCGCCGCAACAGCGCACGCGCCATCGACCAGATCGTCACCCTCAAGGCTCTGGACCACGTCGTCTTTGCCGATGAGAAGGATGGCCTGCTCGGCCTGCGCGTCGCCCGATGGCTGGAATCGCCCGCGGAAAAGGGCGGCATCTTCATGGACTCTAACGGAATCCCCACCAAGGTGGACGCCGTCCCCGCCGATGCCGTCAATCCTGCCACTGGCGTTTATCTCACCAGTGAAGGGAAACAGGGCGAAGCCGCCTGGGGAACCCGCGGCCGCTGGTGCTCCTTGACCGGCCACACCGGCGGCCATACGGCAACCGTCGCCATCTTTGACCAGCCCAAGAATCCCGGTTACCCAACCTACTGGCATGCCCGCGGCTATGGGTTATTTGCCGTCAACCCCCTGGCGCCTAGCATCTTTGATCCCAAGCAACCGGCCCTCAACCTGACGCTTGATAAGGGCCAGTCCGTCACCTTCCGCTACCGGGTCATGCTGTACTCCCGCACCGCTGCTCCAGACGAACTCAACCGCGAATCCGACGCCTTCCTGGCTGAGGCGAAGTAACTGGCAGGACACCAACCTCACCAGCCCGTCTTCTCATCCCTGCAAAGCTGAGTGCCCCATCCTTTTCGCTTCATTTTGCGGGAAGGGTGGGGAAACACGACTTTTCTACAGTGACGGTGGCCCCACCGCATGTGGCAGGTGGCTGGCGGTTTACTTCAGATAGGCACGCACCAGGTCGATCAGGTCCTCCGCCAGTTCGGGAGCGATCTGCTCCTTGACGCCGTCCACCAGATGGAAGCGAATATGGGTCTCCATCACCTCGCCCATCAGGCTGTTCACGCCGCCGCGCACTGCGGCCAAAAGCATCAGTTGCCCGCCGCACTCTTCGTCGGCCGTCAGTGAGCGCTCTACAGCGTCCAACTGTCCGCGCAGCTTGCGCACCCGCTGCAGCAACTTGAGTTTTTCGCGTTCGTGCTGTGACAAGGAAATCCTCCTCTTGACTATACCCACCTGGGGTATAGTATCTACCTAGGGAGGGTATGGTTTCAATTCATTGTATCTCCATATTCCCCGCCCCATTCCGCATCTATTCTGTAAGGTGTCTATGCTACGGTTCCCCGCGTGCCGCACGAATCCGCTCCCTCTGACCTGCGCCCTGGCCTTGGCGCTAACCGCTGTCTATGCAGCCGCTCAGACGCCCGTCGCCCTGCCCACCGCCCCCGTGCAGCAACTGGTCTCCGCGCCCGTTGGCTCCGGCGTCGCCAACCCCGAGGGCCGCGGACCGCAAGAGCCGCCCACCGTCACCATGGCCCCGCATCCCGCCGACAAGCGCTACTGGATCTCCGGTCAGGTCAACGTCATCTACCAGGGCCGTCTGCCGTTCCATTCGAAATACGAAGGCACCAACAGCTTTCAAAGCGGCGCGGAATACAAGACTTCCCTACTGGGCACGCTTTACACAGCCCTGCGACCCACGCGCTCCATCCGCTACAACACCGACTTGATAGTGGACTTCGAAGCCGCCGGTGGCCGCGGCCTCAGCCAGGCACTTGGTTTGGCGGGTTTCACCAACCTCGACGTGGTGCGCAACCCCAACCTGGGCTCCAAGCCCTACCTGGCGCGCTACGGCATCCACCAGGTCATCGGCCTCACGTCGGAAACCACCAGCCAAGACCCAGGGCCATTTGCCTTGGCCCCCAGCGTGCCCGTGCGCCGCCTGGAGTTCCGCGCTGGCAAGATGACCCTACCCGACTTCTTCGACGTCAACAGCCCCGGCTCAGACAGCCATCTGCAGTTCATGAACTGGACGGTGGACAATAACGGCGCGTGGGACTACGCCGCCGACACCCGCGGCTACACCGTCGGCGCGATGGCCGAGTACGATGACCGCCAGTGGAGCCTGCGCTATGGCATCTTCGCCATGCCCACTGTGGCAAATGGCATCGATATGGACTGGGCCTTCAGCCGCGCCCACGCCCAGAACGGCGAGTTCGAGCTGCGCCACAGCTTTGTGCCCAACCGCAAAGGCACCCAGCGCATCCTCTTCTACGCCAACCGCGCCCACATGGGAACGTACCGCGAGGCGGTCAACGCCTTCCTTGCCGGAACTGACAAGACGCCCAACATCCTGCTCCACGAGCACGACAGCGCCCTTAAATACGGCTTCGGCTTCAACGCCGAGCAAGAGCTCACAGAGAATCTGCGCGTCTTTGGCCGCTTCGGATGGAACGAGGGCCAGCACGAGTCCTTTGCCTACACTGAAGTCGACCAGACCGTGGAAGCCGGCACAGACTACGCCGGAGTTCGCTGGCATCGCGCGCAAGATAAAGTCGCCTTGGCCGTCGTCTCCAACGCCATCAAGCGCGACCACCAGAACTATCTGAAGCTGGGAGGACAGGGTTTCCTTTTGGGCGACGGCACTCTCAACTACGGCCGCGAGACCATCGTCGAGAGCTATTACAACCTGCACGCCTGGCGGGGCCTCTTCTACGCCCTTGACGTGCAGCACATCGCCAATCCCGGCTACAACCGTGAACGCGGCCCGGCCTGGGTTGGCGCCGTACGCGCCCATGTAGATTTTTAAAAAAGCATGAATCTATAGCTGCCCAGATCCCAATTCAAAGGGCACACCTCGTCGATGCGCCCTTCTAGTTCCCATAATTCCCGTACGTCTATTTGCCTGTAGCGACCGTCTGTGCTGGCGGTTGCGCCGGCAGCGTATAGATCACCTCGCCGGGTTTGGCGTAATGCAGCTTCTCCCGCGCTTCGTGTTCAATTGCATCCGGGTCGGACTTGAGCCTCTCAATGTGATTGCGCAAATGCGCGTTCTCTTGCTCCAGGTCCTGGATTTCCTTTTGCAGTTGCTGATCTTCCGAACGCTTCTGCTGCCACACGGACAGGCCGTGCTTACCATTGACTACATGCCAGGTCAGCAGCAGCGCTAGACCCACAGCCACCACCGTGCCCGCCGGACGCCACGCATGCAGCGCCCAGTCCAACGCCCGCGCGGGCATCGGAACGGTCTCTGCTGCGCTCTTCTCGGCTTGTACTTTCTCGTCCGACATTGATCCTCAATCTGCGTTGAGACGGCACAGCCTCTGCCGCACCATCTCAACCATCCAACTCGCTGCTAAGCCAGCACAAACTTCTCTGCCGCCGCTTTCAGCGCTTCCATATCGTGCTCGTTGCGCGCTTCCGTGTAGGCCCGCACCACCGGCTCGGTCCCGGAAAGTCGATAGCAAACCCAGGAGCCATCCTCCAGAATCAGCTTCAGCCCATCGGTGCGCACGATCTTCACAACTTTGCGCCCACCCAACTCGGTGGGATCAGCCTTCATCTTCTCAGTGAACGCAGCTTTTACCTCCGGGGTCAAGCGGAAGTTCTCCCGAACTGGATAGAAGGAACCAACCTTGCCAAATAGTTCTTTGAGTTGGACGGCAAGAGTCTTGCCCCGGGTGGCCACCATCTCTGCCACCAGCAGGCCGGCCAAAACACCGTCCTTCTCGGGGACGTGGCCGCGGATAGTCAGCCCCGCCGACTCCTCTCCACCGATGGCAATCTTGTCTTCGTTGATCAGCTCGCCGATGTACTTGAATCCCACCGGGGTCTCGTAGAGGGGCACCTTGTGGTAATCGGCCAGGGCGTTGATCAGGTTAGTGGTCGCCACGCTCTTGGCCACGCCGTTCTTCCACCCTCGGGTCTCCACCAGGTAGTCGAACAAGAGGGCAATCACGTAGTTGGGCTGGATGAAGGTGCCGTCTGCATCCACCACGCCGAAGCGGTCCGCGTCGCCATCGGTGGCAATGCCCAGGTTCGCGCCCATCTCCTTCATCTTGGCCTTGCAGTCGCCCAGCAGATGGTCGTCCGGCTCCGGGGCATGGCCGCCGAACAGTACGTCGCGGTAGTCATGCACCGTCTCCACCGCCACGCCGGCGTCGCGCAGGATATCGGAACTGTAACCGCGTCCCGCGCCCCAGAATGGGTCGTAGACCACCTTGATTCCCGACTTGGCGATGGCCTTCAGATTCACCAGCTCAGCCAGCCGCTTCAGGAAGGCGGGCTTCACGTCAGCGGTCTCGAATCCACCCTCAGGCACGCTTCCAAGAGGGATGCTGTCGGCCTTGCCTGCGGCCTGGATCGCCTTGATGGCGGCCTCGATCTTGCCCGTCACATCGGGCAGCGCGGGACCGCCGTCGGAGCTGGAGAACTTGATGCCGTTGTACTCCGGCGGATTGTGCGAGGCGGTGAAGTTGATGGCGCCAGAGGTCTTCAGGGTGCGGACGGCATAGGCAATCGCCGGTGTGGGCGCGGCGTCGGAGATGACGATGGGCGTAATGCCCGCTCCGGCCAAAACCAGCGCCGCCTCGTTCACGAAGCTCTCGCCCAGGAAGCGCGGATCGCGGCCCACCAGAACGCGGTGTGGCTCTGGTTGCGTCTTCACAAAGGCGGCAATTCCCGCTACCGCCAGACGGATATTGGCCACCGTAAACTCGTCGGCCACAATCGCCCTCCAACCGGAGGTGCCAAACTTGATCGCTGTCGTCATCGTCTCTATCCTCGCGCCGGATTCACCGGCTCCCAAAGTCCATACTGCATCACTCCAGCGCGCAGGGCAAGTCGAGGATTTGAAGCAAAAATGGGGTGTTTTTGGCCAAAAAACGCTCAAAACGGCCCAAAAACGAGCTAAAAACAGCCTGTTTTGGACGCTGTAGAGCGCGGAAAATTTGCTTGTAAATTATTCATTCCGAGTGGTTTATAGGCATAATTCTGGTTATAACAGGAGTTGCAAATTAGGGGGAGGGGGGTGGGGTATTGGGAGTGCGGAGCGGGCAAATAGCGGACCGATTGCACCGGGCGCATCTTTTCCCATTGAGCCAAGTCTCTGAGCGGATGATTTCATGCCTTGAGTTCATGCTTTCCCCGGTCTCAAAATCGAGACCGGGGGCACCCAGCTTTGAAACAACGTTAAGTGGTCAAAGACTAGTGTGCGCCAAGGGAGAGGAATGATCGGCAAGCAGAGCCGAAAGCGATGCGGCGGAGTTCGCCCGCCGCATCGCTGATTCTGCGCTTACGCCTGCGGGGTTTCCTTAGCGGGCGCGTGCCACAGATGCTGCATCTGCTCCAGCGAACGGCCTTTGGTTTCCGGCACAAACTTCCACATGAACAAGGCGGCCAAAACGCTCATGCCGCCGTAGAGCCAGTAGGCGAACCCGTGCTTGAAATGCTCCACCAGATAGGGATTGTCGTTCAAGATGGGGAAGGACCAACTGACCAGATAGTTGGCGATCCACTGCGCCGCCACGGCCACAGCCATGGCCTTGCCGCGAATCTGATTGGGGAAGATCTCGCTGAGCAGCACCCAGGTGACGGGGCCCCAGGAAACGGCGAATCCGGCGGTGTAGACCAGCATGGCGACCAGCGCGATGATGCCTTTGCCACCGAGGCAGAGGCTCGCGCCCAAGGTAATCATGCTCACGGCCATGATGATCGCGCCGATGATCTGCAGCGGCTTGCGGCCGAAGTGATCCACGCTGAGGATGGCAACCACGGTGAAGGCAAGGTTGACCGCACCCACAATGATGGTTTGCAGCAGCGAGGCATTGGTGGACATGCCCATGCCCTTGAAGATGTCCGTCGCATAGTAGAGCACCACGTTGATGCCGACGAACTGCTGGAAGACCGAAACCGCGATGCCGATGAAGATCAGGGGCGCGCCGAAGGAGAACAGCTTGCCGGAGTGATGCTCGGCAAACGAGGCGCGAATTTCGGAAAGTTCCTTTTCGCGCTCTTCCGGCGTTACCAGCTTGGCCAGCACGGCGCGCGCCTCGTCTTCTCTTCCCTTCATCATGAGGAAGCGCGGGGTCTCAGGCACCAAAAGCAGCAGAAGAAGAAAGAGGCCGGCGGGAATGGTGCCGGAGAGGAACATATAGCGCCAGCCGATGACATTGAGCCAGGCGTCGCCACTGCCGGTTTTGGAGATTCCGAAGTTGACGAAGTAGATCACCAACATGCCGAAGATGATGGCGAACTGGTTCCAGGCCACCAGATTTCCCCGCACCTTGGCCGGCGCAATCTCCGCGATATACATGGGAGAGAGCATGGAAGCCAGTCCGACGCCAATGCCACCGAGGATGCGGTAGATGACGAAGTTGATCATGAATCCGGGTCCGCCGTGGCCGATGGGAGCAAAGGGAAACTCAGGAGCGGCCGCGCCCAGGGCGGAGATCAGGAAGAGCACGGCGGCAATCACCAGCCCGCGCTTGCGGCCGATGTGGGTGCTGACCCAGCCGCCAATCATCCCGCCAAAAACGCAACCGATGAGCGCGCTGGAAACCACAAAGCCGAGCAGCGAATTGGCGGCGTTGGCCTGGAGAGGGTTGGTCAGGTCGGAATAGCGTGGATCGATGAAATACGCCTTCAGGCAGCCCACCGCGCCGTTGATCACGGCCGTGTCATATCCAAAAAGCAATCCGCCCAAGGTAGCAATAAGGGCCAGCAGTACGACGTGTGGGTTTAACCGCGACATAAATCTCCCAAGAAGCAAAAGTGGACTGAAGGTGAAATCTGCAGTTCGTTCAACTCCGCAATCGTTTCCGGGCGTGGGCCGGTCAGACAGACAGCGTACCGATTGCGCAGTTTGAGAACGTTGAAATCATAGCCGATTGGGTGGACGTCTGGCTCGGAAATCGTCTGGAGAATCGCTTTACCTGATTGCGGAGGGGGTGTGAATGCCGTTCGGGACAATTCTGGATAGGCGGTGATACGCCCAGCGCCAAAAATAGGTCTGTCATCCCGAACGCAGTGAGGGATCTGAGGTTGTTCTTCGCGTCATAGCCAGCGCAGAGAGGGGCCGATTATGATGCCACCGATGCACGAGTACAGCTATTTCACATACCTCATGGCGAGCCGCAGCCACACGCTCTACATCGGTGTCACAAGCGACCTTCAGAGGCGTGTGTTTCAACACAAAGGGAAAGAGCACGAAGGCTTTACGGCAAAGTACAACTGCGATCGGCTCGTGTGGTTTGAAGGTTACCAGGAGATTGCGAGTGCCATCACCCGCGAGAAGGAACTGAAGGGTTGGAGACGAGCGAAGAAGATCGCGTTGATTGAAGCGATGAACCCGGTCTGGACGGACCTGAGCCGCGATTGGTACGAATACGAGCCAGCGGATTATCGCCGTGCATTGGATCGAATGGATTCTTAAGAAGCAACCGCAGATCCTTCACTGCGTTGAGGATGACAGCGTGGTGGGTAGAGGAGGGCGGTGCCGGACGGACATTGTGGTCGCATTGTCGCCTATCCGGAAGCTATCTACCCATGCGGGATACGCCTCTCGACAGGACAATCGCATGAAGGGGTTTCAGCCCCGAGGGGAAGCCTCAGCGCGGCCCTTCGGGGCGCGAAAACAGAATGGAGATGCTGTCCGCGGGTTGCGCTACGCTTCACCCGGGGCTAATCTCCAGCCATTCCTACGGGACGGCTGCGCGGCTGCTGGAGTTGCACAGCTACCAGCCCCCGGAGTTCTTGGTGTTGCCCGTGGAGGGCGGAAGCCAGCCCTACCTGGACTGGCTCCAGGCCAATCTGCGCCGCTTATAGTTGCCGTCGCGCGCCCCACACCTAGGGGACATCTGAACAAGTACCAGATTCAAGAGAATCATCCCTCAGGGCCCACGTTGATGATTCGGGCGTTAGCGGCACGGCTGAAGCCGCGTCCTTTCAAAACAGGACTTATTCAGAGCTTTCCTAGATCAATTCCTGAAGATCGCTCTCAACGTCTTAATGCTGCATCCTCATGAATCTGGGCGCATCCAACCAATTGCACATTCTGGTACGGCGAATTCCCCAGTAACTCCGCGGATCTTTCTCCAGACAGACGTCACGGTCTGGAAGGCCCAGAGGCTGCGTATCAGGCATGTGCCGCGAGGGAGAGAAAGATGCCTTATTCGACTACCAATCCCTACACCGGAGAGATTCTGAAGGTATTCCCCGATGCAACGGACGCTGAAGTAACCACAGCCATTGAAACCGCGCACGCCGCCTTCCTGCAGTGGAAGAAGACCCCGTTTGCCGAGCGCGCTGCCGTGCTGCGCAAGACAGCCAGCCTGTTGCGCGAGCGCAAGGACAAGTACGCGCACCTGCTCACGCTGGAGATGGGCAAAATCACCGCCGAAGCGCTTGGCGAGGTTGAGCTTTCGGCGAGCATCCTGGAGTACTACGCCGACAACGCCGAAAAGCTGCTGAAGCCGGAGACGCTGCCCGTGGCCAACCCCGCCGAGGGCCACGCCATCCTCGTTCACGAGCCGCTGGGCGTGCTGCTCGCCATTGAGCCCTGGAACTTCCCCTACTACCAGATCGTGCGCATCATTGCCCCGCAGCTTTCGGCTGGCAACACCATGCTGCTGAAGCACGCGTCCAACGTGCCGCAGGCGGCCGCGGCTTTTCAGCAGCTGATGCTCGACGCGGGCCTACCCAAGGGCGGATTCACGAATCTGTACGCCACCCGCTCACAGATCGATCTCATCCTCAATCATCCCTTTGTGCAGGGCGTCGCTCTGACCGGTTCTGAAGGCGCTGGAGCCACCGTGGCCACGGCTGCCGCCAAGGCCCTTAAGAAGTCCACGCTGGAGTTGGGCGGCGCTGACGCTTTTGTCGTCCTATCCGATGCCGATCTCGACAAGACTGCGAAGTGGGCTGTCTTTGGCCGTCACTGGAACGGCGGTCAGGTCTGCGTCTCGTCCAAGCGCATGATCATTGTCGACACGGTGTACGACGAATTTCTGAAGCGCTATACGAAGGGCGTCGAAGGGCTCAAGGCAGGCGACCCATTCGATCCCGCGACCACCCTTGCACCGCTCTCGTCGCAGACGGCGGCCGACGAGGTGAAGCAGAAGATCCGCAACGCCGTTGCGCACGGCGCTACGGCCACCGAGGTCGGCCCCAAGGTTCCCGCGAAGGGCGCTTTCGTCCAGCCGACGATCCTCACCGACGTGAAGCCGGACAATCCGGCCTACTCGACCGAGTATTTCGGGCCTGTGTCGATGCTCTTCCGCGCCTCCGACGAGGCAGACGCGGTTCGCATCGCCAACGACTCGCCCTTCGGCCTGGGCGGCTCCGTTTTCACGCGGGACACGAAGCACGGCGCGGAAGTCGCAGCGCAAATCTCCACGGGCATGGTCTTCGTTAACCACCCGACCATGGTCAAGGCCGATCTGCCCTTCGGCGGCATCCGCCGCTCCGGCTATGGGCGCGAACTGCTCGGCCTGGGCCTCAAGGAGTTCGTCAACCACAAACTCATCGACGTCGTCGACATCGACGCCGAATTCTAACGGATTGCCAGAAAACCCAGGTCGCAGCCTTGTTTCAGGGCTCGACTTGAATCGCACTGTAAAGCCCCGCAAAACAGGCGGGGCTTTGCAGTCTGCGCTGCGTATAATCGGCGCCCAGGGTCCGCTTACCGCACCGTCTGGTATTCTGAGCCTGGTTTGATACGATGCGCTGGTTAATGATTGGACTGCTCGTCTCGCTCGCGGTGCTGCTGTTTGCAGCCGGAGGCGTTGCATTCCATATCCTGCTCCAGCGTGCAAAGCTCAGCCACAGGCCGGCGGCAAGGAATAGTGCCGTGCACGGCGCGGCTGAGGAATCTGACATTGAATTGGAACCCTGAAGGGAGCCCCGTGAGCAATCCTGTTTCTGTAGCAACGGCCCCGGTAGCTGCCGCGCCAGCTTGGCTTCGCACCGCCGGCATTGCACTGGCTGGCAGCGCGCTGGTGGCTGTTTGCGCCCACTTGGCGCTACCGCTGTTTTTTACGCCCGTACCGCTTTCGCTGGCGCCCTTTGCCGTGCTGCTGCTGGGACTGGTGCTTTCTCCGCGACAGGCCGCAACCACGCTGGCCGCCTACCTGGCTGAAGGCGCAATGGGCCTGCCGGTGTTTACGCCCAGCGCGCTCACTCCCGGAGGTTTGGCCCATTTGCTGGGGCCCACGGGTGGCTACCTGCTGACCTACCCGCTGGCGGCGGGGCTGATTGCACTGCTGTGGCGGCGCTCTGGACGCGGATTTGGCGCGGCACTGGCCTCGGCTGCAGCCGGCAGCCTCACGATTCTGGCTGGCGGCGCACTTTGGCTGGCGGCTCTTACCCATATTTCGGCCCAAGCGGCAATTGCGCTGGCCGTCGTTCCCTTCCTGCCCGGCGATGCACTCAAGGTTGCCGCAGCCGCCGCGCTGGCCGTCAGCTTCCAGCGTTTGCGCCGGCACACGGCCTAACCGCATCCAATACACGTTGCACCTATTGTTGAAAGGATCTTCCCAGAGTGAGCACCCAGCAATCTGAACCCGTAATTCCCGCAGCCCCCATCGATATTTCCATCGCGCACAGTCCCGACTCCGATGACGCCTTCATGTTTTATGGCCTGGCCACCGGCAAGGTCCGCGTCCCCGGCTATCGGTTTACGCATACCCTGTGCGACATTGAGACGCTGAACAAGCGCGCACAGGACGAGGCCTTCTTCGACGTCACCGCCATCAGCTTCGCCGCTTATCCGTATCTGCAAGACAAATACACCATCATGGGTTGCGGCGGCAGCGTGGGCGAGGGCTACGGCCCCATGGTCGTTTCCAGCAAAAAGATAGCGCTCGAAGACCTGGGCAAAATCAAGGTTGCCGTACCGGGCACCATGACCACTGCCTACCTGGCGCTGAAGATCTTCAATCCGGCCATTGAAACCGTCGCCGTACCCTTCGACCAGATCATTCCTCAGGTTCTGGCGGGCAAATTCGACGCCGGGCTGATCATCCACGAAGGCCAGCTCACCTACTCCACCAGCGGCCTGCACAAGGTGCTGGATATGGGCGTGTGGTGGCGCGAGACCACCGGCCTGGTACTGCCCCTGGGCGGAAACGCCGTGAAGCGTTCGCTGGGCGAGAAGTCGCTCAAAATCGTCACCAAAGCCGTCCACGACAGCATTCAGCATGGACTGGAACACCGCGAACAGGCTCTGGAATACGCCATGCAGTTTGCCCGCGACCTGGACTCACGGCTGGCCAACCGCTTTGTCAGCATGTACGTGAATGACCGCACGCTGGACTACGGCGCGGACGGCCGTCAGGCTATCCACAAGCTGCTGGACCTGGGCTACGAACGCGGCATCATCCCCATCGCGCCCAAAGTGGACTTCGTCGACTAATTCCGCAGCACCCGGTTCTCTTCGCCTTTTCTGGAAGCCTACCCAAGGCTCCGGAAAGGGCGGATCGAGGACGAACAGGACTCCATTGCATTCCCTGTTCCGCACCAAAGTCACTGGAACTGCCTCATTTTCCCTCCCGGCTTCCTAAATATTTTCTAATCTTCGCCGATGCATCCTCTTGTGGAGGGTCTTCGGATGTTCGACCAAAACACTTCAGCCTTTCTGCCTGCGATGCGGGAGTCCGCAGCGACAAGCGATCCGATGGACCGCCTGACCGGCGTCTATCACCGCGAAGCCTTGCTGGGGATGCTGTTCCGTGAGACCGACCGCGCCCAGCGGACGAACAGCCCGCTGGGCATGATTCTGTTCGATATCGACGACTTTGGCCACTGGAACGCGCGACTGGGCGCCGCTGCCTGCGACACATTGCTGCGCCAGGTGGCGGAGCGCACCGCCCCTTTTTTGCGCAGCTACGATCTGCTGGGGCGCGCCGGCAGGGATGAGTTTCTGGTAGGCTTGCCGGGCTGCGACGCCGTTCTCTCCGCCGGTTTGGCCCGTCGCTTTTGCCATAGCATTTTCAGCGTGCCCTTCCGGGTAGTGGGCAAGTCCATCCGGCTTTCGGCCTGCTTTGGCATTGCCGTCAGCCTGGGCCGTTCCCCGCTGGTGGTTCTGCGCGAAGCCGAACAGGCGCTGCAAGCCGCCAAGGAGGCGGGCCCGGAGTCCATTCAGTGCTTCTGCGCACAGAGTCCGGCTCCGGTCGCCTTCTTCTCACCGGATTCAGGGGAAGACCTGCTGGCGTGGTAGTGCAAAAAGTGAGGTTGGAGCGATTCAGCGTATCTGCAAGGCCGGTGTCCTGCCAGCCCACACCTAGCCACAAGGACAAGAACGTGGCGAGGGTGGGGCACCCGGACTTGTGCCCGTGCTTGCTCTATTCCTGAACATGGTCAGCCCCGGCGCTGGTGGCAGGCAGGCCAAGAAACTCCTGGAAGACGTCGTTGGAGAGCAGTTGCCCCTGCGCGGTGAGCCGCACCGTTTTGCCGTCGGAGGTGAGCAGGCCCCGGTCGACCATGCGGTCCACTACTTCCATGGCCGGAGCTACCATCTTGCGGCCAAACTCGCGGCGCAAGGCTACCACGTTGACGCCCACGTTCCTGCGCAATCCCAGGAACCAAGCCTCTTCGTGCTGACTGGCCGGACTGAGCCACGCGGTCTCCACGGGCTGGGGACCGGAGAGATACGCGCCCAGATCGTCGGTGGTGTTGAAGCGCAGGACATAGCCCGGTTCGGGACGGACTTCTGCCGGTTTGTTTGGTGCAGGCTGGTCTGCTGACGGCGATGCCTCGCGCAGCATCGACGAGGCATCCAGCCCCAGGCCCAGATAGGGGCGGCGTTGCCAGTAGCGCAGATTGTGGCGGGACTGATGGCCGCGCAGGGCGAAGTTGGAAATCTCATACTGGGCGAGCCGCCCCCGGCCCGGTCGGCCCAGTGTTTCTATCGCCGTCGTGTACATGGCGGCAATGGCGTCGTCGGTGGGGACCAGCTCAGCGTGGTAGCGCGCGCCCCCGGCAAGCATCTCGCGGCCCAGCCGAGAGTCCTCGTCCACCTCCAGCATGTAGACGCTGGCGTGGGGAACGCCCGTTGCCTTGAGCACGTCGAGCGATTCCTGCCAGGAAGCAAAAGTTTGCCCGGCCAGCCCGGCAATCAGATCCAGGTTGATGTTGGTGATGCCGGCCGCGCGCAGCCGCCGCAGGTCGTCCAGAACGATGGCCCGGCTGTGCAACCGACCGCTGCTTTGCGCCTCTTTGTCAATGAACGACTGCACGCCCAGGCTGACACGGTTGACGCCCGCCGCTGCCAGCGCCCCGAGGGTCTCGTCCGCGATCTGGCCCGGCGCGCACTCCACGGTAATTTCCGCGTCCGGGTCAAAATCAAATCTGGCCCGCAGCGCGCTGAACAGCCGCGCCAGCAACTCTGGAGCGAGCAGGCTGGGGGTGCCTCCGCCCAGGTAAACCGAGTCCACACGGCGCGGCAAGTCGACGCCCATCTGCGCGGCCCACTCGCCGGTGGCGGCCATGTCTTCTATGAGCCGGTCAATGTAGTGCGCATGCTCGCTGGCGGGATAGACCCCGGAGGCGAAGTTGCAATAAGTACACTTGGAACGGCAAAAAGGGATCGAAATGTAGATACCAAGTGCGTCGTTCTGCAAATCAGCCATGACGACTATTCTTTCACGCAGCGACCGCCTCCATCCAACACCCGCACTACTCTCTGTTCCCTACTCCCTACTATGCGATCATCAATACAAGGAGATCCTCGTTGAAAGTTTGGCCAGTGGTGGGCATCGTCTGCATGCTAGGTATCCTGCTGCTTGCCCATTCGTTCATCTATAACACTTGGTTCGTTTTCTGGGGCAGTTCCGGCCCGGTGATCGACACGGTTCTGCGAGCAGCGCTGTTTGTGCTGGCCTTTAGCTTCATTGCCGCCGCCCTGCTCGGGTTCCGCTTCTCCAACGGGCTGGTCTCCACCCTCTACAAGATCGCCGCCGTCTGGCTGGGACTGCTGAACTTCTTCTTTCTGGCCGCCGTCCTCTGCTGGCTAGTCTGGCTGGCGCTGTGGCTTTCTCCGCTGGCAAGCAGCCTGCCCGCGCACCGGCCGCTGATCGCCGCGGTTCTGTACTCGCTGGCCGTGGCCGCTGGCATTTATGGCCTGTTAAATGCCCGCTGGATTCGCGTGCGGCGCGTGGCGGTCACGCTCCCTGGGCTACCCGAGTCCTGGCGCGGTCGCACCGCTCTGCTGCTCAGTGATCTGCATCTGGGCTTGATCAACGGACGCCGCTTCAGCCGCCGCATCGCAGCCGCCGCCACACGCTTGCAGCCGGATATCATCTTCCTGCCGGGCGACATCTTCGACGGCACCAAGGCCGACCCGCACAAATTGGCCGCGCCCCTGCTTGAGATTGCCCCGCCCTTCGGCATCTACTACACCACAGGCAACCACGAGGAGTTCGGCGACGCAGCCCATTACTCCGCCGCCATGACCGGCGCTGGCGTCCGCGTGCTGTCCAATGAACTGGTCACCGTCGACGGGCTGCACATCCTCGGCGTGCCCTTTGGCGACACCTCTCCGATCCGCCTGCGCGCCACACTGAAGGCTCTGAGCCCGGCCCACGGCCAGGCCAGCATCCTGCTCAACCACGTGCCCAACCGGCTGCCCATTGTGGAAGAGGCGGGCATCAGCTTGCAGCTTTCTGGCCACACACATGGCGGCCAGGTCTTCCCCTTCACGTGGATCACCCGCCGCGCCTTCGGCAAGTTCACCTATGGATTGCAGGTGTTTGGCGCGCTGCAGGTTTACACCTCTTCGGGCGCGGGCACCTGGGGTCCGCCGATGCGGGTCGGCACCCATCCAGAAATGGTGTTGCTCACCTTCGAGTAGGCTGTTTCCGTGCTATATTGTAGGAACGTTGCTACAAAGGAGGTGGAGCCGTGGCCATCACTACCCTCTCCAGCCGGGAATTCAATCAGGACACCAGCAAGGCAAAGAAAGCCGCGCGCAAGGGTCCTGTGTTCATCACGGATCGCGGACGCCCAGCCCATGTGCTGCTGTCGATCGAGGAGTACCGGAAGATCACGGACAAGCCGCAGAATATCGCGGACATGCTGGCCATGCCGGATGCCGATCTGGTTGAATTTGAACCGCCTCGCCTGGGGGACGAACTGATCGCGCCGGTTGACTTGTCATGATGTACTTACTGGATACGAATGTCGTTTCCGAGCTGCGCAAAACGAACTCGGACAGGGCAGATCGCCTCGTCACGGCCTGGGCCAGAAGCATTGCGGCGGAGTCCATGTTTTTGTCAGCTATTTCTGTTCTGGAACTGGAGCGGGGAACGCTCCTGATGGAGCGCCGCGATCCGGCTCAGGGAGCCATGCTCCGGTCGTGGATGGAGAATCTTGTAATGCCGTCTTTTGCGGGCCGCATTCTGCCGGTCGATACTCCCGTCGCGCTGCGCTGTGCCGCCCTGCATGTACCCGACCCCAAGTCCTATCGAGACGCCCTGATTGCCGCAACTGCCCTGGTGCATGGCATGACCGTCGTCACGCGCAATGTCTCCGACTTTGAACCCAGCGGCGTGGCAGTCCTCAACCCATGGAACGGTTGAATCTTTCAGACAATACTCCGCTGGTTTAGACTTGCTTTTCGATTGAAAAGGGGACAAATCATGCGGCAATTCAGCAAACGCCTACTAGGGCGCTTGACCATCACCATTCTGTTCGCTGGAGTCGCGGCCAACGGTCAGCAGACCGGCGCAAAAACTCCAGCCACCGCAGCGCTGGACTTTCCTACGGTGCTTTATGGCGCAGCCTATTACAACGAGTACATGCCCGGCGACCAGGCGGAGCGGCTGGACAAGGACGTGGCCCTGATGAAGGCCGCGGGCCTGAGCGTGGTGCGCATGGGCGAATCGACCTGGAGCCTGTGGGAGCCTGAAGATGGGCACTTCGACTATGCGTGGATGGACCGCATCGTCGACGCCATGGGCAAGGCTGGCATCAAGGTGATTCTGGGTACGCCGACTTACTCGTTGCCCGCATGGATGGCCCGCCAGCATCCGGAGATCCTGGCCGACCGCATTCCGCCGGGCATGTTTGGCGGCAAGGCTACGCGCAGCACCTACGGCATCCGCCAGAACATGGATACCGACGCGCCCGCCTATCGCTACTATGCCGAGCGGCTGATCCGCCACATCGTGGCCCACTACAAGGACAACCCCACCGTCATCGGCTGGCAACTGGACAACGAAACCGGCAGCTACGACGCCGCCAACGACGACGTGTTTATCGGCTTTCAGCATCATCTGGAAAAGAAGTTCGGCACCCCGGAGGCGCTGAGCAAGGCTTGGTTCCTCAACTATTGGGGCGAGAATCTGTACACCTGGGAAGACCTGCCGCGGCGCGACGGGACGATCTCGACGGGTTATAAGCTGGAGTGGTCCCGCTGGAGCCAGATGCGGGTTACCGACTTTCTGCATTGGCAGGCCGCGCTGGTGCGCGAAGTGGCCGGGGCGAGCCAGTTTGTGACCACCGATTACGGCGGCATGATGAAGCGCGACGTGAATGAGGAAGCCGTTGCCCAGGCATTGGACATCGTCGCCAACAACACTTACCACGGCACGCAGGACCACTACGACGGCTCGTATCAGGCGCTGCAGTCCGACTTTGCCCGTTCGCTCAAGCATGGGAATTTTCTCATCACCGAGACCAACGCACAGACCATCGGTTGGACCTCGGGCGGACAGTTTCCGCCCTACGACGGGCAGTTGCGCGAAGACGTCTACACCTATCTGGCCAGCGGCGCGAACATGGTCGAGTACTGGCATTGGGCCTCGATCGCCGGAGGGCAGGAGACTTACTGGAAGGGCGTTCTCTCGCACGATCTGGAGCCCAACCGCGCCTACGCCGAGGTAAGTCGCACCGCCCACGAGTTACAAAAGATTGGCCCGCAGTTAGTCGGTCTGAAGGTACACAATCAGGTAGCCATCCTCTACAGCCGCGACTCGGCCAACGCCATCAGCTATATGCCTTATGGGGGCGGCGTGCCGGCGAACAGTTGGTCGGGAGAGCCGGACGGCTATCTCTCCGTGCTGCAGCAGATGCACAAGGCGCTCTATGACCTGAACATCGGCGCGGACTTCGTGTTCCCGGAGACCACGGATTTCTCCGCCTACAAGCTGCTGATCGTGCCTCCGCTCTACATTGCGGACGACGCCCTGTTGCAGCGCATTTCAGACTACGTGAAGAACGGCGGCCACGTGGTGATGAGCTTCAAGAGCGGCTTCGCTAATGAGAACTCCGCAGTGCGCTGGGTGCGCGCTCCCGGGCCCCTGCGCGAGGCGGCGGGCATCAGCTATCAGGAGTTTTCCAGCCTGGAGCATCCGCTGGCGCTCAAGGGCGATCCCTTCAAGGCGGGCACAGAAAACCAGGTAGCGCATTGGGCGGAATTTCTGATGCCCGAGCACGCCAAGGCGTTGGCCTTCTACGACCATCCATTCTTTGGAAAATGGCCGGCCATCACGGAGAATGAATTCGGCGCAGGCTCCCTGCTCTATGAGGGAACTTATCTCTCGAACGCGCTGCAAACCACGCTTCTGCGCGGCGTGGCGGAGAAGATCGGCCTCACCGGCGCGGACCAGCAGTTGCCCGCCGCCGTCCACGTGCAGCACGGCGTCAATCGCCTGGGCAAGCACCTGCACTACTACTTCAACTACTCCGCCGCGGAGGTCAAGGTAAACTACGCTTACGCCGTTGGGACAAACCTGCTCGACGGCAAGCCAGTCGCCAAGGCCGCGGAGTTGACCCTGGCCCCGTGGGACCTGGCAATTATCGAAGAGTAGCAGCGGAGTTTTTGCGGAAAGAATCAGGTCCGGGTGCCCCATCCATGCCGCGTCGTTGTTTTTACGGCATGGGTGGTGTCTCCGAAGTTCTTTGAAAAACAACCGCAGATCCTTCGACTCACCACCCCAAGCTGAAAAGCGCTTGGGGCCCCGTTCGCTCAGGATGACAGATTATTTTTTTGCGAACTTCAGAGACAGGGCACCAGGGCGGCGCGCACAAAACTCTCGGTCCGTGCGCTTCGCTAAATCCAGAAACAACACTCAAGGAGAACACCGACGTGAGCGCAGACGCCCCCAAACCGACCGACAACCCCGTAGTTCGCACCTCCCTTACTGGGTTCGATCTGCTGCTCAATCCGCGGCTCAACAAGGGCACGGCCTTCACGGAAGAAGAGCGCGACGAGTTCGCGCTGCACGGCCTGCTGCCTCCCCACATCGGAACCCTGGAGGATCAGCGCGAGCGCCGCAAGCGAGCCCTGGACAATCGCCCCACCGCCTTCGGCAAATACTCTCTGATGCGCGACCTGCAAGACAGCGATGAGACTCTGTTCTACTCGCTGATTGCGCACCACACCGAGGAGCTGCTGCCCATTGTCTACACGCCCGCCGTGGGCGAGGGCTGTCAGCGCTTCAGCGAGATTTGGCGCAGGCCGCGCGGTTTGTTCATCAGCTATCCCGACCACGCCCGCATTGACCAGATCCTGGCCGACCCGCGCTACGACGATGTGCGTTGCATCGTGGTCAGCGACGGCGAGCGCATTCTTGGCCTGGGCGATCAGGGCGCGGGCGGCATGGGCATTCCCATCGGAAAAATGGCCCTCTACACAGCCCTGGCTGGCATTCCGCCCGAGCATTGCCTGCCCATCCTGCTCGACGTGGGCACGGACAACGAAGCCCTGCTCAACGAGCCCATCTACATTGGCTGGGAGCACCACCGGATTCGCGGCAAAGAGTACGACGACTTCATTGAGACTTTTGTCCGCGCCGTCATGCGCCGCTGGCCGCATGTTCTGCTGCAGTGGGAAGACTTTGCCGGGGTCAATGCCGCCACCCTGCTCCAGCGCTATCGCGACCGCCTCTGCACCTTCAACGACGACATTCAGGGCACCGCCGCCACTGCCACGGCGACCCTTTTGGCCGCGGTTCACGCCACCGGCATCCCGCTCTCCC
>Ga0255354_1000514_pt1 | contig 24420 bp, 18 predicted proteins | sample HBST50metaG_FD_189942 | JGI IMG/M metagenome (GOLD analysis project Ga0255354, IMG submission 189942) | Peat soil microbial communities from Stordalen Mire, Sweden - H.B.S.T50 | ecosystem: Environmental > Terrestrial > Soil > Wetlands > Peat | place: Sweden: Norrbotten County, Stordalen Mire...
CTGCGTCGCCAAGCCAAGGCCTGGAATCGCCACACCAACCGCGACACGATCACGATTCAGTGGAAGTTCACAAGAAAGCTGGCCCGCCTAAAGCTTAATTACGCATTCACGCGGTCACGGTACTAGGAGCTGCTGGAACACCGAAAGTCTATGCTTCCTGAGATCGTTCGCCTCAGGTGAGACCCGACCGGAGGGCCGTGTTGAACGCAGGATCGCAGATCGCGCGCAAATGACAAAGCCCGCAGCAGCTTCGCTACGGGCTTGCTGGTTATGACTTCGGGGACGCTGGACCGAACGTGAGCAGGCTTGCGATTTTGCCGGCAGGTGAGAAACGAATGCAATCGTGGCCTTTCACCGTGACCTTTCCGTCCGGCAAAATGAGCACCCACTTGAACAGCGCAACCTCGTGATGCGTGGAGACGCTTTCGATGTCGAAGTGCGCGCCAGGATACTGCTTCTGGAAGCGTTCCATGTCTTCGATTGCTGCACTGGTGCCCCCCACGTACTGCGGCACGAGATATTCCACGTTCTCGTCGAAGACTTCCGAGAGGATGCTCTCCCGCTGCGCGTCGGGAATCGGCTTCCAAGCTTCCACGTACCGTTGGTAGACATTCAAAGCTTCTAAACTCGTCATGGTGGTTCTCCTTCTTTCCCTAAGGTAGGCCACGACTTCTGTACGGTCGATAGTTGAAACGCCAAATTTTTTTATCTACACCCCACACATAAACGCAAGTTGCGGCATCCTAGTTGCATGGATCCGTTTCTCGATGTTGTGCAACTTCTTCGACCCCGGGCCACATTGTGGTCGAAAATTGAGGGCTTTGGACGATGGGGCTTGGCGTTTCGGAAGCGCGACGATTTGTTGTTCTGCCGCGTGGAGCGGGGCGAGTGTCACCTGCTGCGGCCTAAACTCGCGCCGGTGCTGCTACGTCCGGATGACTTCGTTCTGATTCATACCTCGACGCCGTTCGTGCTCACCTCAGACCCGGCGATGGAGCCGGAGGACAGCGAAGACTTGGTGGCAGCGGCGAAGAGTGTCTCGTTGCAGCTTGGCGAAGGCACAGAGGCGCCGGTAACGCTGCGTGGCGGGCGGTTTGTTTTCGATACGGCGAACGAGAGCTTGCTTTGGGAGCTATTGCCGTCGCTGCTGCACGTTGCGGCGGACGATACGTCGTCGTGGCGCGTGCGGTCGTTGCTGAAGTTGAATGAGATGGAGACGCTACAGCCAGGTCCGGGCAGCGAATTTCTTATCGCGCGGTTGATGGAGCTCATCCTGGTGGAGATGCTGCGGCGTGAGACGCCGAAGGGGGATGGCCGGTCGACGGGGTTGATTGCCGGCTTGCTCGATCCTGTAATTGCAAGCGCGCTACTGGCTATGCATGGCGAGATTGCGCACGAGTGGAGCGTGGCGGAGTTGGCGCGTTTGTGCGGCGTGTCGCGGTCGGGTTTTGCGACACGCTTCAAGGACGTGCTGGGCGTGGGACCGATTGCATACCTGATGCGTTGGCGGATCGCTGTGGCGAAGGATGAACTGCGACGTGGAACACGAAGCATCGGCGAGATTGCGCTGGCTGTGGGGTTTCAGTCGCCGAGCGCGTTCAGCACATCGTTCACCAGGGCGGTGGGGTGTTCTCCGAAACGGTTTGCTGGAAAAGATGCTTCCCCACTGGAACGGCTTGGTAGCGAAGGTGTTCGCGCTGTGCTCACTGGCAACCGGTGGAACCAGATCGATCGTCCCGCTCGTCTTGTACGGCAGATCGTAGCCGGACGGCCTCTGCACCGCAAGTGATACATCGCCAAACCACCCGCCAAAGCCGATTACTCCCGAAATGTGGGCAAAGCGCAACTGATCCTCGCACCGGACACGACCTCCCCAAGTGATCGTCCCACGCACGAAACGTCAACCGCGGATTATGAAATCCGTCTGCTCCATTTCTGCTCTATTCGATTGCTGAAGAATTGTATTTTCAGAATTGCCCGTGTTCTCTATCGCCAGAACGAGATGGGGTGAACGCCATGTTCTTTTTTTCAATTGATGACCACATTCGCACGGTGGAAGTCGCAGGTTCGAATCCTGCGGCGCCCACCATAGAATCAATAACTCAAAAGGCTTGATCCCCAAGCAACGGACAACTGCAGGGCCAAAATGGGCCATTCCTGAGCGCAAACCGAAATAGACTTCGTCAGGCGCTCCGGCGCCGGTCCTTTCTTCTCCGCAACCGCCTCAGCGTATCCACCCATAGCCCATGCTGACGATCTCGGCTTGAACGGCGTCGAGGGTCGTGTCCGTCGCGAAGCCCCGGTCATCGCACCCTCGAAGACGTTGCCGATCGAGTGATCGCTGTTGTCTCCGCCAATACCGAGAATAATGGAGCCTTCCTGGCTCATGGGGCCATAGGTTCCGCCAAATCAATAGAGATTGCCGACCACCTGTTCCGCAGCGCGCTCCAGCGCAGATGCGCCATAAGCATCGGACAGACGCGGATCGCCAGGCTCCTGCCGCGTTGCGTCGGGTACCCCGGTCAGGGTTATGGCAAAGTAGATGTTCCGGATGCGCCCGGCGACGATATCGAAGTGTTGGGCTGGTAACGTCGTGCGCCTGCACTGAACCGCTTCATTTCCCAGCGATTTGAGTTGGACGTTGTCTTGCGGACAAGGGTGCGTATCTGTTGGGTCCACGAGAATCTCGATGGACGCCGTGGAGTCCCCCCTCTTCCGCGCGAATCGGCACGCACCGACCGAATCCCCCTCGACATGGGCCTCAACCGTGACATCTCCGCCCAGAAGCGTCGCCGCGGTCCCGGAGGTAAGCCAAGGGCAGACGACCATTGTCTGTCCAATGGCTGCCGTGGAAGAAGCGATCGTCAAGAGCAGGAAAAGAAATCGAATCATGGCCGCCTCTATGCCTTCGATTTGAGTTTGGCAGGCGTGAGCGGATCGGACTTCAGAATTTTTCCGCCTTCCTCGAGCACATAGAGGCGATTGGCGTCGAGATTACGAAACTGGTCGACCTGACCGCTCAGCCAGCGCACTTGCACCAGGTCCGCGCGTTTGGCTTGATCGAGCCCGAAGTGAAGGCGCAGATCGTTCTGCGAGAAGTAGCTGCCTCCACTGCGCAGTTCTTCGGCTTGGACCAGAGGCTTCGTCGCGTCGGGAGTTGTGGTTGCCGTCACCGTGACGCGGCTTCCAATTCCCGAGCGATTCGACTTGGTTCCGATCAGCTTGATCTTGATCCAGTTGCGGTTGAGTGTAGAAACGCATCGCAACAGTTGCGGCGTCGCATTGACGCAGTTGACCGCAACGTCGATGACGCCATCGTTGTTGTAGTCCCCAAAGGCGCAGCCGCGCGCCGGAGCATTCTCCATGATTCCCGGGCCGCCCTTTTCTGTGACCTCTTCGAAGCGCCCATTGTGCAGGTTGCGATAGAGGTACTTGTGCTCGGCATATTTCAAATCGGTCTTTGAAGTATCGACCTCAGGATATACGTGGCCGTTGGACATGAGGATGTCGAGCCAGCCGTCGTTATCCATATCGAAGAATCCAACGCCCCAGCCCAGCAGGCGGGTATTCACGCCCAGGCCGCCGGGATAAGTGCGATCTTCGAAGTTGCCATCGCCCAGGTTGGTATAGAGCGAATCCGTGTCGCCAGCAAAATTGGTCTTCACTATATCGAACTTGCCGTCGCGCAGGTAATCGCCAATGGATACGCCCATGCCGGCCTGCGGCTTGGCCTCCGCCGACAGTGCCGCACCGGCCTCGACGGCAATATCGCGAAAGGTTCCGTCCTTCTGGTTGAGGTAAAGTGTGGCAGGCGCGGAGTCGTTGGCCACGTAAATGTCCGGCCAACCATCGTTATCCAAATCGGACGCGGCGACACTCAGACCGTACGTGCCGACGGCCGTACCCATGCCGGCCTTCTCACTCACGTCCACAAAGGTTCCATCGCCCTGGTTGTGGTAGAGAATGTTTTTGCCGCCCGGCAATCCCGGCGGACCACAGGCCACCAGAATGCCCTTGTAGGTGCAGGGACCGTCTTCGGGCACGGGCGCAGTCTTCAAGTCGAAATCAACATAGTTGGCAACAAACAAATCAAGATGCCCATCGCGATCGTAGTCGACAAACGTGCAGCCCGTGTTCCAGCGAATCTTCGGTCCCGGCTGAATAAGTCCGGCCGTCTGCGTCACATCGGTGAAGGTCCCATTGCCCTTGTTGCGATAGAGCGCGTTCTGCCCGTAGTACGTGACAAACAAATCGTCCACACCATCGTTGTTGTAGTCGCCCACGCAGCAGGCCTGGCCCCATCCGAATTTGTGTTCGAGGCCCGAACCGATCGACACATCGGTGAACGTCCCGTCGCGATTGTTTTTGAAGAGCCGGCAATGCGGCTCCTGGCCCTTGGCGAATCCCTCCAAACGCCAGCCGTTCACCATAAACAGGTCCAGCCATCCATCCTGGTCGTAGTCATAGAAGGCCAGGCCGCAGCCGGTCGTTTCCAGCAGATACTTGTTCTTGAGTTCGCCGCCGTAAATGGTCTTGGCGTTCAGTCCGGACTCGGCCGCAACCTCAACGAAACTCACGCCCAGCGGCGTGCCCTCAATGGGCGACTTGGGACCCGGCGGCGGCGGCGCAGCCTTGGCGTCGTAACTCCGCTCCATGGCGCCGATCTTCTGGGGCTGCGGCTGGGCATCCTGCCGGGCAGGCGCGGCCAGAGCGAGAATGTCGGCAAACGGCAGAACCAGTGCTGTGCGGCTCAGCGATTGAATGAATGTGCGGCGGTCCAGATTGCGCAGTGTCAATGCGATTTCCTTCCGGTTTATGGCTGCCCGGTTCCCAAGCCTGAGGTCGGGGTCTGCAACATGTCAGTGTGCAGATGCCAGGGAACGCTCTCGTTTGAAATCTCAGGATGCTTACGCAGATAGTCGAGCGAATAAGTGGGCGCGCCAGGGTCGATGCGCTTCATGGTGTATTGCGCAGCCTCCAACTCGGCCTGCTTCTTCATTCCCTTGCGGCGATAGAGGATGGCCAGATTGTAGTGCGCGGCCAGATCGTCCGGGTCAATGGCTTGCAGCGCTTTGAACTGCTCCATGGCCTGCTCCGGACGGTGCTGCTGATAGTAGGAGATGCCGAGTTCCCGGCGCGCATCGCGAGACTCTGGATATTGCGCCACCACTTTTTCGAGATCGGCGACCTCGGCCTCGGAGTTGCGTTGGCGGCGCTCCACCAGCGCGCGGTAGTAAAGAGCGCGCGCATCGTCTGGCTTCAGCGCAAGTGCCTTCTCCAGAGGCTTGCCGGCCTCATCGTATTTCTCCCACTCAATGTAAGTGAGGCCCAGATTGATGTATCCATCCTTGTAATCCGGGCGCAGGCGAACCACCTCTTCAAAAGCATGAATCGCTTCGTCATATTGCAACTGGTCAAGATAGCCGATGCCGAAATTGTTCCAACGCATCCAGTCCTGATTGTCGCCGGGCAGCGCAACCTCTGGTTGGTTCTCGCCCAGGTTGAGCACACGCGTGCGCGACGCAATCTCCACCACCGGATAAGCCGGATGATCCTTCCCGAAGATGTTATTCAGATAACTCTGGCGAAGATGTCGATAGTTGACCTGCGCCTTGAGCGAAATGGGGCCCTTCGAGCCGGCAGGCAGACTGAATCGGTAGCGCACCAGGGCGGAACGGCCCGACTGGATGGAGTTATCGTAGGCCATGGAATGAATGGCCCACACCATGTGGTTATCAACAAAGTCCCCAACCACGTTGACGGGGCGATTCGTAAAACTGTGAGCGCCCGGCTCGAGCATTCCATCTGGCTTCAGATAGCCGCTCTGGTAAATTCGCTTGCCGGCCGCGTCCGTTGCGGTGAACTGCACCCACGCCTCATAGAGGTCGCGCACTTCAGGAATCAGCGAGTGCCCGATGTTCTTGTTCTGGATCACGACCAGCGCCTCCACTTCGTCCCCGGTGCGTACCGTGAAAGGCACCGTGCCCAGCGGGGCAATCAATTTGTCGCTGCCACCCGATTGCCCCCCCAGCTTGAGTCCGAAGATATCCACGTTCAGATAGTCGCCGCTCTTGAGGAACGCGATGGTCTTGTCGAGCTGTTCGTCGAATCCATAGTAAAAAGGAACCGCCGTGTTGCCAGCCAGCCAGCGATGCGACACAAACGTGCCTTCTTTCGCGCCCGGCTCCGGGAGCGTGTTCGGTGCGCGTTTCATGTGGCATTTTTGGCAGGTGGTAAAGTCTGCCGTGTAAAAAGTCAGTGGCGAGCGACGGGAGAACTTGGAATTCTGCCACTCATCATATGCCGTGAACGCGCGAATCCACTTGTAATCGTTCAACCCCGGGGGCAGATTGGCCTTGTGGCAGGCTTCACAAAATTCAGGAGTGTGATAGATGTCCTGCATCACCGCCTTGGAGTGACGGTCCAGATGCGCCAGAATCTCCGCGTCCGGCACCATGCCTGGAATGCGATTGCCCTGCTCATCCACCAGCACCGCGGGCACGCCCATCACGTAGCCGCCGTTGCCGCGCTTCGAGTCCACCCGTTGAATGGAATGGCAGGTCATGCAGGTGAGCCCGTCACGGTCAAAGGAGCGGTCCACGGTTGCCTGCTTGTCCAGCGCGCCTGAGAGGATCCCAACCGGATTGTGGCAACTGTCGCAGTGGCGCGTGAATTCAATGCCCTTGGTGCGCGGCAGAATGTTCACGCTGGCGCGATAAAAGGGCGTGCGGAACGAGTTGGCATGAAGCGACTGACGCCACTGGTGATAAGCCTCCTGGTGGCAATGGCCGCAGTAGGCGGCGTCCGGAAAAGCCTCGGGTTGCAGAAACTCGTTGCCCTCCACGGCAGCATTGCCGGGCAAGGACATACTGCCTTTTTCAAAGGCAAAGTTATAGGTCGCGCGCACCTTGTCTGCGTAGGCTTTTCGCGCTGCAGCCGAGTCGTCGCGCGCCTCCTCCGCTCCCCGGACACTGCCAAGGATAAGCGCGCTCAAGGCGCCAACGAGCAGAATGCCTGCTCCCATGCGTAGTGCGCTGCGATTCATCGTATCCGACCCATGGCGACGCGGGCAAATTTGCTGGGGAAATTGGGCTTGGAGCCCGAGCGCGCTTCGATTGTTGCCACGCTAAAATAGCAAACTGGCCGAGGGGAATGCAACCGCCGAACGCAGTATAGGCCACCTGCCAAGCCCGTGCAAATCCTCCGGTTGGCAACGATTCCGCAACGGCCAAACCACTGCCTCAAGAGCGACTGACCGCTCCGATCCGAATTCTCATTTCGCGCAAGCGCTTGGCGCAGTAAGACCATCGTGCGCTTGCCCGCCCGCATTCGCCAGTTCATCGGCACACGCCTGGTGTGTCGCAGCCTCTGCTGTTTTGCCCTGCTTTGCTAGAGCTTTGGCCAATTCCAGATGAGCTTCCGCATACCCCGGATCGAAGCCAATCGCGTTGCGGAATTCAACCATTGCGTCGTCGATCTTGCCTTCCCTCATCAATGACTTGCCGGAGTTTGTGGCCACCTCGGCGCGCTGAAAATTCATGTGCGCGCGCATCAGGTTCGCCGCGGTCTTGCGCTCATCGGCAGCCTCTGCCGTCTGTTTCTGTTTTGCCAAAACTGCTGCCAGCGTCAAATGTGGATCGGCCTGCGCAGGTAGCTGTTTAATTGCCTCGCGCAACGCGGTCGCCGCCTCCGGCAGCCTGTCGAGCTTGTTATAGACGCTTCCCAGCGTCGCCCATCCATCGCCGTTTTCCGGGTGCAGCTTCAGCGACGCTTCCAGCCACTGCGCAGCCTCTTCATAGCGCGCCTGCTGCATGGATAGAACGCCCAGCAGGTAGGAAGGCTCGTAGCGCATGGGGTCCAGTTTCGCCGCCGTCTCCAACTCCGGAATCGCATGGGCCGCGTCGTCTTCGATCTTGTACGCCGCTCCCAGGTCGTAGTGCAATTGCGGCGATCCAGGAGTGATCTTGAGCGCGGCCTCGAGTTGAACAATTGCGTCAGCGGTCTCGTTCACCTGGAGATACGCCGCTGCCAGGTCCTGATGAGCCGTGACATTGTCCGGCTGCAGCTCAAGGGCGCGTTCCAGAAACGGCACGGCATCCCGAGCCCGATGCGCCTGGGTCAAAGCTAATCCCAGGTTGACGAGCGCATCCGCATTGCGCGGCTCTGCCGCAACCACACTCCTCAACAGCGCAATTGCATCCTCCACGCGATTCGCGCGCTGCAGCACCAATGCCAGTTGATAGGCAGCCGCGGACGACTGCGGCGCGAGCTCATGGGCGCTCTCCAGGACGGGTTCCGCCTGCTCGTCCTGTCCCGCATCCGCAACGGCCTGGCCAACAAGCAACGCAATCTGTGCGTCGCGCGGCGCCAGCTTGTATGCCTGCAGCCATTCCTCTACCGCGCCGGCCTTTTGCTCCGCTCGCAACACAAACCCCTGATGTAGATGAGCCGTAGCGATCTCCGGCTTCAGGCGGATGGCTTCGCCGAATTCCTGCTCCGCTTGTCCCCAGTCTTTTGCCCGCGCATAGAGCGAACCAAGATCGTCGTGCATCTGCGGATTGCGAGTCTCTCGGGCAACCGCTTCTTTCATGCGCGCAATTGCCGCCTCCGGCTGGCCGGTTGCTGCCAGCGCCCGCGCATAGGAAGCCAGCGCGCCCGGCGCAAGCGAGTGGTTCCGCGCCCGCGCCGCTGCCGCCGCCTTCGCAAAGAGCGGCAAAGCCTTCGCCGGCGTTCCAATCTGTTCGTAAGCCTCCGCCAGATTCAGCTGCGCAGACTGGTCGCCGGGCGTGATCGCCAGAGCCTTTTCGAGTTCCGCGACCGCGGCGCTCATCTGTCCTTCGCGTTCCAGCACCGCGCCCAAAGCGCTGTGCCCCTGCTCTGCCGATGGAGCAAGCCGCACTACCTCTTCGAACTTCGTCTGAGCAGCCTTCAGGTCATTGCGATTCAGCGCCGCCACGCCCTCGCGATAATCCGAGTCAGCCTGCCGCAGGCTCGCGGACGGGCCTTGCGCCGCAAGCTGGCTCGCAATGGCCAGCCAGGTTGCAACAGCCCGCATCGTTTGCGATGGAAATCCGGGGGCATCAATCTGCATCGCCAGCAACCAGGAACAGTTCTCATCATTGAGGAGAAGCAAGGCGAATGCAATCTCTTTCCTGGGGCCAAAGCTTGCAGGGCCGGGCAGAGATTTAGATCCTCGATACTCCATGGTCTGCAGAACGCAAATCGGGCATCGCGCCTAGCTCGCTTCGCTTTTTCGAACGGGCCCTGGAAAAGTTGCGACCTCGTGTCGACAGGAAGCCGATGCGCAGCCCCGGGGAGTAATCTCAGCGCAATCAATCCATGCTCCGCCGATCAAGATTCGGCTGTCTTCAAATCGAATTCTCACTGGGAGTCCGGTACAATCGTCCCAAACCACTCACCCATCGTCTCCACCGGGCCAGTTTGCATCCACGGATAGCCATTCTCCACCGCCGTGATCACATCCGGAATTCCGTCACCGTTGAAATCCCCAACCACGGACTGTGCCGCGAAGCCCGAATATGGAACCGTCACCGACGCACTGCCAACGAACGTTCCATCCCCCCTGCCGAGTAACACGCCGACATAGGATTCGGGAGTGTATGTCTGCACAAGATCAGGGATCCCGTCGTTGTTCATATCGGCCACAACGGTCGGGGCAAACCCTCCACCGGCCAGAATGGGCGACTTGAAGGTGGCGCTGCCAGACCCTAGTAAAACCTTTAGACCGCCAGTGCATTCAATGGCCAGATCCTGATAGCCATCGCCGTTGAAGTCTGCCACGGCCACCAGCGAGCCGCAACCCGCTGAGCCAGCGACGCTGGCGGATACAAATGTGCCATCGCCGTTGCCCAGCAGCAGGCTGGTTGGTGTGGATGAATTCTTGACGGTGGTTGCGATGTCCAGTATGCCATCCCCGTTAAAGTCGGCCACAAAAACGCTGTTGTAGAGGGCGGCTCCCGATGCGATCGATTTGGTCGGCTGAAATCTTCCGTACCCTGTCCCAAGGAGAATCGAAACGCTGCCATCCTGATTGGTTGTCGCCAAGTCTGGAATACCATCGCCATTGAAATCTCCCTCGACCATGGAGATCTGGGGAGCCACAGTCATGGAAACCTCTGTTCTGAAGAATCCGCCGCCTTCTCCGAGCAGGATGATCAGATTCTGAGTCGATCCGTCTTGCGACGCTTGCAGCACCGCAAGGTCCGGCTTGCCGTCGCTGTTGAAGTCGGCCACAACCAGCGAGAGGAGCCAGCTGTCGCCAGGCAGTTGGATAGGGGCCTTTTCGTCGAAGGTTCCGTCGGGGTTTCCCAGCAGAATATGCAGAGAGGGCCCCCCGTCCAGCATCGCCACATCGAGAATGCCGTCGTTGTTGAAGTCTGCAACGGCTGCGGCTTCCTGAGGAGTGTGCACGTACGGGGGAGGCACCGCCGTAAGACTGTACGACGTTCCTACGCCGTCCGCCAGTGGAGTGCCAGCCACGGTCAGATCCTGAATGATGGAGGAACTGCCCGCAACAGCGTTTGTGCCTTGGAATGCGGCTCGGAGGGAATGCAATCCGACGCCCAGCCTGAGCTTGAGGGTAGCCGTTCCGCTCTGCGTGAGTTGTGCTTGGCCCAACACGGTTTCGCGGCTGTTTGAGGAAAGGCGATCGTAGAAGAGAACCAGGCCGGGGGTGACGCGGGTTCCGCCATTCCATACGCTGGCAGAAAGCGTCACGACGGTCCCCGGAACTACTTCTGACGCGGGAGAAACTTGTAACGAAGTTGTCGATGCTGGTCGCAGCGCTCCTGCGCCGGTCAAACGCACTGGCGCAGATGTACTCGAGGTAAACCGCGTGTCTCCGCTGTAAAACGCAGTGAGGTATTCACCGTTCTTGCTGACCGGCGGATTGTTGGTCGTATAAATTGCCTGGCCAGTTGCGAACGCGACCGTTCTCGTTCCCAATAAATGCGGGCCATTCCAGAAGGCGACCGTGCCACCTGGGTGGTAACCTTCAACAGCGGAGGGCGAAACTGTCGCCACGAGCGTCACTGCGCGGCCCGGAGAAACAGGCAGAGGGGTGACATCCAACGCGAGGGTGGTCGCGGCCTGAGGTCCTTGCAGGGCAACGGTGCCGGATGAACTGGCAAGATGGTCCCGGTCTCCCTCATAGTTGGCAAAGACGTTGTGTATGCCAAGGCTTCCGGATATCGCCTGGCCACTGCCGGTAGCAGTCGTCTGCCATTGCGGTTCCACTACTGGACCGCTGACGCCGAGAACCAGCCCGGTAGCTCCTTCGTGATTGAAATCTCCCACAGTCGAAAAGAAAGTGGGACCGGAAATGAAATCTAGGTTCGGGAAGGATCCTTGCCCATTGTTCAGCCATATGATTGCCAGCGGCGTGTAGCCGCCGTCGTTGCTTGCGATATCCGGCTTGCCGTCCCCATTGAAATCGCCCAGTGCCAGCGATTGAGGCTTCTCGTAACCATTGGCAACTTGAGTTCCAAAGGTTCCGTCACCCTTTCCGAGTAGGATCACCAAACTCCCAGCTCCGTCTGGAGGCGGGCCCGGGTCAGCCACAGCAAGATCGGGTTTGCCGTCCCCATTGAGATCCGCAGCCAGCACATCCACACATCCCGCGGTACAGCTGATGGAAAGTGAAGTAGATTGCGTGAAGGTGCCGTCCCCCTTCCCCAGGAAGAGATATACGGAATTTGAATTGGTGAAAACCAGGTCTTCGTTGCCGTCTCCGTTGAAGTCGGCAACGCGCAGGGTGGTAGCGTTGGGCACGGCAAGCGACGTGGAGACCGGGGCAAAGCCACCCGTTCCATTCCCCAACAGGATCGTCACTCCCAGGCTCGAACTCACAGCCAGATCGGCATTTCCATCGTTGTTGAAGTCGCCGACCGAGATATTGGTCGTATTTGCTCCGACCGGAATCGCGGCTGTAGTTGTAAAGGTGCCATCTCCAACTCCCAGGAAGATGCTCACCGTCCCGTCTCCGGAATTCGTCACCGCGAAGTCGGGGATATCGTCGTTATTGAAATCTCCGACGGCAATCGCATAGGGCGCTTTGCCAGTGTTGATGGGGGGACCCGCGGCAAAAGTACCGTCCCCTTTTCCGAGCAGGATAGCCACTCGATTCGATGCGCGGTCGATTCCGATTTGGTCAAGATTGCCATCGCCATTCACATCCGCGACCGCTGAGGAAGTCAGGTATTGCGATGTGGTCGAGTTCGGAACCCACGCGTAGTTGAAGGCCGGATACGGACTCAGGGTTCCTTGCGCCAAAGGAGCATTGTTATTGGCAGTATCTCGAAAGATCACCGTGCCCGTTGGTGCAGCAGGGCTGAAACTGGTAACCGTAGACGTCAAGGTGAATTGGGACGCGGACTGTACAGCGCTGATGGCCGTCGAAGTGGCGAAACCTCTGCCGATTGCCACGCTCTGCGACGAGGACGAACTGGTCGCGTACAATCTGGTTCCCGCAAATTTCGCAAGAACGTTGTGCACTCCGGGCGGAAGTATGAGATTGAGCGACGCGGACCCGTCCGCCTTCAACTGCGCTTGGCCCAGGATGTTGAGGTCTTCGCAAAACGCTGCATCGGCATTGCAAAACGAGACCAGGCCCGGCGAGACAGCCATCCCCGCCGACGAGACAGTAGCCTTGAGATTCAGCAGAGTGCCCGCTGCAACATTCCCATCCGGCGAAACCGCCAGAGCGGTGGTGGTGGGCGAAGGCGTGGCGGCAAGGATTCGCACCGATGCCAGCAGGCAGAGCGCGAACAGAAGATACAGCCTGCGCGTGCGAGTGGAGAAGGAATCTCCAGGCATCATTGACCTCCCGGGGAGTGAAGGAATGACAACTCTGAAACCGTTTGCGAGCACAAGGGAAGAGTGCAAGTCCAGCCGAAGCACAGCGGCATTCATACTTGCGTGGGCAAGAGTATCACTCTTCCAATTAGTTGTCCAAAATGGCGGAGACATTTTGCATGGACGCTGATTTGGCTGGACATAGACAGTCCATCCCCCCTGCCCTGGGACCGGGTCGCCCTTGTCGCAAGGATGAGGATCACAATACGCAAGCCTGAGACACGGCGCTGAGCGACCGCCTCTAGCCGACCAACTGAGTGCAATAAGCACAGCGCTTGGCGGCAAGGGGAATCTCGCTTAGGCACTCCGGGCAGTGTTTGGTCGCTGGAGCGGCTGGCTTCTTGATCCGCGCCAGCAGGGTGTTCAAGGGCAGCACGACACCAAAATAGACCACGCTGGCCACAATCAAAAACGAAATCGCCGCGTTCAGAAAGTTACCCACATTGATCGGCGTTCCGTTCACCTTCAGCACCACTCCGCTGAAGTCCGGCTTGCCCGCGACGGCGGCAATGAACTGCGTGAGCACATCTTTCACAAGTGAATTGACAATCGCGTTGAAGGCCGCGCCCAGAATCACGGCGACCGCAAGATCGACTACATTGCCACGCAGAATGAAATCGCGAAATCCCTTGAGCATGTCTGTCTCCGAAGTTTGCTGTGTGCAGGCCCGGGAGCAAGCCCAACCCGGGCGCTTTGACCAACATCCTACACGGCTTTGCCGCATGTCTTGATAGATGCGTATTCTCGCACTAGAGATAGAGCCAGAGGAACAGCACCATGGCCAGACTCATCAGTTCGGCGTAAAGCAGGATGAGCACACCGGCGTGGTGGAGACTCCATTTGCGGCTCAGGCAGCGGGCGGTTTCGATCATGCCCCACAGCACCACCGGCGCCAGAACAATCTGCCAGCGCGAAGTGTGCAGCGCGTCATCGTGAGGAAAGCCGGCGAGGCGCATACTGGCCGCAAGGCCGCCGAGCGCCAGCAGCACGCCGCGGGCGAGAGACCTTTCCCGAAAGCGAAAAAGGTTTGGGCGTGGAATTACCACACTCCAATGGTAAGTGCGCGAAAAGCCCGAGTCGCTTTGTAACAACAAAAAATCTACAGGGGCTCAGACGGTCGCGAAGCCAGTCATACGCTCGAGCACAGCAAGCCGATGGAATGACTTCCGCGTGACTCTTCGATGCAACTCGTGCTTTCCCACCCTCCCGACAGAAAGAATCTGAAGGGTGGGGTACGGAGCTGCCCTGCATCATTGTTGACTTTGGCGAAGTTGTGGGACATGCGGTCCGTTCGGCTTTGTCTACCTTGCTGCCAGTTGAAGCTCCTGCAGCGACTCGGCGTATGGCGCGCGCAACACGCCGCGTTCGGTAATGATGGCGGTCACGTACTTTGCCGGGGTCACATCGAAAGCCGGATTGCAGATGCCCACGCCGTTCGGGGTAAGTTGCTTGCCACCGTGATGAGTCACTTCCACCGCCGGCCGCTCCTCAATGGGAATGGCTTCGCCGGTCGCCGTCGCCAGGTCGATGGTGGACCAAGGCGCGGCCACGTAGAACGGAATGCCGTGCTCCTTGGCCAGGATCGCCACATTATAGGTGCCGATCTTGTTGGCCACATCGCCGTTGGCCGCGATACGGTCCGCGCCGACGACTACAGCCTGAATGCGTCCCGCCCGCATGATACTGGCAGCCATGTTGTCGCAGATGACCGTCGTCGGAATGCCGTCGGCCATCAGTTCCCAGGCCGTCAGACGCGCGCCCTGCAGAAACGGCCGGGTCTCGTCGGCGAACACCTGAATGCGCTTGCCCTGCTCCACTGCCGAGCGAATCACCCCCAGCGCGGTTCCGTAGCCGCAGGTAGCCAATGCGCCGGCATTACAGTGAGTCAGCACGCCACCCTCATCCGGAAGCAGTGCCCCGCCAAAGGCGCCCATCGTCTTGCAGGCGGCAATGTCTTCCGCGTACATGGCGTGGGCTTCGGCCAGAATCCGCTCCTTGATCGGGGCGAGAGTTGCGCCGGAGACCAACAGGTTGGCGAACAACCGCTTCATGCGATCGATGGCCCAAAACAGATTGACTGCGGTTGGCCGGGTTGCGGCCAGACAGGCGCAGATTGCGTCGAACTCGGGCGCAAACTCTTCCGCCGTAGCAGCCTTGGTGCCCAGAGCGCCAAGAGCGATGCCGTAGGCGGCCGAAACGCCGATGGCTGGAGCGCCGCGAACAACCATGGTCACAATGACGTCTGCAACCTGCTGGTAAGTGGTGGCAAGCACATAGCTTTCCTCAAGGGGAAGCCGCGTCTGATCGATGAAGCGAACCCCTTCCGGGGTCCAGGCTAAGGTGGGAATCATGCATCTCCAGTGTAAACCGCGGAGGCGCGGTCTCTCGGTCTCCGACCGCTTCTTCTTGTGCCAGCCCGTGCCCCATCCATTCGCCTTTTTCGGGCGAATGGGTGGGATAGCATAAATCTCCAAACATAAGTTCGCGCACTCGGGACCATCGGTAAGACCCTTGTCGGTCATTTTATCGATCCGGCCCCCAAATAGAAGCTCCGTGCCCCATCCATTTCGCAGGCAGTATCGCGAAATGGGTGGGAAGGCGTAACACTCTTTTGGGGCCGGATCAATAGCGGCAACTCCATGCCGAACCGGCCGGAACCCTCGAATCCCTACTCTGCCCGCAACGCCTCCGTGGGGTTGACCGATGCCGCCCGGCGCGCGGGGAAATAACTGGCCAACAGCGCCGAGACCGCAAGCAGAGCCGCTACGCCAATCAAAGTGCTCGCATCCCACGCCTGCACTCCGAACAGCAGCTTGCGCATCAGCATTGCCGCTGCCACCGATCCCGCCACTCCCACCGCAACTCCCGCCGCAATCAAGCGCCCAGCCTCGCCGAAAATGAGCCGATAGACTGAACTCCTTTGCGCTCCGAGCGCCATGCGCACACCGATCTCGCGCGTCCGCTGGCTCACCGAATATGCAATCACGCCATAAAGCCCCACCACGCCCAAAAGCAGCGCCAGAGCCGCGAATCCGCTCATCAGGTAGGCCGCCGAGCGGTGAATGTACGCCGCCTGCGAGTCGTCGATGTTCTGTTGCATCGTCCTCTGCCAATCGACACTCACATTGGAACTGACCGAATGAATCGCCGGCGCCAGAGCGGGCAAAATCGATGCGGCATCCTGCGAAGTGCGCAGCGCAACGTAAAAATAGCCGCTCGAATTCTGGTCGAAAGGCTCGTACTCGGCAGGCCATTGCTCCTGATCCAGTCCCGCGTCCTTGAAGTTTTCAACCACGCCCACAATCTCGCGAATCGAACTCGGCGTCAGAGCTGTGTCGCCGAGTTTCTTCCCAACCGGATTTTCGCCAGGAAAGTACTTCTGCGCAAACGCCTGGTTGATCATGATGACTTTCGGCTTGCCTGCGTCGTCCGCGTCCGAGAAAAACCGGCCGCTCTTCAGCTTGGCCTGCAACGTATGGAAGAACCCGGCACTCACCTCGCGCTCATTCACCTCGTTGTGGATGCCGTTGTAAGACTTCCCTACAAATCGCACCCAATCGGTGTTGCAGTTGCAACTCACCGGAAGCATGCTGGTGACGGCCGCGGACTCGACGCCCGGCAGGCTCCTGAGACGGTCCAGCAGCGCATGTTCGAAGGCAATCTGTTGCTGGTCAGTCGAGAAAGCCAGCGAGGGCAAACCGACATTCACGGTAGCCAGGCGATCGGCCCTGAAACCAAGGTCCTCGTGAACCAGCCGGTAGAGGCTCTTGGTCAGCAAGCCCGCGCCTGCCAGCAGCACAACGGCGGTGGCCAGTTCAATCACCACAAGGTTCGCGCCCATGCGTCGCCACAGCGTCCCGGCCGATCCGCGTGCGCCCTCTGTCAGCCCGTCGCGCATCTCCGAAAACCGAAAGTGCAGAATCGGCGTGATGGAAAACAGGATCGCTGCCAAAAGAGATAGACAGGCCGCGAAGATCAGCACGCGTGGATTCAGTCCCAACCCATGCAGGAACGGCATCCCCGCCATCCAGTCCTTTGAGATCAACCCGCTCAATCCCTTCATGCCGAGATACGCGAGGCCGAGCCCAACCGCGCTGCCGGCGGCCACCACAGTCAACGCTTCGGTGACAAATTGCCGACTCAACCGCAACCGCGATGCACCCAAAGCACCACGCACCGCAATCTCGCGGCGGCGGCTCTCCGCGCGCACCAAAAGCAGGCTCGAAACATTCACGCAGGCAATCAGCAGCAGCAAGCCCGCGCCGCTGAGCAGCACCAGCAGAATGGGTTTGATGTCTCCCACAATCGCCGCCGACATGGGCATGACGCTGGCTCCCTGTCCGCGATTGGAATCGGGATACTGATTCTCCAACTGCTGTGCAATCGCCTTCATCTGCGCCAGCGCGCCGCCCACGGTAACTCCATCCTTCAGCCGGCCGATGCCATCCAGAGTATGGCAGCTGCGGCGCTTTTCGCACTCCCCGGTCGGGCGCAGAGGCTCATAGAACTCTGCAATCTCCCGCGGCGCAAACTCAAAATCCGCCGGCAGCACGCCCACGACGGTGTGCGCCACTCCGCTCAAATTCACCGTCTCACCCACAACATCGGGCCTGCCGCCGAATCGCTTTTGCCACGCTCCATAGCGCAGCATAACTACCGGGGGCGCGCCCGCCGCATCCTCGCCTGGACGAAAATCGCGGCCCAGCATGGGGCGAATCCCCAGTGTCCCAAAGAAGCCCGCGCTCACCTGTAACCCGTGCACCGACTCCGTGCCGGAGGGCGTATTGAATTCAAAGCGATGGGCGGTAAAAACGTCCATGGAGCTGAAGACCGTGTTCATCCGCTTCCAGTCGACGTAATCCGCGTAGGAGAGATTGCCGCGCGGAAACAGCGCCAGGCTTTCCGTCACTTCAACCAGACGCGTGGGATTCGGATAGGGCAGCGGTTTGATCAGCGCCGCATCCACGAATGCGAAAATGGCGACACTCGCACCGATGCCCAGCGCCAGGATGAGGATCGCCGTCGCAGCGAATCCGGGATTCTTGCGCAGTTGTCGGAGCGCAAAACGCAGGTCCTGCAATCCTGTTTCAAAGCTGAAACCAACAACCTCATGACTGCGCTCTTTGAGCCGTGTTGCATTGCCGAACTGCCGCACGGCAGCTAGGCGTGCGGTCTCCTGCGTCATGCCCGCGGCCTCAAACTCCCTGGCTACCTGCTCGCGGTGGAAGGCCATCTCTTCGTCCAATTCCCCGCGGAAACGCGTGCGGCGGAAGAGGAGGTAGAGCTTTGTCACGAATGAGAAGAAGTTCATGGAGTGTCCCTTCTCTGAAATTCACACCAAAACAGAGACTGTCATTCTGAGTGAACGGGGCCCCGAACGCTTTTCAGTTCGGGGGTGGTGAGTCGAAGAATCCGTGGTTGTTTTTCGACCAACTTCTGGCGCACAGCCCTACGCCTCCTGCAAGACGCGCCCGATGGCGGCAATCACCTGCTCGAACTGCGAAAGTTCAATGCCCAACTGCTTGCGGCCCGCGGCGGTGAGGGTATAGAAACGCGCCCGCCGATTGGTCTCCGTCATCTTCCATTCCGCTTGCACCCAGCCCTGAAGCAACAGCCGTTGCAGCGCCGGGTACAGCGATCCTTCTTCCACGGTGAGCACCTCGTCGGAAAGCCTCTTGATGGAAAGCGCGATGCCGTAGCCGTGCAGCGGCGCGCGGGTGAGCGTTTTCAGGATCAGCATGTCCAGCGTGCCCGGCAGCAGATCGGATTTCTTGGCCATGGATGTATGTATAGTTTATCTATGGGTAGAGAGTCAATGGACAAATTTTCGCTCTCTGCAAGCAACTCCTTTGCGTTACTCTGCTGCCAGGAGAACCGCGATGGCGAACTTTATTCAGGTCACTCCCTTCCTGTTTGTCGATAACCTCGAACGGGCGTTGGCCTTCTTCAATGGGATTCTGGGTTTTGAAACGCAATTGCGCGTCTCGGATTACGCCTATGTTCACCGTGAGACGGTGGGGTTTCGCATTCTGGAGCAGAAGGGGGAGAACGCACCTCAGCCGGGGACGCGGAGGTTTGCCTATTACGTCGATGTCCATGATGTAGACGCACTTTATGCCGAACTGAAGCCGCGCCTCGATACGTTGCCAGAAGGTGATGTCCACGGCCCGGTAAATCAGCACTATCACCAGCGGGAGTTGCTGGTGCTTGCTCCGGACGGCAATCTGCTGGTGTTCGGCCAGCCGATTGCCGCCTCCTGAGCGCTTGCAACCTATCAATGCTTGCTATACATCTCCATCACGTCCTTGCGCAGCTCGTCTCGGCTTGACGGGCGTGTGTAGAACATGTGGCCGCCGGGATATTCGCGCACCGCAACCCGCGACGGATCACCCATGACCGGCATCTGATCGACGGTCAGAATTGAGCCCATGAACGGGCAGGAGAGATCGTTCCAGCCGTGCACAATCAGCACGCGCAGTTTGGGATCGGCGGCCACGGCCTCGCGCAGCTCGGGAACCGACCCGTTGCGCAAATCGCCGTCCCTGTCCCACAGCCGATTCACCGTATACGAGAGCGCGTTGTAGCGGGCGTCGACCTTCCAGCCCACCGTGCGGGTAACAAAGTCCACCATCGCCGTGGTCAGCGGGGCAATGATACTGGCCAGAATCGGATCGTTGGCGCGCTGTTCGGGCGCAAATGGAAAGGGATCGAACGAAGTCACGTTCGAGTCGTAAATCGAGCCGAGCTTGCCCTGTTCGCGGAACACCTCGCGCAGATACGCGCCCGTTTCCAGCCGTCCCCCGGAGTACTTCACAAATGCCGGGTCGAGGCCGGTCAACTCCGTCACATGCTGGATCATTCTCTTGGTCGCGTCCTCATCGGAGCGGCCCTTGAGCAGCGTGGTCGCGTACTCTCCGCGCGTATAGGCGATCACGTCGGCCATTGCCTGCGGCGTCAGCTTGCTCGCTCGTTCCAGGTGCGCCGCAGTGATCGAAGGCAACGTCATCAGCCAGGGCACGGGCGACAGATCGCCGTCGTCCTCAATGGTGGGGTTCAAATAGGGCGAAACCAGCACGACTCCGTTCATCGCCACACCCAGTTGCGACTGCAGGAAATGAGTCACACGCGGTCCGCGAAATCCGCCGTAGCTCTCGCCGACCAGGTATTTCCGCGAACCGAGCCGGTTGTTCTTCACCAGCCAGTCATAGATGATTCGCGAAAGATACTCGATATCCGGCGTCGTCGAGTAGAACAGTTTCTTGGCTTCGGCCTCAGGCACCATCGCTCGGCTGAATCCCGTTCCCACTGGATCGATAAACACCAAGTCGGTGAAGTCCAGCCACGTGCCGGGATTATCCACCGGAACAGCCGGATCCGACGGGCTGTCGCCCTCGTTGCCCACCTGAAGATGTTTGGGCCCGAAAGCGCCCAGGTTCAGGTACACTGACGCCGCGCCCGGCCCGCCATTCAGCGCGAAGGTGACCGGGCGGTTTTCGCCCTCCATCGTGTAGGCGGTCAATACCACTTCGCCGGCCATTTTGCCGTCTTTGTCGCGGACAGGAAGCGCGCCCACAGTCACCGTGTACTTGAGCGTTTTGCCGTTCAGTTGCATGGTCTGCTGCACATGCGCATCGGCGGGCAGCGGAGGCAGCGCCGTCTTGGCGTCAGCAGCGGCCTTTTCCGCGGGCGCGGCCTTGTCGGCGGGAGACGGTTCCTTGTCGGGCTGCGCCCAGGCGTACCCGGAAGGAAGGGAAAGGCAGAACAAAGCGCACATCATCGGCGCAAACAGTCTCAAGGCAGGGTGAATCCGGAAGGTCCTCATACTCGATACAATACATGGCGAGCGCGCGGCTCTGGCACGCCCCCCGCCGCATGGTTTACCCTCGAACACGGCATGAAACTCAAGTTTGCGCTTCTCGTTCCCGCTTTGGCCGCGGCCTTTACCGCATGTATGGCGCCGCCGTCCATGGCGCAGCAGACCACCAAGCCGGCTACCCAGCCGGTGGAAGACTTGCCCGACGCGCCCCAGGCAACCGCGGCAGCCCTCACCCGCCCCAACGGCCCGACCGTGGTCATGGACACCTCCATGGGCCGCATCACCTGCCAGTTCTATGAGAAGCAGGCGCCCAACGCGGTGGCCAACTTCATCGCCCTGGCCGAGGGAACAAAGGACTGGGTCGACCCCATAACCAAGAAAAAGCAGCACAACAAGCCGCTTTACAACGGCACTATCTTCCATCGCGTCATTCCGGAATTCATGATCCAGGGCGGCGACCCGGCCGGCACGGGCCTGGGCGATCCCGGCTACGCGTTCGACGATGAAGTCGATCCCAATTTGAACTTTGACCAGCCCGGCCGGCTGGCCATGGCCAATAGCGGCCCCAACACCAACGGCAGCCAGTTCTTCATCACCGAGCAGGCCTACGACACGCTCAACCAGCACTACACGCTGTTCGGTCAATGCGACGAATCCAGCGTGCTGGTGGTGAAGACGATTGCCCGCGTGCAGCGCGACAGCGACGACAAGCCCGTCGAGCCGGTCGTGCTGAAGAAAGTGACCATCGTGCGCGACGGCCAGCCGCTGCCGCCATCGCCGAACGCTGCGCCGCCTGCCGCCCCGGCCACAACGCCCAAGCTTTAATTTGCATTGACTCAACCGTGGACTTCAAGTCTGGATTCTAAGGCCTTGGAATCCACGAACCCGACACGAGAATCAGGAGTTTTCATGGCACTTGCATCAGGAACTTACGCCGTTTTCACGACCACCGAAGGCAAAATCACCGTTCGCCTTTTCGAGGCCGACGCGCCCATCACCGTCAAGAACTTCATCGAACTGGCCGAGGGCGGCAAGGAGTGGACACACCCCACAACCCACGCCAAGTCCAGCGACAAGCTCTTCGACGGCACCATCTTCCATCGCGTGATTCCCGACTTCATGATCCAGGGCGGCGACCCGACGGGCACCGGCATGGGCGGACCCGGCTACCGCTTTCAGGATGAGACCAAGGGCTCCGCGCACAAGTTCGACAAGGCAGGCAAGCTGGCCATGGCCAACAGCGGCCCCGGCACCAACGGCTGCCAGTTCTTCATCACCGTGGCCGCCACCCCCTGGCTCACCGGCAACCACACCATCTTTGGCGAAGTGGTCGAGGGTCAGGACATTGTGACCAAGATCTCACTGGTTCCCCGCGGCGGACAGGACAAGCCCAAGACACCCGTGGTGCTTGAGTCGGTCGTCATCGAGCGCGTCAGCTAAGCAGGCCCCAAACAACAGCCTCACCCTTTCCCCGGCTTTTTCAATGAGAAGCCGACGAATGGGCGAGGCTGTTTATTTTGCCGCGCAGAGCCCGAGAAGGGCCTCGCCAAATCGATCCACCTTGGCTGGACCCATTCCACTGATCTCCAGCAGTTGATTCGGGTTGGACGGACGCGCGTGCGCCAGTTCGGTCAGCGTCCGGTCGTGCAGCACGACGTAGGCCGGCACGCGCAGCTTTTTGGCCTCCGCCGCTCGCCACTCCCTGAGCCGCCCCGCCAAAGCTTCCCCCTCGGCCGTCAGCGGCAATGGTTCAGCCGTCGCAACTTTGCCGCCAGCAGCTTTTCCGGCCGGTTTCGACGATCCATTTTTTCCGGCGACCTTCTTCGGACGCGCCGCCCCGCGCCCGCCGAATTCCTCGACCACTCCATCGCTGATCAGCAGTTCGATTTGCGAGCTGGCACGCAGTTCCAGGCCAGTCTCAGTGAGGCGCACCTTGCGGAATCGTATGACTTCCTTGTCCTTTTCAAACTCGGCCTCTTCAATCTCGATCAGCCGCGCGCGCACCATGGCATCGAGCAGGGCGTCGAATTCGTTGCGGCTCAGCCGGCCCCCCTGGTCGAGGTTGCGCTGCAGAGTTCCGGTGGCCTTGGAATCCACTGACCGCAACTCATCGGCGATGGCCTGCACCAGTTCGCGCTCGAAGGCGGTGGGCCGCCGGAACAGGCGCAGCACCGCTCCGGCTGGATCGCAGACGTCGCAAATACCGCACGCATGGCTGGCGTCTTCCTCGTCCCCAAAATGCCGCACCAAGGCGGCCATCCGGCAGTCGGCAGAGGTGGTATAGCGCAGCACCTTTTCGAACTGCTCCGCTCGGTGCTGCGCCTGCACCGAGTAGGTCTTCTTCCAGCCGGCGGCGCCCACCGTCACATTGCCGCCAAAGTCCACGCGCGCCCCGCCGTGAATCTCCAGCTTTTCGAGAGCCTTGTCGAACTCCTCTTCGCCGAGCTTGGACGCCTGGCGCATCTCCTCCACCGGCTGCGGCTGCCCGCCAAGCACACGGAACACCTGGTTCAGGTGGTCCACCGGCGGATAGTCGCGATTGAGGAAAAAGTCGTGCGTGCGCTGGTCGGCATAGGAGTGCATCAGGTAGGTGCGGCTCAGCGCCCCGTCGCGTCCGGCGCGGCCAATCTCCTGGTAATAGCCTTCGAGCGTGGCGGGCAGGCCGGCGTGGATCACGGTGCGGATGTCGGCCTTGTCGATACCCATGCCGAAGGCGATGGTGGCCACCACCACTTCCAGTTCGCCCGCCAGGAAGGCGGTTTGCACGCGCTCGCGCGTCTCGGAGTCGAGACCCGCATGATAGGCCGCCGCGGGAACTCGATGCGAAAGCGCCTCGGCCAGCATTTCGGCGCCCTTGCGGGAGGTGGCATAGACGATGGCCGGACGCCGATCCGAACTTGCCAGGAGGCCGCAGATGGCCTCAGGGCGCTCGGGCACCGGAACCTCGACCACTTCGATCCCAAGATTGCTGCGCCGGAAGCCGTGAATGAAGCGCGCGGGCTTGACCATGGCGAGTTGCGCCAGTATGTCGGCCTGCACGGTCGGCGTGGCCGTGGCCGTGAGCGCCAGCACGGGCGCGGGTCGGAGAGCGGGAAGGTATTGGCCCAGCATCCGATAGTCGGGCCGGAAGTCGTGGCCCCATTGCGAGATGCAATGCGCCTCGTCGATGGCGATGAGCGCAGGCTTGCGCTTGGCCAGCATCTCGGGAAAGCCCGGCACGCGCAGCCGTTCCGGCGCAATGAACAGGAATTGCAGATTCCCTTGCAGATAATCCACGCAGGCTTGCCGCGCCACGCCGCGATCCAGGCCGGAATGGATGCGCGCCACCTTGAGGCCCAGCGAGGCGAGTTTGGCTGCCTGGTCGTCCATCAGGGCGATCAGCGGCGAAATCACCAGCGCCGTTCCGCCCAGCGCAATCGCGGGCAACTGGTAGCAGAGCGACTTCCCTGCCCCCGTTGGCATCACCAGCAGCAGGTCACGGCCTTGAATCGCCGCGCGGCACACCGCCTCCTGGTTCGCCCGAAAGCGAGAGAACCCGAAGACCGAGCGCAGCAGATCGGTGAGTTCAGCCGGATTGGCCGGCGCATCCGCATTGGTTGGAGTCGTCAAGAAGCAGCGCCCGAGGATGGAAGGAGTGGCGCACCGTGCGATGTGCCTTCTTCAACTTTACAGCAGCGGCTTCTGCTCGCAGGTTCTGCCCTCGGCGTGCGGCTGTTGGCAAATTAAATAAC
>Ga0255354_1000516_pt1 | contig 24361 bp, 17 predicted proteins | sample HBST50metaG_FD_189942 | JGI IMG/M metagenome (GOLD analysis project Ga0255354, IMG submission 189942) | Peat soil microbial communities from Stordalen Mire, Sweden - H.B.S.T50 | ecosystem: Environmental > Terrestrial > Soil > Wetlands > Peat | place: Sweden: Norrbotten County, Stordalen Mire...
CCAACCCTTCCCGCAGGCCACAGCTGCGGTAGCCGCCTGAGCTGCCCCGCCGGCAACCGGACCGCGTTGCAGTCAACCGCAGCAAAAGCTTGAAAAACAGCAGGAAAGTAGCAAAGGATTTTCAGCAGACGTGAAAAGGTGCAATCAATCTCGTGTTCGGGTGACTGCGTTCCGCGGCTGGGTCGTCATAGGCCGAGCTTTAGATAGCAGCCCCGATTCATCCCTATCGGGCCCCATCAGGCACCGAGCTCACAGCAGCTCACATCGAGTGCGTATAGAAGCCCGAGATGAATCTGACGAGAAAAGCAAAAAGCAACGGCAACAACAAAGGCAAAAACCAAAACGCCATGAATGAAAAAAACAAAAGCAAAAACGACTTGACAATCCCGGCCGTCTCATAGAAGCCGCGGAGGGATGTTTCTTGGCGGGTGGCCCACATCTCGATCAATCATTGAAGATGGGTGGCCCAGGTCTGGATTTTCAGACCTGGGATTCCGCAGAAACCCGCTGGCGGGGAATTGGAAATCCAGATAAGGGGCGCCCAGCCTGCGGATTACCGGAGAGCGCTGGATCGAAGGAAGGCATGAAAGGAAACTGCAGATCCTTCCGCTGCGCGTCAGGATGACAGCGGTTGTGATGGTGACGACAGCGGTTGTAATGGTGAGGCCAGCGGTTGTAAGGATGATGGCGGCGCTGAAGCCGTGCCCTTTCAAAACTACTCGACACCAACTGCGAATTTGCTCTAACGGCTAAAAGCTGGAGGCGGCGAGGTGCTTTTCCGCACTGGCGCAATCGGCTTCCGTCTGGCAGCACACGTCGGCTTCCAGGCTGCCTGCTTGCGGCCCGCCGATGCGGATGCGCTGCTCGATCTTGCGGTAGTTGGCGATTTTGTGCGTCAACAGTGCATGGGCGTGTTGCAGTGCGGTGATCTGCCCGGCAATCCCGGCCTGGTGGTCTTCGAGAATCTTGCGCCGCTCAAGGGTGGTGGAATCGCCCAGTTCGCGCAGTTCCGCGTAGCGCTGCATCTCGCGGATGGGCATGTTGGTCGCCCTCATGCAATGCAGAAAGCCTATCCAGCACGCGTCGGCCTCCGAGTAACGGCGGTGGCCGTTGTGCGCCCGCCCGACGGGTTGGATGAGCCCCACGCGCTCGTAATAGCGCAGGGTGTGTGCAGTCATGCCGCACCGCGCCGCCATGCTCCGGATGGTGTAGCCAGTTTCTCTCACATTTCCACCGTACATCTTCGAGCGCGCTCGAAGTCAAGGCGCTGCGCGGTACTTCGCGTACGGCGAAAGGCCCTCGCTGTGCGCGTGCAAAAGGTCACACGGGGCCGCAGCGAAGCCTATGTTGCACGAAAGATGATCTTTGCAATTTCTCCCGATGGGACCCGACCTGCCAGGGCCCGGCGCATAAAAAAAAGCGGCCCGCGAGGGCCGCCCTTGTGAAGTTGGAAATAAACTGCCTTTAGAAATCCAGGCGCAGCGACATCTGGATCTGGCGTGGGCTGCCGATGGTGTGCAGGGTGATGCCCAGGCCGGCCGGGCAGTTATAGAACGAAGTATTGCTCTGATTGCCCAATGCATCGCAGCCGGTCGGCAGCGGCGTCTGGCCCCCCGTCGGCAGGTTGTTGTAGTTCACGTTCTGGGTGACGTTGTCTCCCGTCACGTCGAAGCTGGTGGTATTGGTGACGTTGAAGACGTCCAGGGTATAGCGCAACTTGGCTTTCTCGCCGAAGGGCGTGATCTTGACCAGCGAAATATCCGCGCGCTTCTGCGGAGCCTGGCGGAAGATGTTGCGCTGTCCGTGCGAGATGAAGCTGGTCTCATAGGGATCGTTGGAGGGAATGGCTCCGTCGAGGTCGCCGGGATTCAACAGCGGCACGGTGAAGCACTCCGCCTTGAGCGCGGCATCGGAGCTGCCGAATGCACCGGAACGACCGGTAACGGCGTTCTTGGGCGTGCAGCCGGCGGCGAGCGGAACGATGGGGTTGTTGATGCCGTCGAAGGTGCTATAGAAAACGCTGCCCACCGCGCCGGAGTAGTCGATGATGCTGTACGGCTGGCCGCTCTGCAGCACCGTGATGCCATTCAGGCTCCAGCCGTTCTCGAAGGCGCCCGCAACCCAGTTGCGCGCGTGGAAATCGGGAAGCTGGTAGGTGTAGGTGAAGTCCAGTACATGCTTGCGGTCGAAGTCCGCCAGGCCGTAGCCCGAGCGCAGGTTGGTGGGGTTGTCACCGTTGTAGAAGAGGCCCAGGGCGCTCTGCTCGTCGGTGGCGTGGGAGAAGGTGTAGGAGGCGCCGGCCTGCAGTCCGTGGCCCATCCGCTTGTCCACGTGGAGTTGCGCGGCGTTGTACATGGAGATGCCGGCGGCCTTGTAGTCGATGGACTCCGACGAATAGCCGATGTAGGGAACGCGCAGATCGACGTTGCCACCCTCGGAGTTGACCATGTAAGTGCTGTTCAACGCGCCGCCGTTGTTGGTGGGCAAGGCGACTGGAGCGTAGTTGTCATCCACGATCGAATAGCCATAGGAGTAAAGCTGACCGCGAACAGGGTTGCCGGGGCTGGCGATCTCCGACTGGTTGAAGGGAGTCGGAATCACCTGGTGGCGTCCCAGGTTGCCTACGTAGCCAACTTCGACAGCGATATCGTTGCGCGGCTGCCACTGCACGTCGAGGGTGTAGTTGATCGAGTAGGGCAGCTTGTTTTTGCGGTCGTAAGCGCCCATGGCAAAGGGCGCCGCTCCGTTGACGATGGCATTCGCGTTGGGCAGATACTGCGTGATGTCGGAGGCCTTGCCGGTGGGAGGCGCTCCCAGTGTGGCGCCCCAAGGTTGGGAAAGATTGGCGTCGGCCGGAGAGCAGGTGGGAATGTAGCCCTGGTAGTAGCTGGCGTCGGCCTGATTGCAAATCTGGGAGTTGACGAAGGGCTGCGACTGGCTGACGCCGAAGGGTCCGCCATGCACCTCGCCGGCCGCATAGCCGGGAGACAGGTAGGTGAACAGCTCGCCGCGGTCATAGTAGAGGCCGGTGCCGCCGCGAACCACGACCTTGCTGGCAAAGCGGCTGGGAGACCAGGCAAAGCCGAGGCGGGGCCCAATGCCCCACTGCCTTCCGGTCAGTGTGGTGTCGTTGGAGTCCTTGGCAACAACGTAGCCGTTGTTGTTGAAGCTTCCGTCGGGATTGTTGGGATCGTTGGCCGATCCGGGATCGAACAGGGTGGGATCGAAGTTGTAGATGTGGCCATACTTCTCGCTGAATCCGCCGTTCAGGTCATAGCGGATGCCGGCCGTAATGCTCAGGTTGGGGCGGATCTGGTACTTGTCCTGCAGATAGAAGCCGGTCTGGTTCGAGCGATAGTAGCGGTCGCCGTTGCCTTGCAGGAAGGTGGTGGTGTTGAAGTCGTAGTTGGAGGTGACCAGGCCCTGCACAAACTGGCCGAAGTCGGCCGAAGAAGTGGTGCCTGCCGTCCCGGGACGGCGGTCGCGGGGATTCAACTGGGTGTGCGCCCAGCTTCCGCCCACGGCCAGAGTGTGGTTGCCGACGGTCCAGATGGCATTGGCCGAAGGCATCAGGCGATTCTGAAAGACGCCAGTCAAAGAACCCTGGTTCGATCCGGGTCCGATGTTCAGGGTTTGCGTCGAGGTGGGCGTATTGGCGCCCAGAATGTCAACGATGGTCACGCCGGAGTAGTAGCTCGATCCCAGGTTGTTGACGCCCACGCTGTCAGCCGAGAAAGGCTGGACGTTGGTCGAGTAGATCTTCTCGCGAATCATGCCCAGGGTTTCGGTCACGCTCAGATTCGGCCGGAGCACGTTTGTATTGTTAATGGAGAAGACCTGGCTGCCGGCATCCAGATGCTGATCCCATCCCGGGATGTTCGAATAGGCGAAAGGAGCCACCGTCGGATCGTGCTGGTAGTAGTACTTCAGGGCCAGCGTGTCCTTGGGGCTTGCGTTCCAGTCCAGATCGCCCACCAACTGATCGCCGGTAAAGTAGGCCGTACCGGGCAGCGAGACGTTATAGGGATGAGCTGCGGTGGCAACACCGGTCGGATTGGGAATCAGCCACTTGCCCGGCTCGCCCTTGAGGGACGACTGGTTGAAGAGGTTGTAGGCCACACTGCTGCCGGGGTTCACCACATTGTTGTTCAACTGGCTCCCGGCAAGAGGAGCTCCAAGCTTGCAATTCGATGCTGGATCGGGGCACCAGCCGGCATTGGCAACTGCGGCGAGTCCGTCGGTGCTGCGGTCGTCGCTCAGGCCCACTGGAACCGAGAAGCGCGAGTAGCCCAGTTCCTGGTCGGAGACGTGGAGGTGCTGGTAACCGATAAAAGCGAAGATCTTGTCCTTGATGAGCGGGGCGCCTGCCGTTCCGCCCGCCGTATAGCGGTGCAGTTGGGGGACCTTCTGGCCGGCGGGAATGTCGGGATCGTTGTTGAAGAAGAACGGCGCGGCGTTCAGCCAATCAGTGCCGCGGTGGATGTAGGCGTTGCCGTGGAAGGTGTTGCTGCCCGCCTTGGTGCTCACGTCCAGGTGCGCGCCGGCCGTGGAACCCTGCTGGGCGTCGTACATGGAGGCATTCACGCGGACTTCTTCAATGGTCTCGGGAGCCGGGCTGGGAATGGCGTTGCCGATGGAAAGATAAATCGATGCGCTGCTCTGGATGACGCCGCCGGCGCTGCTGTTGCCGCTACCCGTATTGTTGATGACGCGGAAAGAGGCCACCTGGCTGGTGCTCTTGCCGTTGAACAGGTTGGATGCGTCCACGCCATTCAGCAGAAAAGTGTTCGAGGTATCGCGCTGGCCGTTGGCCCAGATGGGTGCGTTGCCCAGTCCGGAATTGACGCCCGTGCCCCCGGAAAGTTCGGCGCTGACGCCGGTGGACTGAATCGCCAACCCGGTGAAGCTGCCGGTGGGCAGCGGCGCCAAGTCAATCTGCGCGTTGTCCAGGACGTAGCCGTTGGTGGTGTCCACCGCGTTCATCAGCGGAGAGGCTTCCACCTCGACGGTCTCGCTGGTCTTGCCGATCTGCAGCGCCGCATTCACCGTGGCCGTGCGGTCGGCCTGCACCGCGATATGCTGCGTTCTCTGCACATCGAAGTTCTCGGAAGTGTAGGTGAGGGTATAGGTGCCGATGGGCAGGTTCACGAAACTGTAAACCCCTGACCCGTTGCTCTTGACTGTGCGCGTCAGCGAAGTCTGTTCGCCCACCACCGTGACCGTGACGTTGGGAATGACGCCGCCCGTGGAATCTGTCACCTCGCCGGTGATGCCGCCAAGCGTCTGCTGTGCCAGCACATAGGAACAACACAGCGCAGCGACTGCCACAATTGCGAGCAGCCGGGGAAGCAGGGGAACAACTTTACGAATGGAATATTTCAAGATGCAGGCCTCGAAAATAGGGATTTCCCATCGGTTCTTGTGAAGAGTTCGAATAGACTCTGGGTTGAATCGGAACTCTGAAGTTCTGGATCGTGCAAAAAAGAATAAGGACAGAGCCGCCTACGAGGGATGGTCGTCTGTCGTACAGGTTCAGGTTGAGCTACGCGGTATACATAGGATAACGTCTGCGCCGCAGATTTCAACGGCAAATTTACGTTTTCCGGTTGCCAGGCGTATGTCCATTGTGATTGCAGCGGTTGGCGCAGCCAGAGATGCGGAAGCCCTTTGCGCCAGGCCGCATCTCCGGCCTTCCGGATCTGGAATTTCGACCCATTTTTCCACATTGCGGGTCACAGCAGCATGTTCATGCGCCGCGGCAGGCGCATGTGCTTCGCCAGCGCACCGGGTTTCCTGTGCCATACTGTGCGTGTTCCGCTCCACTGCGAGAGGGAAGGAAGATTCAAATGCACGGCGAGCCCGATCCCGCGATTCTGCGCCGCGCCATTGCGCTGGCTACGGAGAACGTCCGCAGCGGGGCGGGCGGCCCCTTCGGCGCCGTGATCGTCCGCGACGGGCGGGTGGTGGGCGAGGGCGCGAACACGGTGACCACCACGCTCGATCCCACGGCGCACGCCGAGGTCAACGCCATCCGCGCCGCCGCCAAAGCTCTGGGCACATTCACCCTGGCCGGCTGCGAGCTCTACACCAGTTGCGAACCCTGCCCCATGTGTTATTCGGCTGCACATTGGGCGCGCATCGAGGCCGTTTATTACGGAGCCAGCGCCGCGGATGCAGCCCGTGCCGGTTTCGACGATCTCTTCCTGTACGAGGAGCTGCGCAAAGACAAGGCAGAGCGGAATCTGCGCACGACGCAACTGCTTGGCAGCGAGGCGTGGGCGAGCTTCGCGGCGTGGATCGCCGCGGCCAACAAGGTCGATTACTAGCAAAAACAGCTACAAGCTGCCAGCTTCCAGCTTTCAGCTTGGGATTCGGCTGGGTGAGGGCTGTGGTTTTCTGTTCCCTACTCCCTACTCCCTATTCCCTGTCGGAGCCAAAACGCTAGCGGCTGGAGGTGGAAATCCGCCGCTCCCAACGCTCTTCGTGGCGGTCGTCGCGGTAGATGGCGCCGAAGACGCGGCCCTGGGCGTCGCGCTCGAAGGTCAGCCGGGAACCACTCGCACCGTTGGGATAAAAGAAGATGGAAGGCGTCTCCGGGGCCAGTTCGTAGGTGTCGCCCAGCGTGTTTCGCTCATAGAGCTGATCGCCCTGGCGGAAGAGAGTCGCGACCACGTGGCCGCCCAGATCGCGGTACTCGCCGGCCAGGCTCTCCAGCGCGGACGAAGCCAGCTTGATGGCGGGCGGGTGCAGCGGGATGAAGAGCCGCTCAGAGAAAGGCTGCGTCGGGGGATGTGGCTCCAGATGGTGCCCCAGCAGCCAGCGCGGCAGTTCCGGTTCGTTATAGGCGCGGGTCCAGCAGTCGTGCTTCAGTCCCTGATAGAGCCACAGGCGCACGCGTCCGCCGGCAGCCTTGAAGGCCTCGTACATCAACTCGCTCTGTTTGGTCGCCACCACGTTGTCCTCTGTGCCGTGGAAGATCCAAACCGGCGTGTGGCCCAGCGCATGGGCGTATTCCGCCGGCAGGGTCGCGGCCTCCAGCCGGCGCTCCGGGGCATAGCTCCAGAAGATGCCGCTGGCGGCAATAGCCACCGCCGCCCAGCGCCGCGGATGGTGTTTGGCCAACTCCCAGGCGCCGTATCCGCCCAGCGAGAGCCCGGTCAGGTAGGTGCGATCCGTGTCGAGGTGGAACTCCGCCGTCTCCCGGTCCAGGGACTCCATGGCCAGGGTGAGCATCTCGGGGTCGGTCCAGTAGTTGGCCAGCGGACACTGCGGCATCACGATCACGAAGGGCCAGCGCTCCGGGTGGTCGCGCACCTCCTGGGGCAGGCCGATCTGGGTCTGCCACATCCCCTCCGAGCCGCGCTCGCCGCGCCCGTGCAGAAACAGGATCACCGGCCACTGCTTGTGGTCGTCGCGCCGCCACTCCTCGGGCAGATAGACCTGGTAGCGGTAGGTGGCCCCATTCAATACGAGAGTGCGGTTCAGAAAGCCCGTCTCCTGCGGGGGCTCCTGGTGGTGGAACCTGCCGCCGCCAAGGAGGGCCTGCGCCTGCGCGGGTGCAATCGCGCAGGCCAGCAACAGGCCGATCGAGATGAATCGCAGAATACGGAGCATGGAAATCCCTTCCCACTATAACCGCCCGAAGCGCGCCTGCCGAGCCGGTCCTCCACGACGCATATGGATGGAAGTCGGGAAAATTCGGTTTTCCTTTCGAGTTTCCTGACGATTTTCTTACGCCCAGCCGTGAAACAATCGAGACGACCGGCAAGACCCGCCCATGAACACACTTGAACCCATCCTCGAACCCGGCCAGATGCTGGACCACTACCGCATCGACCGCACCATTGCGCGCAGCGGCATGTCGGTGCTCTTCCAGGCCACCGACATGAACGACGGCCGCCAGGTGGCCATCAAGATTCCGCACCCGGAGATGGAAGCGGACCCGGTTCTCTTCGAGCGCTTCAAGCGCGAACAGGAGATCGGCCAGACGCTGGACCATCCCGGCGTGGTGAAGACCTACGATGGCGAAGAACGCAGCCGCATCTACATGGTGATCGAGTGGGTCGAGGGCCGGCTGTTGCGGGCGATCCTGAATGAAGAGCGCAAGTTGCCCATCGAACGGGCGGTCCAGCTTACGGTAAGCATCTGCGACGCCCTGGATTACATGCACAAGCACGGCGTGGTGCATCGCGACCTGAAGCCGGAGAACATCATGGTCGACGCCCAGGACCGCATCAAGCTGATCGACTTCGGCATCGCCATGAAGGAGGACGCGCGCCGGCTGACCTTCACCAACATGACGGCCACCCTGGGCACGCCCGACTATATCTCCCCCGAACAGGTGAAGGGCCAGCGCGGCGACCAGCGCAGCGACATCTACTCGCTGGGCGTGATGTTGTATGAGATGCTGACCGGCGAGACGCCCTTCAGCGGTCCGAATCCGCTAGCGGTGATGAACGAGCGGGTGCTGAAGGATCCCACCCCGGCGCGCAAGCTGAACCCCGCGATTTCGCCGGAGTTGCAGGAGATTCTTTACCGCGCCCTGGAACGCGATCCGCGCCACCGTTACGCGACCGCCACCGAGATGGCCTGGGACTTGGAGCACCAGGAACAGGTGGGCGTGGACGAGAGCGAACGGCGCTCGGCGCTGCGTGGACGAGGCCTGCCCGGCGGACGCAAGATGCTGCTTTACGCAGGATTGGCGCTGGTGCCGGTGCTGCTGTTTGCGCTGATGCTGCTGCTGGCGCGGCGATAACAGAGCGCGCAGTAGGCCGCCAGCCGGTCGGGCGGCTTATCATTTCTACAGATCGAGAGCAGGCCTTCCAGACCATGCGCACTGATCCACACCTTCCCGACCTGCCGACGCCCCGGCGCTTTCGCCGCGGGAGGCCCGACCGTGGACGCCGCTCCCTCCGCTGAGTAATCTATTCCCGTTGCGTGATAGTTTCCCCGGTCTCCGCTGCGGGGCCTAAGGACGCCCGGTTGCCGAGTGGAATTTCCGCATGGCGAATTTTTCGGCGTTTACATTCAGAGATTTGTCCGTTTTATGCGGATAGAAAGGCCTTTTCCCCCATGAACAGCTTTTCCAACCGGGCCACGCTCACCTCCGGCAGCCGCTCCTACACCATCTATCACCTGCCTGCGCTCACGGCGCGCGGATTCGACCTGAGCCGCCTGCCTTTCAGCCTGAAGATATTGCTCGAAAACCTGCTGCGCCGCGAGGATGGCGTGAACGTGACGGCAGAGGACATCGAATTCCTGGCCAAATGGGACGCCAAGGCCGAGCCCAGTCGCGAAATCGCCTACATGCCGGCCCGCGTGCTGATGCAGGACTTTACCGGCGTCCCCGCGGTGGTGGACCTGGCCGCCATGCGCGACGCCATCAAGACCCTGGGCGGCGACCCGGAGCGGGTGAATCCGCTGGTTCCGGCCGAGCTGGTGATCGACCACTCAGTGCAGGTGGACGAGTTCGGCTCCGGGGGCGCACTTGCGGCCAATACCTTGCTGGAGTTCCAAAGAAACCGCGAGCGCTACGCCTTTCTGAAATGGGGCCAGACTGCCTTCCGCAACTTCAGTGCCGTGCCGCCGGGAATGGGCATCTGCCACCAGGTGAATCTCGAATACCTGGCGCGGGTAGTGTTTACGACCGAAATTGATGGGGAGCTAGTTGCGTATCCCGACACGGTGGTTGGTACCGACTCCCACACCACGATGATCAACGGCCTGGGCGTGCTGGGCTGGGGCGTGGGCGGCATCGAGGCCGAGGCGGCGATGCTGGGCCAGCCCGTCTCCATGCTGGTGCCGCAGGTGGTGGGCTTCCGGCTCACCGGCAAGCTGAAGGAAGGCGCAACGGCCACCGATCTGGTGCTGACCGTCACCCAGGCGCTGCGCAAGCTGGGCGTGGTTGGGAAATTCGTCGAATTCTATGGACCAGGAATAGCGGAGTTACCCCTGGCCGATCGCGCCACCCTCAGCAACATGGCTCCCGAGTACGGCGCCACTTGCGGCATCTTCCCGGTGGACGCCGAGACGTTGCGCTACCTGCGCCTGACCGGCCGCAGCGAAGAGCAGGTTGCGCTGGTCGAGGCTTATTACAAAGAACAGGGACTCTTCCACACCGCCAGTTCACCCGAAGCCGTCTACACGCAGACTCTGGAGCTGGATCTGGCCACCGTGGAGCCGAGCGTGGCCGGGCCCAAGCGCCCGCAGGACCGGGTGCTGGTAAAGGACGCGGCCGCCAGCTTCCAGAAGCAACTGCCCACCCTGCTCTCTCCCACAGCCGAGCCCCTGGGAACGCGCACGGCGGCGAAATGGGAGCGCGGAGCGGTGACGGACGCCGCGGTTGCGGCGACAACCGTGCAAGCCCGCTTCGGCGTCGATCCGGAAAAATATCTGGACCACGGCTCGGTGGTGATCGCGGCCATTACCAGTTGCACCAACACCTCCAACCCCTCGGTGATGATGGCCGCGGGTCTGCTCGCCAAAAAGGCCGTTGAAAAAGGACTGGAAGTCCCGCCGTGGGTGAAGACTTCGCTGGCGCCGGGCTCGCGCGTGGTGACGGACTACTACGCCAAGGCAGGCCTGTTGCCTTATCTTGAAAAACTCCGCTTCAACGTGGTGGGCTACGGCTGCACCACCTGCATCGGCAACTCCGGCCCGCTGCCGGCGGACGTTTCAAAGAGCATCGACGAGCATGGTCTGGTGGCGGTCAGCGTGCTCAGCGGCAATCGCAACTTCGAGGGCCGCGTGAACGTGGACGTGCGCGCCAACTACCTGATGAGCCCGCCGCTGGTGGTGGCCTACGCGCTGGCCGGGAGCATCGGCCATGACTTCGAGGCCGAGCCGCTGGGAACCGACCCCGCGGGCCATCCAGTTTACCTGCGCGACATTTGGCCGACGCAAGCCGAGGTGGCCGAGGCCATTGAAAAGGGCGTCTCCAGCGAAGGCTTCCGGCGCGAGTACGCGACCGTGAGCCAGGGCGACGCCAACTGGCAGGGATTGAAGTTCCCCCTGGGCGACGTGTATGAGTGGGAGCCGGATTCGACCTACATTCGCAAGGCGCCGTACTTCGACGGCATCACCCCGACGCCAGCCCCGGTTACCGACATTCTGGGCGCGCGGGTTCTGGCGGTTCTGGGCGACTCGGTGACCACAGACCATATCTCCCCGGCCGGCTCCATCAAGGCCAACGGGCCAGCGGGACAGTATCTTGCCGCGCACGGCGTCAAGCCCTCGGAGTTCAACAGCTACGGTTCGCGCCGCGGCAATCACGAAGTCATGGTGCGCGGCACCTTCGCCAACGTGCGGCTCAGGAACCGGCTTGCCCCCGGCACCGAGGGCGGCGTGACGCGCCTCTTTCCCGAAGGCGAGCCAATGTCCATCTTCGACGCCAGCCAAAAGTACGCCGAACGCGGCGTGCCGCTAATTATTCTGGCGGGCAAGGAGTATGGCTCTGGCAGCTCGCGCGACTGGGCGGCCAAGGGGCCGAAGTTGCTCGGAGTGCGGGCGGTGATCGCGGAGAGCTTCGAGCGCATTCACCGCTCGAATCTGGTGGGGATGGGGATTCTGCCGCTGCAGTTCGAGGCCGGGCAGAATGCCGAGGCGCTCGGCCTGAACGGCGAAGAGGTCTTCGACTTTCCGGGGCTCTCCGGGCTTCTTGCAAAGCGGTTCGCCGCAGGCAAGATGCTCGCGGTCACGGCCACGGCAGCCGATGGCACGGTCAAGCGGTTCACCGCCAAAATCCGCATCGACACGCCGCAGGAGATCGAGTACTTCGAGCACGGCGGGATTTTGCAGTACGTGCTGCGGCAATTGGCGGCGAAGTAAGCGGCCAAAGCCACAGCCTTTCAGCCGCAGAGTCATGCGCCGGTTTGTCTTCTCCCAGGCGGGCAGCCCGGCGCTCCTGTTTCCGAACGCATCTCTCGTCCTTCCTTCAGAAAGGATGTTTCAAGTCCTTTCTGTGGTAGGATGTTGGGGTGGGCAAGAGCAAGCGTCCGGCCAGAAGCCTTGTTGCCGAGGTTCATCGCTTAAAGGGCAAGCGCAAGGGCGGTGTCCTCAAGGACGAGGCCTGGTGGGAAGATGGGCAGGTAGTTGCCTACAATCTGGCTTACATCAACCTGCGCATCTGCCGCGTGGATCATGGCCGGGTTCTGGGATACGACAACAGCCACGGCTATCATCACCGGCATTTCATGGGAAAGACCGGGGCGGTCGAATACATATCGTACGATGCCTTGGTGGAGCGTTTCTACCAGGAACTCCACGAGCTTTGAGGGTCGAAGATGCCGAGGACTAGAGTCAAACTGATGGTCTCCAGCACAGAGGAGTACTTCGAGCGGGCGCGGAAACGGGCGCAGGCGATGGACCGCGGGGAAATGCCCGCGCCGGGGATCACAATCAGCTTCGAAGACCCCATGGAACTGCTGAAGGTGATTACTTCGGAGAGGGTGCGTTTGCTGCGACGGGTCAAGGATGAGTCTCAGCAGATATCGGCGCTGGCCACGGGCCTGGGGCGCGATGTTCGCGCGGTGAGCCGTGATGTGTCCTTTTTGGAGAAGGCCGGGTTGCTGCGCACCAGCTACCAGTCCAACCCAGGGCATGGCAGATTGAAAATTGTCGAGTCAGTAGCGCAGGAATACAAACTGGTGGCCAATCTGTAGATTTTTCCGTTCCGTCTCCATCGCCTAATCGTGCCCCAACCAAAAAGCGCCACCCCCAGCCGGGAGTGGCGCTTTTTGGTTGAGCGTTGCAGCGGGTTACTTGCGCTTTGCGGGAGCCTTGGTGGCGGGCCGCGCAGCGGGACGCTTGGGCTTGGCAATGGAAACCGGCTCGGGGGCATTCTCATCGTTGTGCGGCGAGAAGAAGCGCGTCCCTTCCATGGCGTGTTCGCCCATCACGTGCAGGCGCAGGAAGTTGGTGGAGCCGGACTTGGTGCGGGTGCCGGCCACGATGGCGATGACCTCGCGGTTGCGAACGAAGCCGCTCTGTTCGAGCAGTTGCTCGGCGCAATCCACCAGAGCCTCGGTGGTGTTCACCTTGGGACAGCGGATGGGGGTGGTGCCCCACAGCAGGTTGAGGCGGTTGATGGTTACCTCGACCGGCGACAGCGCGAAGATGGGCGCCGAGGGGTGGTACTTGGAGAGCTGGCGGGCGGTCTGCCCCGACTCGGTGAACAGCGCGATGCCGCGCAGGTCAAGGTCGTCGGCAGCGTGCGCCGTGGCTTCGCAAATGGTCTCCGCGATGGAAAGGCTGGTGCGCCGTTCGCGCGCTTCGTTGTAGTTCTGTTCCTTGATGTTGCGCTCGGCGTCGGCCACAATGCGGGCCATCATGGAGACCGTCTCGACCGGGTACTTGCCCACGGCCGATTCGCCCGAGAGCATTACCGCGTCGGTGCCGTCATAGACGGCGTTGGCCACATCGGAAACCTCGGCGCGGGTGGGGCGCGGGTTTTCGATCATCGACTCCAGCATCTGCGTCGCGGTAATCACCGGCTTGCGAAATTCGGAAGCGCGGCGAATGATGTGCTTCTGGATGGCGGGAACCATCTCCGGCGGGATCTCGACGCCCAGGTCGCCGCGCGCCACCATGATGGCGTCGGCCGCGGTCAGAATGGCGTCCAGGTGCTCGATGGCCTGCGGCTTTTCCAGCTTGGCGATAATCCAGGTTTCTCCGCCCAGGGCGGTAACCCGGTTGCGGACCAGGCGCACATCCTCGGCGGTGCGGACGAAGGAGACGGCAATGGCATCCACGCCGGCCTTCAGCGCAAATTCCAGATCCTCGGCGTCCTTTTCCGTGAGCGAGGGAACGCGCACCGGAATGCCGGGCAGGTTGATGCCCTTGTGCTCGCCCAACATGCCGCCGTTGATGATTTCGCAGACCACGTCGTCGCCCAGCACTTCATGCACGCGCAACTCGATGAGGCCGTCGGAGAGCAGAATGCGCGAGCCCTGCTCGACGTTTTCCGCCAGGGTCTTGAAAGTGGTGCCCACCAGCGATGCGTTGCCCGGAACTTCGCGCGCGGTAATGGTGAGACGCTCGCCGGCGGTGAGCAGCACGGCCTGGCCGTCCTTCAGCTTCCCGGTGCGGATTTTCGGTCCCTGCAGGTCGCCCAGGATGCACAGCGGCTTGCCTTCCTCGCGGCTCACCTTGCGGATCATCTTGATGAGAGCAAGCTTCTCCTCGTGCGTGCCATGGGAAAAGTTCAGGCGGGCCACATCGACGCCGGCGCGGACCAGATCCCGGAAAACAGGCTCGGAGTTGGAGGCCGGGCCCAGCGTGGCAACGATCTTTGCGCGACGTTGGGAGGCGGTGTCGGTCAGGTTCAGTTCTGCAAACGGCATGGGGATTACTCCAAATGAATTTCAGTGGGCTTTCGCGGTCTTAAAATCGCTGTTCTCGGAACCACCGGCCTGAAACGGCATTTTCCTCTGGAAAACGTCAGGTTGGACAAAGGTGGAAAGGACGCGCAAATTGTGGGACCACTCTAAGAAGCTCAATCTGATTGCGGCCCGATTTATTGTACACGGGGGATAAGCCCATGGACCGCCTTTATGTATTTTGCGCGGGAGACCGCACAATGGTCGGTGAGACCGGTCACAGACCTGCGGGACCGCCATCGGGAAGTAGAGAAGCGACAGCCACCTCCTGGCGCTCCCGGAAAAGGACGCCGTTCAACTCCGCGCCCAGCAAGGTGCTGAACGAGGTGATGTAGAGCCAAACCAAGGTCGCGATGCCGGCGCCAAAGGAGCCGTAGAACATCGAGTAGTTGGCAATGCGCGTCACATACCAGCCAAATGCCAGGGTGGCGGGAAACCAGACGACGGTGGCGGTGATGGCCCCCGGCGCGACCAGGGGCCAGTGCTCCTTGCGCCGCGTGCCGAAGTGGTACAAGGCTCCTAAAACGCAGGTACTGGTGGCCATGGAGATTCCCCAGCGCACCAGCCGCCAGGAAAAGATCACCGCGCGGCGCAACTCATGGTCGGCATTGTCGATCATCCAGGCTTCGATCTGCCGTCCGAAAACCAGCAGCAGCGTGGCCAGCGCCAGCGGCACCAGCACAATCGGCACCAGCAGCAGAGCCCGGGCTCGCCGCTCCCAGAAGCCCCAGCTTTCGCGTTGCAGGCGGTAGGCCCGCCGAAAGCCCTCCATCAGCGACAGCATCATGCCCAGGCCGGCAAAAACCGACAGGCTGACTGCGGAAAAGATCACCTGGACGGAATGGATGCGCCGGGTTTCCAGCGCGGACTGCAGCAGCGACATGGAGTCGGCGGGCAGCAACTGCTCGAAAGCAGCGCGCACCTCGCCCACCAGCGAGGTACCCTCCGGCACCTCGGCCAGCAGCGTGGTCAGCACCACCAGCGCCGGGAACAGCATCAGCATCCCGGAGTAGGCAGCCGCCTTGGACGTGTTCAGCACGTCGTGATCCAGGGCCTGCCAGACCGCCTTGCGAAAATAACGAAAGTAACGCGCCATACGTGTCTCAGCCAAGAGTAGAGCATTTGCGCGGTTCAGGGCGACAGGACTTTTCCTGCTCGGGAAGCGCGCCGGCGCTCCACGCCTCGCAGGCAAGGCCGGAAACCGGTGTGCGATGGCCCCCTGACAGTGCGGCCTCAAACCTTTTATGATGGGCGCGCCATGAAAACACCTGCGCTTCGCCTTCTACTGAACCTGCTTTCCCCTTTGACGATTGCCACCCTCGGCTGCGTCGCGGCCGTGGCCCAATCTGTGCCGGCGCCCAACCCCCAACTGGCGTCGAAAGAGGTGAACACGCGCGTCGAAGCGCTGCTCAAACAAATGACGTTGGAAGAGAAGATCGGGCAATTGGTGCAATATTCGGCCGGATTCGCCACCGGGCCGGGCGCCTCCAATCTCCACTATGACGAGCTGGTGGTCAAGGGCCAGCTGGGTTCCATGCTCAATGTGTCGGGCGCTGAGGCCACCAATCACTACCAGCACATCGCCATGGAAAAGGCGCGCCTGCACATCCCCATCCTCTTCGGGCTCGACGTGATTCACGGCCACCGCACCACCTTCCCGGTGCCCCTCGCGCTAGCGGCAAGCTGGGATCCGGCGGCCGTCGAGACGGTGGCGCGTAGGGGCGCGACAGAGGCGCGCGCCGACGGCATCGCCTGGGTCTTTTCGCCCATGGTGGACATTGCCCGCGACCCGCGCTGGGGGCGCATCATCGAGTCCAGCGGCGAAGACCCCTACCTGGGTTCGGCCATGGCCCGCGCATGGGTGAAGGGCTACCAGCAGGACGACCTTTCCAAGCCCGACTCGACCGCGGTCAGCGTCAAGCACTTTGCCGCTTACGGAGCCGCCATCGCCGGCCGCGACTACAACGCCGTGGACATGGGCGAGATCACGCTGCGTCAGGTCTACCTCGAGCCCTATCGCGCCGCGGTCCAGGCCGGCGCCGCCACGCTGATGAGTTCCTTCAACTCCATCAACGGCGTTCCCGCCACCGCCAATCCCTTCACGCTCAACCAGATTCTGCGCAAGGAGTGGGGCTTTGACGGCTTCGTGGTCTCCGACTGGGGCGCGGTGGGCGAGCTGATCAACCACTCCATCGGCGATGGCCCCACGGTGGCCCGCAAGGCCCTGGAAGCCGGCGTGGAGATGGACATGGAGGGCAACCTCTACGGAACCGTGCTTTCCGGCCAGGTCCGCTCCGGCAAAATCCACGAGAGCGTGGTGGATGAAGCTGTCCGCCGCATTCTGCGCGTCAAGTTCGCCCTGGGCCTTTTCGACCATCCCTACACCCCCGAATCTCCCGCCTACGACGCCACGCCGGAGCGCCGCGCCGTGGCCCGCAAGGTGGCCAGTGAAACCCTGGTCCTGCTCAAGAACGAGCCGGTAGAGGGCGTGGGGGCCCTGCTTCCCCTCACTGCCAAAGCGAAGAAGGTGGCTCTGATCGGCCCCATGGCCGACAATCAGCGCGAGATGCTGGGCGCCTGGGCCGTCAAGGGCGACCCAAAATACGTGGTCACCCTGAGGACGGCGCTCGCCGAACGGCTGGGCGACCGGCTGCTCTACGCCCCGGGCTGCGGTCTGCTCAGCGGCGAAGACGCCAACCTGCTCAAACAGCTCAGCTTCGCCGGTCCGGACTCCGCCCATGCTCCCCTGCCCGTTCCCGACGACGCCAAAACCATCGCCGAGGCGGTGGAGACGGCCCGGAAGGCCGATGTAGCGATTTTGGCGCTCGGCGAGAGCACCGACTGGATGGAGGGAGAAGCCTCCAGCCGCGTGACGCTGGGCTTTACCGGCGCGCAGCAGCAGCTTCTGGAGGCCGTTGCGGCCACCGGCAAGCCGGTGATTCTTGTGGTGCTGGCCGGCCGCCCGCTGGAGATCAAGTGGGCCGCCAATCATGTGCCCGCCATCGTCGAGGCCTGGAGCCCCGGCGTCGAAGCCGGCCATGCCGTCGCCGATGTGCTCTTTGGCGACGTGAACCCCTCCGGCAAGCTGCCCGCCAGCCTGCCCCGCGCCGTGGGCCAGGAGCCGCTCTACTACGCGCAGTTGCCCACCGGCCGTCCGGCGCACGGCGACCTGAGCCACCTGCCCCGCAGCGCGGACGAAAAGTTCATGTCGCGCTACATGGACGAGGAAAACTCCGCCCTGTTCCCCTTTGGCTGGGGCCTGAGCTACACCCGCTTCAGCTATGAGCAGCCCACCATCAGCCGCACAGAGATTCCGGTACGCGAGGTTCTGGCCTCCGGGCACCAGCCAGTCGCCACCGTGGGCGTGGACGTGAAAAACACCGGCAGCGTGGCCGGAACCGAGGTAGTTCAGCTTTATATCCGCAATACCGCGGCCTCGGTGGAGCAGCCGGTCCGCGAACTGAAGGGCTTTGCCCGCGTCGCCCTGGCCCCCGGCGAAACCAGGCGCGTCGATTTCCCTCTGGGCTTCGACGAGCTGAACTTCTACAACGTTCAGATCCAGCGCACCGTCGAGCCGACCACCTACAAAATCTGGGTCGGCGGCAGCTCCCTGGCCACGGCGGAAACCAGCCTGAAGGTAGTGGAGTAGACGAAAGGCAGGGAGTAGGGAATAGGGAGTAGGGAATAGGGAGTAGGGAATAGGGAGTAGGGAATAGGGAGTAGGGAATAGGGAGTAGGGAGTAGGGGTCAGGAACCAGGCTTGAGATGCTGAAACAGGCTCTCGAAGCAGCCGGGAATCTGAGTGTTCCATTGCTTCCAGTCATGGCCTCCGGGCTTGATGTGAAACTCATAGGAGAAGCGGCGCTGTTTGAGCTGCGCCGCAAATCTCCGATTGGCTCCGAGCAGGACTTCCTGCCCTCCGGCGGTGAGGTAAAGATAGGGCGTCTTGGCCGGGTCGGCGCTTTCGACCAGCACAAACGGGTCGCTCTTCCGCCGCAACTCGCTGCCGGTTGGCCCGAAGATGGAACGAAACAGCAGACTCTCTTCCCAACACCGCCAACTGAAGCGGCGGCTGGGCGCATCGATGGCCGGGCTGAGCGCGCCCGCAAAGACAAATGATTCCGGCCGTGTGAGCGCCAGCTTGGCCGCCGCGAATCCCCCCATCGAGATGCCGACGATGGCGCGGTTTTCCCGGCCTTTTGCCGCAGGAAACCGGGATTCCACGTCGGCGATCAAATCGTTGGCCAGGTAATCTTCGTACCTGTCTTTCGGCTTCCCGGCGGCATTCATGTAATAGGAAGAACCGCCATCCGGCATCACCAGGATCGCGCCGCGCACCGCATAACCGGCAACCTCCGAGTGATTCGACCAAGCCCTGAAGCTGTCTCCCCTGCCATGCGGCAGATAGACCACCGGCATTTCCCGCCCGGCAACGATCTTTGCGGGCAGGAACACCCGGTAGGTCATTTCGCGCTGGAGCGCCCCGGAGTGGAAGGTTACGTCCTCGACAGCGACGCCGGCCGCGAGCCGGGGTTGGTCGGGCGCGGTCTGGTGAACGCGGCGACAGCCGCCCGGCAGCAGCGCAGAGGCGCCAAAAACGAGCGGAAATCGGTGCCGGACACTTGCCTTCTCCATTGGAAACCCGCTTTTATTTATAGCGTTTCCGCTTGAGAGCCCGGTGGTAGTACGACCAGAGCGAGTTGTGCATCAGGCTGGTCTGGCGGGCCTTCAGGGCTGCGTACGAGCGCTCGACGTAGGCGTCGAACTCCGGAGGCCAGCCGATGGTGGAGCGCCGCTCGGAGTAGTCGCCCTCGGCCCACTTGGCCAGCACCGCCTTGTAGCCCACCACGTGGGTCACAAAATCCAGCAGACAGTGCGGCATCTGCTCCTCAACCACCAGGTAGGCCTTCTCGATGATGATCTTTTCGCGGATGTCGTTGAGGGGCATGAAGATGGTGGTCATCCACAGCATCCACTCCTTCATTTCGCTGTCCAGGATGGGGAAGCTCTGCGTCTTGCCCTGTTTCTGGAGCAGCGAGCGGTAGGCGATGTTGCCTGCCTGGGAGGCGACATAGAGCGGCCCGTAGAACTCGTTCAACCGCCGGTTGACCAGGTCGAGCTTATCGCGACGCCGGGCCAGCATGCGGGTGATCATGAAGGTCACCAGATAGCCCACAAAAGCCAGAACGATGGTGAGAATGAACGAATTCTGCGCCACTCCCCACAGCGAGAGGGTGGATGAGTCCTGAGTTTGCATTGGCGAAGAGTATAACGCGCTGGGAACTCCGGTACAGTGACAAACTCAGCCCCCTGACGGAAGCCGGGTCTTCGCGACCGCGAGAGAAGCCCTAGTTCACGTCGTTGGCCATGAAGACTTGAACGGGCGGATTGCTGGTCAACTGGGTATCGACAATCAGCACCGTGCGCACTTCGCCGCCCAGCAGCGCCATGGCCGTGGAGGTGTACTTGGTCGCGACCGTGCCGGTGGGGGTAATCACCATGGTCACGGTTTGCGAGGAAAAGCTGATGTAGCCGGCGGTCGCGCCCACCGGCAGCGCCGTCGCAATGGGAACGGTGTTGGCCAGCGTGCTGCCCGAGGGAACCATGTACACATCGACGGCGCCGGTCTTGGGCGCCTGATTGAGAAACCGGAAGGCCGAGTGGCCGCCCGCCGCCGGCACCTGCTGGTCTTCCAGCACCGTGACTTCATAGCTGTTGGTTGCCGCGCCGTTGTCGGTGAGAAAGACCGAGTGCTGATGGCCCGCCAGAAGCGTGCCGTTGCTCGTAACCAGCGCCGCGCCGCCGGTTGCTGCCGTGATCTTGATAAGGGCATCGGCCGAAGCCGCAAGCGTGCCGTAGGAGGTGATGGTTCCCTGCCCGATGTTGCCCGCCAGTTCGACGCCTTCCACAAGCACATTGACCGCCGGCGCAATATAGGAAGCGTCGATGACGCGCACCAGGCTGGGCCGGGTGTAGCTGGCCACATTCTCGCAGGACGAGAGTCCCAGCGCCAGCGCCAGCGAGGCCGCGGCCGCCACGGCCAGACGGGGCAGCGTCAACCCCTTTGCTTCGAGTTTCCAGGTAGTTTTCATCCGCTTCTCCGGCAGGGGCCCAGGCATATCTCGAGTGAATCTTCAGGGATTTCCAGGGCCGATTCATTCCAGGAATGAACGAGGGACCAGGTCCCGCCTGAACGAATTTCCCCCAAGGGGACGTGCCGTCAAGAGTTCTTCTCAAGCCTCCCACTCATACTACAGGGGTTGGAGGGGAAGAGTTTACGACTTTTAGGTGAGCCGGGCGCCGAGGGGATTCAACCCGTTAACGCCGCGGTCGTGGGCCGGGGATCTGTGGGCTCACAGTCCCCCGTGGAACCGCCCGAATGCATGGGCCAGCATCAGCGCCATGAGCACAAAGCCCGCCCCGAATACGAGTACATGCTGGTTCTTGCGCAGGTTGAAATTGCCTACGCGGCAGACCAGCAGATAAGCGACGGCGAGGTTGAAGAGGCCCCACAGCACATTGAGCATCGAGGAAGACAAACCCTCCCCCGGCGGCGATGCGAAGGGGCTCTGGAATGCATTTCCCGAGATCCCGTTGCCCAGATGGGGCAGAGTGTTGGCGAGGAACGCGCCCCCAAAGAAATAAGCGACATAGTGGTACCAGCGCATGATGGTTCCCTTCCGACGTTGAGATGAATGATGGCAACAATTCTAGTGTCCTGTCTCAGGAATTCATAGCAAAACTGAAACTGTCATTCTGAGTGAACGGGGCCCCGAACGCTTTTTGAGTTCTGGGAGGTGGTGAGCGAAGAATCTGCTTTTGTTCTTTTGCGCATTTTACAAAGGGATTTAGAGACAGAACACTAGCTCGTTCCCAGGTAGATGAAGCGCACCAGAAACAGCACGGCCAGCACGTAGAGCAGCCAGTCCTTGCGGCGCAGCTTGCCGGCCACCAGGTGCAGCGCGGCCCAGGCAATGACGCCGAAGCCCAGTCCGTTGGCAATCGAGCAGGTGAAGGGAATCAATACCAGCGTCAGGAAGGCGGGAACCGCCACCAGCGGATCGTGCCAACTGATCTCGGAGACGGTGGTGAGCATCATCGAGCCCACCAGGATGAGCGCCGGCGCGGTGGCCGCGGCGGGCACAATGCCCACAAAGGGAGCGGCGCCGATGGCCACCAGGAACAAGAGGCCGGTCACGATGGCGGTAACGCCCGAACGTCCGCCGGCAGCCACGCCGGCCGTCGATTCCACGTAGCTGGTCACGGTCGAGGTGCCCGTCATGGAGCCGAAGACTGTGGCCGTGGCGTCGGCAAACAAAATCTTGTTCAACCGGGGAATGTTGTTGTCGGCCCCGATCATCCCGGCGCGCTTGGCCACCCCCACCAGGGTGCCCAGGTTGTCGAACAGGTCCACAAAGAAGAAGACGAAGATGATCTCCAGAAATCCCTTGTTCAGCGCGCCGCGAATATCGAGCTTCAAGGCGGTGGAAGCCAGGCTGGAAAAGCCTCCCGAGGACGGCGCCCAATGCGTCAGGCCCATCGCCCAGGCAATCGCGGTAATCGAGACCACGCCGATCAGGATGCCGCCCTTCACCTTCTTGATCTGCAGCGCCACCATCAGCAGCAGGCCGAACATGGCCAGGGCGGTGGTGGGGTTCCGCAGGTTGCCCAGGCTGACCATGGTGTTCGGGTCGCTCACCACCAGGCCCGCGTTGCGAAAGCCGATGAAGGCGATGAACAGGCCGATGCCGCTGGCCACCGCGGCGTAAAGCTCGTGCGGAATGGCGTGCAAAATCATCTGCCGGATGCCCACGGCGGTCAGCGCCAGGAAGATCACACCGGAGAGAAAGACCGCTCCCAGGGCCGTCTGCCAGGGCACGTGCATCTTGATGCACACGGCGTAGGCAAAGTAGGCATTCAGGCCCATGCCCGGCGCCAGCGCAATGGGATAGCGCGCCACCACGCCCATCAGGATCGAGCCGAAGGCCGCCGACAGGCAGGTGGCCGCCGTGACCGCTGCCAGCGGCATCCCAGCCGCGGCCAGAATGGCGGGGTTCACCAGCACGATATAGGCCATGGTCACAAACGTGGTGACGCCGGCCAGAATTTCGGTGCGCCAATTGGTTCCCAGGCGCGTGAATTCAAAATAGCCTTCGAGTGATTTGAGCATAGGAGGGTACTTCTACTAGGAGAGCACACCGGGGCCGTATCGCCAAATATTGATCCGGCCCCAAAGGATTGCATAACCTGAGATCTGTCATCCTGAGCGAAGCGCAGCGAAGTCGAAGGATCTGCAGTTGCTTTTGCTCTGCTCCGCATCAACCCAATCGGACGGGTGGCCCAGGTGCCTCGCTTTTGGGCACCTGGGAAACCACAAATCCAAGCGGTCACGGTACGAGTGAAGGCCGCGGACTGAGCACTTCGATTCACACAGTCTTGCCCGCGGTCTGTTAGATTCTCCATCAGTTGCGCCTTTTGAGGGGCGTTGCAGTCGCGCGCACCGGCTGCAAAGGACCTCGCGCAGCACACGGACGGAGTTCCACGAACTTCCCCTATCCCGAGTCAATTCCCCAACCGAAACAAGGAGACTTGAATGCCTACGATTAAGACCAAAGACGGTACCGAAATCTATTACAAGGACTGGGGCGCGGGTCAGCCCGTAGTTTTCAGCCATGGCTGGCCGCTGCAGGCCGACGCCTGGGAAGACCAGATGGTCTTTCTCTCCGCGCATGGATACCGCACCATCGCGCACGACCGCCGCGGGAATGGCCGCTCCGGCCAGCCCTGGAACGGCAACGAGATGGACACCTACGCCGACGACCTGGCCGAACTCGCCGAGGCGCTCGACCTGAAGGATGCGGTGCACGTGGGCCACTCGACCGGCGGCGGCGAGGTGGCGCGTTATATTGGCCGTCACGGCACAAAACGCGTTGCCAAAGCGGTGCTGATCGGCGCGGTGACGCCGCTGATGCTGAAAACCGCGGCCAATCCCGGCGGGCTGCCCGTCAAGGTCTTCGACGACATCCGCGCCGGCGTACTGGCCGACCGCTCGCAGTTCTTCAAGGACCTGAGCGCGCCCTTTTACGGAGCCAACCGGCCCGGCGCGAAGGTTTCGCAAGGGTTGCGGGATTCGTTCTGGCTGCAAGGGATGCAGGCCGGATTCAAGGCGGTTCTGGACTGCATCAAGGCCTTCTCCGAGACCGACTTCACCGAGGACTTGAAAAAAATGGATGTCCCCACGCTGATCCTGCACGGCGACGACGACCAGATTGTGCCCATTGACGACTCGGCCCTTCTCTCGGCCGCGCTGATCAAAGGGTCCACGCTGAAGGTCTATCCCGGCGCGCCCCACGGCATGTGCTCCACCCTCAAGGACCAGGTGAACGCCGACCTGTTGGCATTCATCCGCGGGTAGAACGCGAGAGCGCCCACCCTTTCCGCGGATTCTCTCTTGGAAAACGCGGAAAGGGTGGGCTCTCAGCTCTGGCAGCGTGCGGAACAGCCGTCCTCGCTCCGGAAAACGATAGAAATGGTTTGCAATTCCTTGCGCAGAATTAAGCCCCATGAGCGCATGATGTTCTTAGAGCGGAATCAGAATAACCGTGCTCTTGGTTAGACTCTTGAAGGTGGCTTTTTCTTAAGGAAAAAGCCACTTGAGGGGCTTGCATCCGGGTACATCTATTCTGATTCCGCTGTAGTCGTTCAGTTGTAGATCGGAGATTCCGGAGGGAGCAGGGGGCTTCAGCCCCCTGAACGAGAGTGTGGATTTGCTGGGCCTTTAGAGGCTGCGGAAAACTCGATCCGGAGGGAGGCGGGGGTTTCAACCCCCGCATAAAGCCAGCAGAATCAGTGCGGCTTTAGAATCAGTGCGGCTTTAGATGGGATGAGACGGCTGGCCTCGCGGAGAGCTAGGCTTTCCGCAACGCACTCGAGGTGCTTGAAGGAGACCAGCCAGTGAAGAAGCTTAGCAAACAATCGCAGCGTGT
>Ga0255354_1000526_pt1 | contig 24144 bp, 17 predicted proteins | sample HBST50metaG_FD_189942 | JGI IMG/M metagenome (GOLD analysis project Ga0255354, IMG submission 189942) | Peat soil microbial communities from Stordalen Mire, Sweden - H.B.S.T50 | ecosystem: Environmental > Terrestrial > Soil > Wetlands > Peat | place: Sweden: Norrbotten County, Stordalen Mire...
TCATGAGCTGACGTAGTTGGTTCACAGAGAATCCTCCTTCTCTGCGAACCAAACTACCCCACAAGCCTCAAATGGTGGTCAGCCGAACGCGAATGCGTCCGCCGCCGCAGCGGCTTCGTTCAAGTCGTCAAGGATGAACCGGAGTTTCCGAGATGCTACATCAAGGATCCGTATGGCTTGATTTACAACCTGACGGCTTAGTGAAGGCAACGCCGGTTTTCCGGCTCATGAATGGAAGTCCCGCTTCTGTCTCAAAGCCGTAATTCCGGCTGCGGAAGCTATCCCGGATATGCGCCCGTAATGTAGCCTTCCAGCGCCTGGATGGTGTGCGCCTGATCCGAGATTACCCACTTCACCAGATCGCCAATGGAGATCATGCCCACCACGGTGTCACCCTGCAACACCGGGAGATGGCGAAAATGGCGTTCGGTCATCATGGACAGACATTCGTCCACGGTGTGCTGCGGGCTGACGAAGACAACCGGGCTGGTCATGATCTCGCTGACCTGGGTTTCTCTGGCGGCGTGGCCCTTCAAAATTCCTTTGCGCGCGTAGTCGCGCTCCGACAGGACGCCCGCCAGCCGATGGTTGGAGAGCACAAGCAGCGCGCCGATGCCGTGCCTGGACATCATTTCGAGCGCCTCATAGACCGTTTGCTCGGGCGCAATCGACAGAACTCTGTTTTCGTCTTTGTGCTTCAGCACCGATCCAATTGTGTCGGAAACCTTCATCAGAACCTCCTGGCGCTTGTCAGCCACGTGCCGGTGAACGTCCAAGGCTCGATCAACCCGCTCTCGATTCAGCCATTAGACAATATAGCCCATATGCAATACGACAGAATAGCGCGGAATTGAGCGTTCGCGAGATTGTTCTTCCGGAGCCTTGGAACTGTTTCAGATGGGACCGGAATTATCGGAATCCAGAGTCTCCAGTTCCGCTCCATCCACTTCCACAACCACGCTTTGTTGGATGAGATCCATGGTCAGAACCACGCGCAGGCTGTTTTTCTGCCGCACCACAATGCCCACCATCCCGGCAAGTGCGCCGGAGCGAATCCGCGCCCGCTGCCCCACGGTCAGCAAAGGGTACGGCTCGGCATGGCGAAGGGAAAGCCCAGTGCGCAGCGCGTCAATCTCCGTGTCCGGCAGCGAGGCTGGTTGATGTCCCGTGCCGCCCACAATGCTCAGAACCCCCGGCACCTGCAACACCCGCACGCGCTCACTCCGGTCGATGCGGACAAAGACGTAACCCGGGAACAGCGGCAGATCCAAGGTGACCTTAGAGCCGTCGCGCCATTTGCGCCGCGCCTGGTAAAGGGGAACGTAATGCTCAATCTCCTTTTGGAGCAAGTACTGGCCTACGCGCTTCTCATGGCGCGGAGAGGTGTAAACGGCAAACCACTTTTGCGTCAACTGCTTTTCTGGCGGGCAATCTGCCCCCGGTCTATCCGAGAGAAGAACGTTTTCCGTTTGTGCATCTTCTGACAACTTTCGCTCTCCTCTCCGGAATGGGTAGACGCCTCTCGAATCTACTTTTACCGCACCACCTTTTCCGAAAAGAGGGCGACATCACTCGACGGTGACTGACTTGGCCAGGTTTCTCGGCTGGTCTACGTCGCAACCACGGCGCACGGCGATGTAGTAAGCCAACAACTGCAACGGCACAATCTCAATCAGCGGCGAAAGCATCTCCGGCGCAGGCGGAATGAAAATGACTTGCTCCACCAGCCCGCCGATGGTCGTGTCGCCCTCGGTGGCCACGGCGATCACGCGGCCTGAGCGGGCGGTCACTTCCTGAATGTTGGAGAGAGTTTTTTCGTAGCGCAGCTTTGAGGCGGGGTCGGATTCGTCGCGCGTGACCAGCACCACCACCGGCAAAGTTTCGTCAATCAAGGCGTTGGGCCCGTGTTTCATCTCGCCCGCCGGGTAGCCCTCGGCATGGATGTACGAGATTTCCTTGAGCTTCAGCGCGCCTTCCAGGGCGATGGGAAAATGGATACCGCGGCCCAGATAGAGAAAGTCGCGTACGGTGGAGAAATCCTTGGCGAGTTGCTCGCACTGCGAGGCGCAGGAGCGCAAGACCTCCTCAATTTTGGAGGGGATGCGGCTCAGTTCCTCTATCAGCGCCACTGACTGGGCTGTGTCGAGCCGGCCGCGGAGCTGGCCCAGCTTAAGCGCCAGCAAAAACAACGCGGTAAGCTGCGCGGTGAAGGCTTTGGTCGAAGCGACACCGATCTCGGGACCGGCGTGCGTGTAGATGGCGCCGTGAGCCTCGCGGGCCACCATGGCGTCCACCACGTTGCAGATGGCCACGGTCTTTGAACCCAGTGAGATCATCTCCCGCTGCGCGGCCAAGGTGTCGGCGGTTTCGCCGGATTGGGTGATGAGCAGGCCGAGTGCATTGCGGTCGGGAATGGGATTGCGATAGCGGTATTCGCTGGCGTAATCCACATCGACGGGCAGGCGGGCCAGCCGCTCTATCATGTATTTCCCCGCCAATGCGGAGTGCCAACTGGTGCCGCAGGCAGCGATGTTGATGCTGGAGGCCATGGCCAGCTCTTCGTCGGAGATCTTCATCTCGCCTAAGAAAACTTTTCCGGAATCCAGCGAAACGCGGCCCAACGTGGTGTCGCGAACGGCCTGCGGCTGCTCCCATATCTCCTTGAGCATGAAATGCTTGTAGCCGCCCTTTTCCGCCTGAATCGGATCCCACTGAATGCGCGTGATGGCGCGCTCAATCGGGTTACCGTCGAAATCGGTCAGCTTGACGCCGGCCAGGGTGAGGATAGCCATGTCGCCGTCGGCCAGAAAGTAGATATTGCGCGTGTGATGCAGAATGCCGGGCACGTCGGAAGCGACAAACGATTCGCCTTCGCCTACGCCGATGATTACCGGCGGACCAAAGCGCGCCACCACAATCTTGTCCGGCTCCGTGGCCGACAGCACGCCCAGCGCGAAGGCTCCGGTGAGCCGCTTGACGGCTCGGCGAACAGCCACTTCCAGCGGAATCGGCTGACCGGCTGCGTCGGCCTCCTGCTGAATCTGCTCGATGAGGTGCGCGATGATCTCCGTGTCCGTCTCGGTAACAAACTTGTGGCCCTGAGCGGTCAGTTCGCGCTTCAAGTCGAGGTAATTTTCCACAATACCGTTGTGGACTACAACGATGCGGCCCGTGCAATCCCGATGCGGGTGGGCGTTCTCTTCCGTGGGGCGCCCGTGCGTGGCCCAACGGGTATGGCCAATGCCGTAAGTGCCATCAAGCGGATGCTCGCGCAGCACCTCCTCCAGATTGCCCAGCTTGCCCGGAGCGCGCCGCACTTCAAGAGTCGAGCGGGATGGACTGCCCACGGCGATTCCCGCCGAGTCGTAGCCGCGGTATTCCAGACGCCGCAGCCCTTCGATGATGACCGGAACTACCTTCTTTTTGCCGACATAACCGACGATTCCGCACATGCAATGATTTTAAGCGACAATCGGGCGCGTCCGAGAACAAATAGACATGCGCCTGCATCATCCGCGATGATAATAGTTCCGGGGACTGTCCGATAACCGGTGTGATTCCCCGTGCCAACCCCACCCCTTTGAGGAGAAGCAAAAGTGATGGTCAATTATCTGGAGTTGCCGATTGGCGACCGTTCGCCCGAGGTCTTTCGGACGGTGATCGAGATACCGAAGGACGGAACTCAAAAATTCGAGTACGACAAGCAACTGCACGTTTTCAAGCTGGACCGCAATCTCCATTCCCCGGTCCACTATCCGGGCGACTACGGCTTCATTCCCTCCACACTGAGCGACGACGGCGACCCGCTGGATGTGCTGGTGCTGGTGCCCGGCCCCAGCTTTCCCGGCTGCGTGCAGGAGGTGCGTCCCATCGGCCTGCTGGAAATGATGGACCAGGGCGTTCTGGACGAAAAAGTGCTGGCAGTGGGCAAAAACAATCCCCGCTTTGCCAATATCTGGAACTACACCGACATTTATCCGCACCTGCTCAAGGAGATTACCCATTTCTTTTCGATCTACAAGGATCTGGAAGGCAAACGGGTTGAGATCAAGGGCTGGCACGATGCGGCTTATGCGCGCGACCATGTGGTGCACTCCGCAAAGCAGTTTGAAGAGAACAAAGCCAGGCTCGCCGCGGAGAAGCCAGCCAGCTAGAGCGAAACCAGAGTTGGTGTGGCCTGTTAATTTTTGTGCTGGGTCGCCGCTCCCTGTTGGTCGCGTCGACTTGAGTGTAGTGGTTTCGGGATGCAGTCACTCTGGTTTCGCTAGAGCCGCAGAGCCTTGCCGGGCCATCAGAACGCTGAATAATGCCTCAAACCGGATTGCACAGCACCGCTAGCGCGACTTCCGGTATAATCCCTGTCAGGCACGGAGAGATGGCCGAGTGGCTGAAGGCGGCGGTTTGCTAAACCGTTATAGGGCCTAAAAGCTCTATCTGGGGTTCGAATCCCCATCTCTCCGCCATAGTTCTATATCTCGTTGAATCTATCCGTAACTTATTAAAAAACAATACAGTTACATGAAGTTCATTTTGCCGCAATCCGCCCCCACTCTGCAGGGCCAGGGAGCATCCCGCAGCCTCTTACTTATTCTTGACTGGCCGCCTGGACGATCTTTTCGCGGCAAGTTTCTTTGCTTGAGCTTCATCCTTCGATTGTATGGCGTGCGCGCTGACAATTGCCCGGATCAGCCCTGGGAAGCGTTTCTCGATCTCCGCGCAACGTGAGGTATTGCGCATCTCCACGCCGCGCCGTTCGCCACGAATCAGCCCCGCCTCTCTCAGCACCCTGAAGTGTTGCGAGAGCGTGGACTTCGGAATTGCCTGGTTGCTAACGGTCAGAAACATCGAGCAGTTATGCGGGCACTCTTGAGCCACAATATCCGCGAAGATTGCCGCCCGTACCGGATCGGACAAGGCATGGAGAATCGCCTCGACCGTGATGTCCTCAAGCGACGGATGGAATAAGGGGAGCACAGCAATAAGAGTAAGCGTTGCACGCAAAAGGTTCAATAGTTCATTAATTCAGAACTATTGAATCCTGCCCGCGCCCGGTCCCATCTACTCATCAGAACCAGCCGAGGGGCGCACAGCACGATAGCCCCCAAGAATTCCTTCAAGGGATTAAAAGAGAAAAGGGGTAAAGATATGGGCAAGCTCAACGGCAAAGTAGCAGTCATCACCGCAGCCACATCTGGCATGGCGCTCGCCACGGCCAAACTCTTCGTCGAAGAGGGAGCGTACGTCTTCATCACAGGCCGCCGCCAGGACAAACTCGATGAGGCGGTAAAACTTATCGGGAAAAACGTCACGGGAGTGCAAGGCGACGCCTCCAACCTTGCCGACCTCGATCGCCTCTATGAGACGGTCAAGCGCGAAAAAGGCAAGATCGACATCCTCTTCGCCAGCGCCGGAACCGGCGAGTTCGCAAAGCTGGAAGAGGTCACCGAAGAACACTTCGACAAGACCTTCGATCTCAACGTCCGCGGCACGCTTTTCACCGTGCAAAAGGCCTTGCCGCTCTTCAACGACAACGGGGCCATCTTTTTGAACGGCTCCATAGCCAGCATCAAGGGTTATCCGGCGTTCGGCGTTTACAGCGCCAGCAAGGCTGCGGTTCGCTCGTTCGCGCGTACCTGGCTCCTGGAACTCAAGGATCGCGGAATCCGCGTCAACATCCTCAGTCCCGGTCCCATCGACACGGCAATTATGGATCCCCTGGGCGCCGATACCAAGGAGTACTTTAAATCCCAGATCCCGCGCGGCCAGTTGGGACGTCCGGAAGAGATCGCGACCGTTGCGCTCTTTCTCGCCTCCAGCGATTCCAGCTTTGTCAATGGAATCGAACTCTATGTTGACGGTGGCACCGCTCAGGTCTAATCGCCGAACTTTAAATTTCCGCAGTCCATGAATGGGATTCGTTCGCATGAGCTTCTCCGCTTGTTTAAACGAATCCCGTTCTTGTTTTTACGCCTATACCTTCGCTCATTAGAAACATCAGATGGGTAAAGTCTCGGCAAAAACAACCCGGCAGATTACCGATCTGCCTGCGCCGGAACAAGCGCCTATATGCGTGCAGCGGGCAGCCCTCACCAACTGAATGTCTGCAACCGATTCATCAATGCAGATGATATGGTTCTGCCGGGAGGGGAACAGCATCTCCGATCTTTGGCGCATCGATGCTGGCAGCGCCGTGCAGCCCCGTCCCAGTTACGTTGTTCACGTTGATAAGTTGCCCCGCATAGCCGGTAACCTTGATATCCCGGATTTCGGCGTTGCGAATATTTGCCAGATAGATTCCCTTGGCGCATGTTCCTGTTATGCCCGCCAGCGCGAGTCCTTCCAGAAGCTTGTCGGGATGAATGCTGGTTCCGTCCACAAGAATCGGCGCATCGGCGACGCGAATATTGGAGAAGCGAAAGCTTCTTACCGCCGGGATGCCTTCCTTGCCCGGCACAGGCGATTCGTCCTGCTTGCCGCTGCCCAGCAGGTTGAAACGAATCAGTCCTCCCTGGGTTCCTGAAACATCAAGATCATTGGCAACAATGTCTTCAATGAAAGCGCCCCGTCCAGGACGGCTCTTGATGTAAAGCGCAAAAGTCTTCGCGCCGGTAAACTTGCAATGTTCAATGCGAACGCCGCGAATGCCGCCGGAGGTCTCGCTGCCGATGCCGATGCAGGCGAAGAGGGAATCCGCAAAAGTGCAATTGGAGATATGCACGTCTTCCGTTGGTTGGTGCAGGAGATAACCTTCGCTGCCGCGGCCGGATTTGAGAGAGATGCAATCGTCTCCCGTGGAGATATCGCAGCCGTCGATGCGAACGTGCTTGCATGAGTCCACGTCGATGCCATCGCCATTGCCGCCGGTCGAGCGAATGGTTAGATTGTTGATAAGAATGTTCTCGCAGCAGGTGGGATGCAGTGACCATATCCCCTGATAACTCGTGGAAAATCCTTCCAGGTAAATATCCCTGCAGTTTATCGGCTCAATCAGCGCGGGACGGCGCATTTTGATCTGCGAGTTAGAAGGTCCGTTGACTGGAGAATAACCAACGATCTTTCCCGGTCCCACAATGCCCATATGCTCAGCATCAATTGCATAAATCAGCGCAATGTGCCCCTGAATCCATTTTCCCTCCCAGCGAACCTGGGTAACTGGATAGTCTGCGTAATCGGAGCTGCCGACGATTGCCGCGTCCTGCTCGAAGCGCAGCACGACATTCGACTTCAATTGAATCGATCCCGTCAGATAATTGCCTGCCGGAACCAGCGCCTCGCCTCCGCCAAAAACAGAGCAGCGGTCGATGGTCTGCTGAATAGCGGCTGTGTCCTTGGTCGCGCCATCGCCGGTAGCGCCAAAGTCGCGCACGTTCAGAACAATCTTCGGCCTTGCGGCGGCAGGCTTTGAACCAGTAATAGTAGCGCTCTTGGGGCCGGTCTTCGCGGGTTGCTGCGCCTCCGCTGCGCCGATTCCGGGCAGCAATGAAAGCGCGGGGAGAGCGAGCAAGCTCTGCCCGGTCTTCAACAAGAAATTGCGGCGTGCAAGCAAACTATCTTTCATCTCCAATGTCTCCACGTATAGATGATTGCTGGAGCCCATCCTATTTCGCGGGGCCGACCAGAGTTTTAAGCGGGGTAGAACTTTGACTGAGGTCGTCCGTGCCCTGGAGCGGATTTGTCTTTGTCAGACGCGTCCCAAGAAAATGAACCAGGCCGGAAATATCGTAGCGCCACAAAACTCCAGGAAGAACATCTTCCGGCGCGCCGATCGGCATAGGCGCATCAATCAAACTGCGATAGCTGGTAAGGACATGGTCAACGGCGATGTGCTTCAGGCGGGGATCGAGCACAGCTGCATGTAGAAGCACCAAACCCATGTGGCCGCTGCCGACGGCGGTGATCTTGCCGGGATCAACGTCGGCGCGGGCAGCCAGATAATCGATGGCGCGAATCGTGTCATCAACACGCATTCCAATCAACGGGCGGTTAACCAGATCGGCGCGCAGGCTCAGCAGATAAAACGGACCGAGAATCGGCGACTTCATATCGTCGGTCCCGGGAGGCGATGGGCGAGGAGTAATTGCCAGAACCACGTTGCCGGCCGCCGCCAAGGTATCGAACTGCGCTTGATTGGCGCGTGCGATTGAGCTGTCAGCGCGAATCGAACCGGGCACAAGCAGCAGCACCGCCGGGTGGCGGCCCGCGCCGGATGGGACGCTCAATTCGCCTTGTAAATCCATACCAGTGTCGGAAGGAAGAACGAGCGGGCCGGTCTTCGCGGTCAGCAATTCAGACTTGAACTTGGACTCGCCAGGTTGCGCTTCTGCTCCGGTGCCTTTTCGAATCGCCGCGGCAAGCTGTCCACCAGTCATGACGGCGTGGCTGGCGGGGATGATTTTTGCTGCACGTTTCTTGTTGAGAGTGAAGACTGTTTCCGAGTTAGGGTAACTGGTAAGTACTTGCCCGGTAGGAGTTACCTGCAAAGCGTCTTTGGGAAGGCCCGCAAGGGCGCCGTTGGGACCGGTCGCTGCACCGGCAATCGGTGTTGGAATAAGCGTGTGGGGATCAGTTGCTCCAGGCTCAAGATTGCGCATGAAGAAGCTGAGAATATTTTCCATGATGGGAGCAAGCGCGGCGTGGCTGCCGGGTCCGGTTATGAACTGAAGAGCCGCCGTGGGAGGCACCTTATTGGTTGTGTCCGCATTCAGCGCCGGTCCGGTCGGAGTAGGCGGAACAGCAGGCGCTCCGTGACCGGTGGGCTTTCCTGCGCTGGCGGAATCGAAGAGCGAGTAGAAACGGCGGGCCTCAATCACGCTCGAACGTGCGCCGGCAAAGGGAAACATATCCGAATAGGTAGAGATAACTGCGTAAGGACGGGGCGCGGCGAGTTCAATCCAATCAGGAAAATCGAAACCATAGGAGATAAAGCGCGGAATGGACTGCTCGCCGTCCTGGGGGCCAATCGCAGGCAACAGCGTGTCGAACGATGTGATGTAGCAAGCAACGCCGATGGCGGCAACGCGCTTATCGAGAGCCCCGACCATCGCGCTGATAGCGCCTCCTCCGGAGCAGCCTAACGCGCCGATGCGATGAGAATCGACCTCGGGGAGCTGAGAAAGATAGTCAATGCCGCGCATCGCATCCCACAGAACGTAGCGGGCAAAGGCATCGCCGATGAGCATCGGCTGGAGGCTGGCTTCGCCATGTTCGCCCGTAGGACGAGACGCAAGAGTTGCGCCGGGGTTGGCCGGATCAGGATACTGGAGGCGCTCGCCTTGTCCGATGGGGTCGTAAGAGAGAACGACAAAACCATTGCGGGCGAAGAGAGCGGCGGTGTTGTAGTCGATTGCCTTGCTCTCGGTGTAGTGGCCGGGAGTGATCAGAATCGCCGGATGTTTGCTGCCTGCCTGCTGCCCATCGGGAAGATAGAGCAGAGCAGTGACAGGAAAATTCGGCTGGCTGTCGAAAAGGATTTTTTTGATTTGAAAGCCGTCAGCCTGCGTAGAACCGAGAACTCGCGCGTTGAGCAACGTGCGTTCGGGCAGAGTTCCAATCAGCGCCAGAATCTGTTTGCGGACCATTGTCTGACGCTCTTGGGCCTCAGCGCGGGTTCGGATCGAGGCAACGCTGGCGGCGCGAGAAGCTGTGAATCCCGCTGCGACTCTGTCCAGAGAACGTGTGAGATGTGTGCGGCCAATCTGCGCGGGACTATTCGGGTCGGGCTTGGCATTGGGACGCACAGCAGGCGCGGTACTCTGCGCCGTTGCATAGCTTGCAAGCAGCATACCCGCGCAGATCACGCGAAAAAGAGATGAAATAGTTTTGGGCATCACACTGCATTGATACTCTTCGATCATGAGTTGGTCAACCGCTTCCCGGCCTTGACGGAAACTCCTTGCGGCAAGCTGTGCTATCACAGTGCGCATACGCCACTGTGCCGGTATGGCCGCCGCATTGATCGTGAGAAATTGTGCCAGATTCCGCGCTTACTTGGCTCTCGCCTTGCGAATGATCTCCACATACTCTTTGGCGGCCTGCGTGACGATCTCCGGCTTACCGTCGGCGATGGCTTTTGAGTTGACCAGGTCTGAGCCGACGCCCAGTGCGAATGCGCCCGCGGACAGGAACTCCGCCGCCGTGGACAACGAGACTCCTCCCGTGGGAATCAGTTCGATTTGCGGCAATGGTCCCTTCAACGCCTTCAGGTACTTTGCCCCACCCACTGCGCTGCACGGAAATACCTTCACGATATCCGCGCCTGCTTCCCATGCGGTGACAATTTCGGTCGGAGTGAGTGCGCCAGCAATCACAGCCACGCCATAGCGGTGGCAGATTTCAATGGTCTTCAAATTGAGAGCCGGGCTCACAATGAATTGCGCTCCGGCCAGAATGCAGGCGCGCGCGGTTTCAGCATCGAGAACCGTGCCGGCTCCAATCAGAATGTGATCTCCCGCCTTGCGTATCAGCGAGCGCATCACCTCGACCGCATCGGGAACCGTCATCGTGACTTCCAGCGTCGCAATTCCGCCCGCCCCTATCGCCTTTGCCAGCGCCACTGCTTCTTCAACCGACGCCGCCCGCAACACCGGCAGTATTCCGGTTGTCTTAATGCGCTGCAACACTTCTGTTTTATTCATAGCTCTTCCTTTGCGAGTCTTACTTCTCTTTGACTTTGATGACGAAATAAATGAATGTGCTTCCCTCAGGCACAAGCATTTGATGAGGCACCGTCGCGGGAATATGAACCACGTCCCCGGGATTCAAGGTCATTGAAGTTCCGTTGCGTACGGCTCCGCCTCGAAATTCTCCGGAGCTCACTTCTTTACCGCCTTCCACGCTGCCGCCGGTTACAAGCGTAGCCTGCCCCTGCACTACGAGAAAGAAATCCGCAAAGTTCGCGTGAATCTCCGCTCCTCCATCTTTGTGGCGAAGCGCGATCATTGTGTAGTGATTGGGATACTCGTTCAGCTTGGCGCTCGCGGTTCCGCTCGGGCCTTGCGCCTTGGCGGATAACTGATGTGCCTGTTCAACCAACTGGCTCTGAGTTAGGTGGTCTACCACAAGCGTCTGCGCGGCAGCCACCGGCAGCACACACGCTGCCATGGCCATAACTGCAATTCCCATTCTCATTAAGAACCTCGGAATTCGATTAATACACATTTAAGATCTTGTTTGGCGTGTTTAAAAAACTCGCTTTGTGTCAGGGCACGACCTTAGTCGTGCCGAAAAGGGCATAAAAACAAGGGGTTTTAACCCCTGACGAAATGCATTCGTCACACGTCGGCGATTGATGAAACACGCTCCATGTCTACCGGCTCAGCCATCCGCCATCGACCACCATCACGTGTCCATGTACATAGTCGCTGGCACTGGAGGCAAGAAAGACCGCCGCGCCTGCCATATCTTCAGGGCTGCCCCAGCGAGCTGCCGGAATCCGCTCCAATATCTGACGTGACCGCTCCGGGTTTGCCCGCAGCGCCTCTGTGTTGTCGGTAGCCATGTATCCCGGCGCGATAGCATTCACGTTAATCCCTTTGGCGGCCCATTCATTGGCGAAAGCTTTCGTCAGTTGTCCCACCGCTCCTTTTGCCGCCGCATAGGAGGGAACGAAAACTCCACCCTGGAAAGTCAGCAGCGAAGCGATGTTGATGATTTTTCCCGACCCTTGCGCCAGCATATGCTTTCCTGCTTGCTTCGTGAGGCGAAAGACGCTGGTGAGATCGGTGTCGATCACTGCCTTCCAATCTTCTTCGGAGTGTTCAATGGCAGGCGCGCGGCGGATGATCCCGGCATTGTTGACCAGAATATCGATGTGGCCAAAGTGCGCGACGGTCTCTTCCACGAGCGAAACACAAACCGCGGCATCGCTCACATCGCCCACCAGCGCAAGAGATTTTCCTCCTGCCTTATTCACCAGATCCAACGTAGCTTGCGGAACCGCGCGCGATCCGTGAACGGCTACGCTGGCTCCGGCCTCGGCCAGCGCCAGCGCGATTGCCGCGCCCAGTCCGCGCGACGATCCCGTAACCAGCGCCGTCTTTCCCTTCAGACTGAATCGTTCCAAGATCATCGCGCAATCCTTTCCTGTTACTTCAAATCCGTAATTGCCACAGAATCCATATCACTGTAAACCTGGTTTTCTCCACCCATTCCCCAGCAGAAGGTGTAATTCTTGGTTCCAACGCCAGCGTGAATGGACCAGCCTGGAGAGACGACAACTTGCTTGTCCGCGATCACAAGATGCCGCGTTTCGTCGCCAGGGCCCATCATGTGAACGACACGCTGGTCCGCATCGATGTTGAAGTAGAGATAAATCTCCGACCGCCTCATGTGCGTGTGCGCCGGCATAGTGTTCCACACGCTTCCGGAGGCCAGTTGCGTAAAGCCCATCACTAACTGGCAACTGCGCGTTCCTTCAAGGTGAATGATCTTGGTAATGTCGCGCAGGTTGGCGGTCTCCGCCGAGCCTAGTGCCGTCTTTGCTTCATCGGCCGAGTGAATCAGCTTAGTAGGATGCACGGCCTGGGCGGGATAACTCAGCAGATAGAACTCCGCCGGATGCTTCGGGTCGGCGCTGGAGAAAACAATCTTCTCATTTCCCCGGCCTACGTACAGCGCATCGAGCGGCTTCAGTTCGTATGCGGCGCCATTCACGGTAACCGTTCCGGCAGCGCCAATATTGAGAATCCCCAGCTCGCGGCGCTCGGTAAAGTACGCAGCCCTGAGTGCGTCGTCAGTCAGCAGCGGCAAAGGCTCGCCGGTTGGCACCGCGGAACCTATCACCGCGCGATCAAGATCGACATAAGTCAGGCAAACTTTTCCAGGTTGAAAAAGATCACTGAGCAGAAACGTTTCGCGCAACTCTTCTGTTGTCATCGTGCGGTAGCGAACGGCGTCCGCCATTTGCAGCATTTTCACGGGATCACATTCTTTCCGGATGTTGCACATCCAGTGTTGAGAAAACTCGTTACCTCGATATGCGAGCCGCGCCGCCGCCCATCACGCGCAGCACCTCGGCCAGGCTCGCGGTGCTCGTATCGCCGGGCGTTGTCATAGCCAGCGCGCCATGTGCCACGCCGCACTTCACAGCCCACTCCACATCCTTGCCGGCAAGCAATCCATAGATGAGGCCCGATGCAAAAGAATCACCGCCGCCCACGCGGTCGAGTATGCCGATATTGCGTTGCGCGACAAGGGCGATTCCTCCGCGATGCAACGCGATCGCGCCCCAGCCGTTTTCCGATGCAGTGTGCGCCGTGCGCAGCGTGGACGCAATGATCTTCAAGTTCGGATAAGCGCCGGAGAGATCGCGGAGCATCTTGCCGTAACTCTCCACTGGCAACTCATCGAAACCCTGACTCACTCCCGCGACCTCGACGCCGAGCATGGCGGAGAAGTCCTCTTCATTGCCGAAGAGAACGTCGACTTTCCGCACCAGTTCGCGGTTCACCTCTTGCGCTCTCGGTTTGCCACCGATCGATTTCCAGAGCGATTCGCGATAATTCAGGTCGTAGGAGATTACAGTGCCTGCGTTACGCGCGGCGTCCATCGCATCGCCCGCCACGGCAATCGTCGTATCGGAAAGCGCGGCGAAGATGCCGCCAGTGTGAAACCAGCGTGCCCCACGCTCCGCGCCGAAGATGGAGCCCCAGTCAAAGTCACCCGGCTTCAGTTGCGAGACCGCTGTGTTTCCACGGTCGGAGCAGCCCAGCCCGGCGCGGACGCCGTAACCCCGCTCCGTAAAATTCAAGCCATTGCGAACCGCGCGGCCAACTCCATCGAAGGAAACCCATCGCACCAGCTCCTGATCCACGCCGCCCTGCAACATCAGATCTTCCACCAGCCGACCGACTGCATTGTCCGCCAAAGCCGTGGCAATCGCTGTGCGCAGGCCAAAACAGCGTCGCAGCCCGCGAGCCACGTTGTACTCGCCGCCGCCTTCCCACACGCGAAAACTCCGCGCAGTGTGGATGCGATCCTCCACCGGATCGAGCCGCAGCATCACCTCGCCCAGGCTAATGCAATCCCATCGCGCACTTGCTGGTGGCTTAATCTGAGCGTGCAAATCATTCATCGCGGTTCCTTTTCAGCAATAACGATACCAAGATTATACGAGAGGAGGCAATGGCGGTGCTCACTGCCAGATGAACGGCAAGGCCCATCGCGCAATTGACTTCCTTTGCGTTCCTGCTGTAATCTCCATTCTAATCGATAACGTTATCGATGGAAAGGCATTCCATGGCAATCGACGGATGTGCGCTGCAGTTGACGGCCCCGGCTATTCGATGCTCCCGCGCAAGTCGAGCGAACGGCGAATCGTCGTCTGTATGCGAACCACCGCGATTGCGATACGCCATTTCGGTGGCGACGCTAGCGCTGCTCTTGTGCTCTTCCGCTCTCTATGGACAATCAACGAAGCCCGCGGACAACCCCTGGGTGGGAGATGCGCCGGCTGTTTCACTTCCTCTCGCATCCGATCTCTCACCAGCACTCAAACGCAAAGACGTCAGCCGCGCGATGCAGAAAGTCGCCGATTGGCAGTTGGCGCGAGCCTCTGAAGGGTTCAACCTGGATTGGACATTTGCCGCGCTCTACGCAGGTTTTGTGGCCGTTCCCGAAGCCGCAAACGGCAAGAAGTATCAGGACGCGATGTTGCTGACAGGGAAGAAACTTGAGTGGCAACCTGGCCCGCGCCTTGCTCATGCGGATGATCTGGCAGTTGGCCAAACCTATCTCGACCTTTATTCCAGCCACCATGATCCCTCCATGATTGCCCCGGCAAAAGACCGTGTTGACGCGGTGATGCAACTGCCCGGCGATGCCGGGAAGCCGCTGTGGTGGTGGTGCGACGCATTGTTCATGGCTCCGCCCGTGCTTGCCAAGCTGAGCAAGGCGACTGGTGAGCGGAAGTACCTTGACTTCATGGATCATGAATGGTGGATTACCTCCGGCCTGCTTTACAGCCCGAAAGACAGCTTGTTCTTCCGCGACAAGTCTTACTTTGACGCGCACGAGAGAAACGGCAGCAGCGTCTTCTGGTCACGCGGAAACGGCTGGGTTTTTGCCGGGCTTGCGCGCGTGTTGGCGGAGATGCCGGCGGACTACCCCTCCCGCCCAAAGTACGTTGCTCAGTTCCGCCAGATGGCGCAGAAGATTGCCTCTTTGCAGGGAGCGGATGGCCTCTGGAGAGCGGGTCTGCTGGATGAAGCGGACTATGCACTTCCGGAGATCTCCGGCTCCGCATTCTTTACTTATGGCTTTGCTTATGGAATCAACTCCGGCATACTCGATGGCAAGGCTTACAAGCCAGTTGTGCAGCGCGCGTGGCAAGGCCTGCTCGCCCACATTTATCAGGACGGCAGATTGGGCAGCATACAGGCCGTGGGCGCAGCGCCCGGAGCATTTACTCCAACCTCCAGCTATGTCTATGGCACCGGTGGATTCTTGCTTGCTGGCTCGGAGGTTTATCGCCTCGCTCACTGACGCGGTGAGATAACATAATCAGAATTCTATCGAGCGCCTGAGTTAGTAGATCGAATCGCTTTCTGTAAAGTAAGAGTAAGTTAGTCGTCGCGCTATACGCATTAACTTCGCCGGTTCTTTCTATGTCGTGCATCCGCAGGATCTGCGCACAATCAGTTCGACAGGAAACAGCACCTTGGCTGCTTTCTGCGTTGGCAATCGGCCCTCTTTCTCAGTCGATATTTTCTTGAACAGTAACTCGGCGGCAGTGTGCGCAACGTCGGTGGGAGATTGGCGGACAACTGTAAGTGGCGTGCCGAGAACCTCGGCAAGTTCAAAGTCGTCGAATCCCACAACGGCTATTTGTTCCGGCATGCGTATCTTGTGAAAGTGCAGCGCCTGAATGAGAAGAACGGAAGAAATCCGCTTTACGGAAAACACCGCGGTCGGCTGGTTCTTCCCGCTCGACCAGCGAAGCTCCAGCGACTCCATGTCCTCAAGAGTGTTGACATGGTCGCAGAGAATAGGCTTCAGGCCAGCGTTACGCATTGCCTGCTTGTAGCCTTCAATGCGCTCGCGCACCGTGTAGCTGCCGGAATCAAAGCCTACGCAGGCAATTTTTTTGTGCCCGTGCTTGATCAGGTGCCGGACTCCCAGTTCCGCGCCCTCTCTGTTCTCGACAAGCACAGTATCGGTTTGAATTCCCGCCGCGACCCGGTCCAGGGCGACAATCGGAATGCCGCAGTCCTGCAGCATCTTCAACCGTCTTCCATTACTGCCGGAGGGAACAATCAGCAATCCGGCGATGTGATGATTCCGGAGAGATTCAAGTTGCCGGTCTTCCACCGCCGCGCTTCTCCCCGTTGCAACCACGAGAGTCTGATAGTTATGCTGGATGGCAACCTTCTGAATCGCATGGAAGCAACTGGCAAAGTAATCGGAAAGATCAGGCACGACCAGGCCGATTGTCCGTCCGCTTCTTCCTTTGAGCATTCGCGCCGCGTCGTTGGGTGCATAGCCTATTTTGGCGATAGCCTTTATAACTCGGGCGCGAGTCTCGGCTTTAACGCTGGGATTGTCATTGATTACGCGCGATACAGACATCACGCCGACGCCCGCTTCCCTGGCGACATCGAGAATGGTTGGTGGCCGGTTGCGCCTTGTAGCTTTCGATCTTCTCACTTGAGTAACCGGTAGAGGATTTCTTGTTTCAATTTAGCTCCCAATTTGATCCATGATAAGTTGGCTTGAATCTTGTGTTTGATTTCAGCGCCGATGCAGATTGTGAAAGTTTCCGTCGTCCTAGCGCACCTAACAAAGTTATGCGGCAGTTCACCAGGAATACACGGCCAGAATCGAGGGCGCTCCAGTCTTTCCATCAATGACGTTAACCTTCAGAATCGCCTCGATATTCTGGTTCGAGAAGTCCTTTCCCATCTTGTCCCGAAGCAATTGCATATAGTGGGGGCTGGTGGCGAATTGCGCGGCAGCCTCGGTACCGTTGCGGCCAAGTCCAGCGAGCACCACGACCCAGCTATCCGTCGTTGTGTCGCGGAATCGCGCCAGTAATGCATAATCGTCGGCGCTCGAGTATGGTTGAGAGTGATCTCGCTGCCAATGCACCTGCAACTGCGTCCGATCGACGATCGACTCAACCGGTTCCTGCGTGAATTGATATCGCAGCGGCTGCAATAAGCGCATTGTCCACTGGTTGTTGTAGCCGCCGAGCAACACGGCGGTGTGTTCGCGGAGCACAGTCAGAGGAGTTGACGGAGAGGAATGCAGCTCCGTTGTCACGCCGTAATGATCCATCACGCCGCTAATCTCCGCAATTGCCGAGGCAATCTGCATGGAGACAAATGGGTACTCGATGTCTTTGCCGGCCGTAATTACGCCTGAAAAATTGTTTTGCTGAAAGACAACACCCCCAGTGCAAATCAGAACCGTGCGCTGCCCCTGCAAGACCGGTCTCCAGAAATCATCCACCGCTGCTTGCGGTTGAGCAGCGCGGAATCGCCACTGTATCCCCGCCACAACCAACACCACAAGTATTACAACGGCGCCTAGCCAGATGAGTCGCTTCGCTGCCAATCCTCTGAATCGAAAAAACGGGCGTGGAGCGATGCCGTCAGTCGTATCCGTCAGGGAGTGCGTGCTCGACGACGCTGCAGAAGGGTCTTCAGCGTCTGTCTGCGGAACTCCCTCAACTGTATCGGTATGCAGGGTAGGAGAGCCGGTGCCGTCTCCAGCTTCGTCATGATGGTCGTGGCCGTGCAGAAATTCGGGGATGTAAGAGCCCGCCGGCAGCGAAATCCGAATGTTCGAGTTCCGGCCGGATTCGGAATAGTGGAGCGTGAGCCGCTTGCGCACTTCACCGGCGGTATAGCGCACAATCGTATCGGCGCTCGTATCGTAGGTCGGACGCCGATCGAAGACTTCCACTCCGATGGTTCGTTCTTTCAGCAGCTCGGACTTGCCGGCCAACGTATTTTCCACAATATATTGCAGCAGCGCTGGGTAGCGTTTGCTATTGCAGAAGTGGGGACTCGCCAGAACTTCGTGCAACTCGCGCAGTACCGCATCAGAGTCTTGACGGTTCTGTGGATGCCAGGCTTCCCGTGATTCGCCGCTGCTATTCATTTGATTCTTTGGATGATACTCGCCACTTCTGAGGCGTGCAAGCACGTTTGTCACAACCAAAACAATAACGTTAACACACTCATTCTGCGCGAGTTCCCACGCCCGCCTGAGACAAACGGTTAGTCACTTGCCACCAGTGTGCATCGAGGTGGAGTATCGGCCAGTTTGATGAAAGGTTCTAAGCCGCGCAATGAAAATTGCCGGCATTGCTGCGGTCGAAAGAATCAACCGGGAGCCGAATTGACGACGGCATCCTGGGGTTGCGGCATAATTACGCTTTTCGGAAAGAGGCCCTCTTGTTCCATTTGTCGCGAAGGCAATTCCTGCTGACCGCGTCTCTCTCGACCGCAGGGAGCTTGCTATCCGCTCCGCTTCGCGCCATCGCCATGAAATCGATCTCTCCATTGGACGGGACGGTTCTCCACTCCAGCCGGCTGGACACGGGTTGGCAGTTCCATCGCGGCGCCATGAGTATTCAGCAGGTTTGGGGTTCCGCGCAGAGCGTCCCATGGGATGCGGCAGAGCTGCCTCACTGCTTCAACGCGCTCAATGAGTGCGACCCTGACCAGCCCTACTTCCGCGGGCAGGGATGGTACCGCACGCGGCTGCCCTTGACGAATCCTTTTGCCGATGGACGGACGATACTGCACTTTCAGGGCGCGGGCCAGACCACCGCGTTGTGGGTTGGCTCGACGCTTATCGGAACGCACACCGGTGGCTATGACGAGTTTGCTTTCGACATCACTGAAGTGGTCCAGCGGCTTTCGCCAGCAGAGACCAAGGACGGCGTGCCGATCGCGGTTTGCTGCGATAACACTCCGGATCATCAGCGAATTCCTTCCGAACTCAGCGACTTTTGCCTCTATGGAGGCCTCTACCGGCACGTAAACCTGGTCTATCTTCCCGCTGTTGCGCTGGATGCGGTGCACATCCTGCCCACTATCGCACCGGATGGATCGGCGCAAGTGACGGTGCAGTCCAGGCTCTACAATCCCTCCGGCCAAAGCGCGCTCTGCGAAATCTCAATCGAGGTTTGGGACGCGCTGGACCACTCCGTTCATCGCTCGTCGAGGACAATCGCCGCTTGGAGCGATTTCGCCCAGCTTGCTGAATTCCGCGTTCCATCGCCGCAACTTTGGTCGCCTGAATCACCAAGCCTTTATCGCTGCCGGGTTACGCTCACGACTCCCGCTGGGCAAACTCATCTCGACGAGCGCTTTGGCATACGCCAGATTGAATTCATCGAGCATGGCCCGTTTCAGTTGAACGGCAAGCGTGTGCTGTTGCGCGGAACGCATCGTCACGCGGACCACGCGGGCATGGCTGCCGCCATGAGCGACGACCTGGTGCGCGAAGAGATGCGTTTGATTCGCGAAATGGGCGCAAACTTCATCCGGCTCGCGCACTACCAGCAGGATCGGCTGGTGCTCGACTTATGCGACGAACTCGGCCTGATGGTTTGGGAAGAGGCTCCATGGTGTCGCGCCGGAGTTGGCGATGGCGCATTGAAGAAGAACGCCAAGGCCATGCTTGCCAACATGATCGATCAGCATTACAACCATCCTTCTGTCATTCTTTGGGGTCTGGGCAACGAGGACGATTGGCCCGATGAGTATCCCACCCTCGACCAAAAGGAAATACGCGCCTTCATGACCGAGATGCGCGATCTTGCGCATCGGCTCGACGACTCCCGGCTGACAGCGTTTCGCCGCTGCGATTTCGCAAGCGATATTCCCGATGTCTATGCGCCTTCGATCTGGGCGGGCTGGTACGGAGGCAACTACCGCGAATACGAGCAGAGCCTGGCCGCCTGGCGCGGTCGCGTTAAGCGGTTCATCCATATCGAGTGGGGCGCTGACAGCCATGCCGGACGCCACTCGGAAGATCCCGAAGCTGTGCTGCGCAAAGTTGCCACTGGCGCCGGGACCGAAGAACGAGGTTTGGATTATCGCATGAGCGGCGGCAAGGTTCGCGTTTCCAAAGATGGCGACTGGTCAGAAACCTATGCCTGTAATCTCTTCGATTGGCACCTTAAAACCCAGGAGAAGCTCGATTGGCTCGCTGGGTCGGCGCAGTGGATCTTCAAGGATTTCGCCTCTCCCATGCGTAGCGATAATCCCATTCCACTTATCAATCAGAAGGGCGTCACCGAGCGCGATCTAACCCGGAAGGAATCCTTTTATGTCTTTCAGTCCTACTGGGCTGAAAAGCCGATGGTCCACATTTACGGCCATAGCTGGCCTGTCCGCTGGGGCAAGGCGGGCGAAGAGCGCGACGTGCATGTGTACTCCAACTGCGACCACGCCGAACTTTTTCTGAATGGCGTTTCTCAGGGAACCATGCGCCGCGATAGCCAGAACTTTCCCGCGGCGGGTCTGCGATGGAAGGTTGCATTTGTAAGCGGGCAAAATCACCTGCGCGTCATCGCGGTCAAGCAAGGAGTAACTCTTACCGACGAGTTATCCCTCACTTATCAAATCGAGACATGGGGTGAGCCTGCCGAACTCCGGCTCACTGTAACAGCGCGCAAAGACAAGCTGATTACTGTCGAAGCAAAACTCTTTGACGCGAAAGGTGTGCTTTGCCTCGACGCGGCCGGGTTAGTTCGATTCTCGCTCGCTGGCGAGGGAAGCCTCATTGACAATCTCGGAACCACGCGCGCCTCGCGCCAATTGCAACTGGCAAATGGGTGCGCGGAAATCTCATTGCTTCACAACGGAACTTGCAGAATCGAGGCCGCAATCGACGGGCTTCCCGCTGCAAAGCTCAATCTGTAACCGGCGGCGCGCGTCCGTACTCTTCGCGAGAACGAATGCATAGCCCAACACACTAAGGAGTATGGCCATGACGCTGCACACACATTTTCACGCCACGCACTCAGAACAAAAGAGCGATACGCTCGGCAAGATTAAAATCGAGGAGAGCCACTCAATGAATGTCACACGATGCAAACGCTGGGCGCTGTTCGCCCTGCTGATCACCATTTTTGCTTCGCTGGGAGCTTACGCGCAAGTCAGCACCGCAAGCCTTTCCGGAATCATCACAGATTCCACCGGCGCCGTTGTTCCTAACGCGAAAATCACGCTGACCCAAACCGATACAAACTTTGTGCGGGCGTCCACAACAAAAGAGGATGGGACGTTCCACGAAGTGTTCCTCCCGGTTGGCCCCTACAAAGTTTCTGTTGTCGCGACGGGCTTCAAAAAACTCGATCGCGGCGGCATCATCCTCGCCGTTATGCAAGACGCGACATTGAATCTCGCGCTGGAAATCGGCGTGCAGACCGAAACCATCAGCGTTACTGCTGACGTTCCCCTTGTCAATCTGAGTGATTCCACTCTGGGTGCATCAGTATCCAATGTCCAGATCGATAACCTTCCTTTGGTGAACCGCGATACCTATACACTGCTATCTCTCACGCCCGGCGTGCAGAGTGTTTCTAACGAAAACTCTATCGGCCTGCCGATGGAGCATGTAATTATCAACGGCTCTACCGACAACATGGTTGGGCAAGTTACTTATTACCTGGATGGCGGCGTCAACATGACCGGCGTACGCTCTACGGGCAATGTGATTCCCAATCCGGACGCCATTGATCAGTTTCACGTCGAAACCAACAACTTCAGCGCCGAGTATGGACGCACGGGCGCCGGCGTTGTCTCCGTCGTGACAAAGTCCGGCACGAACCAGGTGCATGGATCACTGTTTGAGTTTCACCAGGAAACAAACTTCAACTCTTACTCTTATCTGGCAGACAGAACTAAACCAAGGCAACCCTTACACAAAAACCAATTTGGCGCCACTGTCGGTGGACCTGTACTCAAGGATAAGATATTTTTCTTTGGCAGTTATGGCGGCCTAAGGCAAATAACCCCACAAACCTTCAGCACAGTTGTCCCGGATGCGAATCAACGAAAAGGTGATTTCTCCGAGAATATGCCTTCGACCACGCTGGTTACGGGTCTTGGAGCGTGCGCCACCACGCTTAACGCCACGGACAAAACAGGTCCACATGCGACAGACTACGGTGGTAAGTTTTTCGTCTGCGACCCAGTGACGCATCAGCCCGTGCCAAATAACGATTTCAGCCAGGGCACCGCTGCGTATGCGGATTTCGCTTTCGATCCGGTGGCCGCAGCGGTCCTGAAGTCGAATGTGCCGCTGCCTTCCCCGAATCGCCTCGATAACCGTTTCGTCGGAAATGAGGGTCTGCCCAACACAACGAACGAGTACTTGATCAAGGGCGATCTTCAACTGGTGCCGAACCATCGCGTTTCGCTCGCATACTTCCAGTCTATCGGTTCTCAGATAAACCTTCCGTCTGGAAGCAACCTGCCCGGATGGGCACTCAATAACTACGCCTATAGACAGCAGAATGGCAATGCAAGCGATGTGTGGACACTTTCGTCCCGGTCAGTGAATCAAGTCTGGCTGAGTTACTCGCGCATGATGGCTGGTCGCATCAGCAACCCGGCGAAGTCGCTGGCAGACTTCGGTTCCGATCTTAATGTGCAGGGGACGCCTTCGCTGCCGAATATCAGCGTAGCGAATTTCTTCACCCTTGGAAACGCGATCAGCGGCCCCGTGGCTGGTGACAATATTTACGGCTTGCGAGATGTGTTCAGCACCACGAGAGGACACCACGCATTGAGTGCCGGCGGCGAAATTTATCTTGAGAAGGATCGCCTGGAAACGCTGCTGAACAATTATGGAACCTTCGCCTTTACCAGCGCGGTAGTGCCCTCGACGGTATCAGGACAATCCACCTACACAAGAACGGGCGTTGCCATGGCGGACTTCTTGATTGGCCACCCCAATGCCATGGGCCAGGACTCGCCCGACGATGCCAACGAGAGCTATTGGAACTGGGGCCTTTTCCTACAAGATAACTGGCGCCTCAGCAATGCGCTGACCGTCAACCTCGGCATTCGCTACGATGTGCAGACGGCGCCCATTGATACCCAGCGCCGAGTTGGCGTCTTTGAGCCGGGAGTGCAGTCTACGGTCTCTCCCAACGCGATGCTCGGGCAACTGTTTCCCGGAGATCCGGGAGTTCCGGACGGCGGCGTCGACACTAACTACAACCACTTTTCTCCGCGTATCGGCTTTGCATATAACCCGTTCCACAGCGACCGCACGGTCTTCCACGGTGCAGCCGGCATGTTCTTCGACACCATCGGCGGAAACGAATGGATGCTGTCACAGAATTTTCAGCCTTTTGCCGTGCGTGAAACTGGCGCGTTCGCTCACGTTGTAAGTTTGCAGCACATTTATTCGACCGACCCACAGGATTTTGCCGGCGGAGTTTCGCCTTTCCCGTATGTTTACGACAAGGCCAATCCGCGGTACGTCTCTCCTGCATCTCTCGTTTTTGTGCAGAAGGGAATGCGCTGGCCATATAACACTCAGGTGAACTTCGGCTTTCAGCAGCAGCTCACTCAGGATCTGGCGTTAAGCGTCAATTACGTGGGTACTTTCAGCCGCAAGCTGCCGATGTATATCGACCAGAATGCGCCAATCTATAACACCGCAACCGGGGCATCGAATACGGCCGGAAACGTAAACTGCCGCCGTCCGTACGATGCGATTCCTTTCGCGACCGGGTCGACGACGACCTGCGCCAGTCCCGCCGCCGGCTCCAAATACATGAGCAACGCGTATGTGATTACAGACAACCAGACAGCAAATTACCACGGGTTGCAAATTGCGGTCGAAAAACGGCTAAGCCGCAACTTCAGCGTCAATGGCTTCTACATTTGGAGCAAAGGATTGGCGAGCGCTTCCATGCAGACCACAGGTAACATCGGCAACAGTTCCGCTACTGAACCTGAGGACTACTACGATCTGAAACTTGAGCACCAGCGCGAAGACAATGATATGCGTCATCAGGCTGTTGTCAACGCTGTGTGGAAACCGAATCACTGCTGTCCGGCTACAAGTCGAACAGATTCAACTGGTTGCAAATGTCGCCTAAGTCGTTATCGCAGTCCATCTGCTGAAGTGCCTGTAAAATGGGCGTTTTCTCAAATTGAGTTAGGCTGAGAA
>Ga0255354_1000528_pt1 | contig 24074 bp, 15 predicted proteins | sample HBST50metaG_FD_189942 | JGI IMG/M metagenome (GOLD analysis project Ga0255354, IMG submission 189942) | Peat soil microbial communities from Stordalen Mire, Sweden - H.B.S.T50 | ecosystem: Environmental > Terrestrial > Soil > Wetlands > Peat | place: Sweden: Norrbotten County, Stordalen Mire...
GCGTAAAGCACCCAGCCCAGGTAGGCGTAGTCCGGCCGGCCGTCGCCACGCTCGTCGGCGATGCCCACGCGCACCACGTCGTCGCCCGACGCCGTCACCCGCATCCAGCTCTCACCCGTTGCCCAGCCGTTCAACCCGCCCCCCGCGCCCACCGCCGTAGCGCCTACCGGATCGAAGGCGTCCCATACGCCCAGGGCAGGCATGGCCTTCAAATTCGTGGGTGCGCCGGTTTCATCCACGGCCTCAGTGACCACGGTAAAGGTGCGCCCGCCGCGCACCGGAAACATGAACCAGTCGGTCTGGCCGACCTGGCTCAGACGCCCGCTCCATACTCCGCTGGGGGACAAAATTCGCGGCTGGGCCTCGGTCCCAATGGCGTCCTGGTAATCGCCGGTCGGCGAGTCTTCCACATTGACGGCTAGCGTTTGCGTTCCGCCCGCTGCCATGGCTGGTACCAGCACGGACTGCAACGTCCCGGAAGGCTCCGGCGAGCCGTCCACGTAAGGACCAACCGACGAGGTCAGAATGTCCATCGGGCTCACTGCCTCAAACGTGACCAGGTAGCGGGCCGATGTCATTCCGGCGGGCAGCGGCATTCCGCTCAGGTCGAAGAACCCCTGCAGGTTCGCATCGCTCGATCCCCACAGGTTCAGCAGGTTGCCGTTCCCGTCCGTCCAACCGGTCACCGGATTGCCGTGGTTGCCGTTGAAATAGGAGCCGGAGACAAAGCTCACAGCGTACTGGTAAAGCGGGTTGCCATTCGCGTCCAGTGGCCGGGCCACCACATTGACGCCCTGCATTCCCAAGCCGGCTTTAAAGCTGATTGTGCCCTGAATGGAGACCGTGTTCGCCGCGGTAACCTGCTTCCCGGGGAACTTGGCCAGGTTGGCAGCGGTGATGGGGTAGATGCGGTTGAGCGCAGCGATATCGTCCCAACGCAGCACCGTGGGGTTGGGGATGCACGCGCCGCCGCCGGCCGAGCAAAGCCCGCTCTCCGGCTGCATCACCGGCCACCCCAGCGTGCCGCCCACCTCGCCGTTGGTCAGCGCGCCGGGGTTCACCTGCGCATAGTCCAGGCCGAGAATCCGCCCGAAGGCCCGCTCGAGCTCAAAGCTCATCATCTGCAGCAGGTTGGCGCTGGTGGCGCACAGGCCGTTGAGCACGATGATGGCGTGGGCCATGGTGGCATCCCGATTCACGTTGTCCAGCCACGTGAAGACGCCGTTGTTCTGGCAACTGATCGGCTGGCTGGCGCCGGCACCGAAGATGGCGTTGATCACCGAGCCGTCCGCGTCAAAGATCACCCCAAGCGGATAGCCGGTGGCTGAAGGCGTCACGTCAGCCGGCTGGGTGATAACGCCCGCCTGATTGGTTTGCTCGCCGGTGACGGTGAAGTTCGTCCCGCTCACCACGATGTTGGCGCCGCTCACGTCCTCATTCAGCGTCCCCTTGTCGGTCAGGGTTAGCCCGGCCGTCGCGACCGCACTCCACAGAGCCGCCGCCGCATCCACCATGGCCTTCGCCTGCTGGTTCGTGACCGAGCTGTTGAGTGCGCCCTGATCGACGTAGTAGTTCAATTGCCCCTGCGCCCAGTGTGCCGGCTGGCCCATCACTCCAGAGTTGAAGTAACTCGCGCCCGCAACGTATTTGGGCCCCCCAGCCACGGCAGCCGACGGAGCCAGCGACAGAAGCAGGTACAGAAGCCATGCCGTCGAACGGCGCGAGAGATGGAAGAAGGACATGGTCGGAGCTCCAATTTCTTGGCACCGGCTCGCCTTGGAACTTCCCAACCTGCTTCAATCCCGGTTCTAAGGCGGACCCAACCTTCTCATCGGCGCGCCGTGGCCCGGACAAGAAATCTTTAAGTAACAAGAAGCTCTCATGAGTTATTTCTCAGCCGCCCGATGACGTTGCAGACCCCGGAGAGACGAATTGGTCGCCTGGCCATGTCTTCGTGGGCGCGCTGGCCGCTACCTCACTGCTCACGGATGCGATACCGCAGCGTCGCTGCATTATGATCTTACTTGTGATGAAGCCCCGCGTTCTTTCACTCCGCTATGCCGCTCCCCGTGCCTTTGCTCTCACCCTGGCCTTGCTGTGTGCCGCTTTGCCCGCTCTGGGCGACAAGAAGAAGCCGCAACTGGAAAAGCCGATGGCCGGTCCGCGCGCCACGGCCTTGCGCGTGACCTGGCTTTACATCTCGCCCGATTTGGGATCGCAGAAGGTCGACAAGGTGCAGATTGGCCGCGAACTAGTGATCGCGGAGAAAAGCGGGCCCTGGATTCGCGTCTACGCCAACACCGATATTCAGGAGGTGAGCCAGAAGGACGCCCCGGAATTCGGCCACGACGAAACCCCGCCGCCCATCTCCGGCTGGATGCAGGCCAAGGGCGTGGTGGTGGAGACGACGGCGGGCGGCGACCAGGTGCTTCTGGGCGAGGCTGCCAACCAGGAGGCTCTGGCCAGCGACCCGCGCGGCCCCGTGAATGCTGCGCAGAGCGCCAGGCTGCTCTACCGGCGCCTGGTAGAGATGTTCCCCAACTCACCTCTGGCGGCCGAAGCAGCGTGGCGCGCGGCTGACATCCTGTGGCAATTGCAGAAGGCCGACGCCTCCTCGCGCCCTTCCGCCAAGGAGAAGGAAGCGTACCTGCGCGATCAGATGGATGACGAGGAGATGAAGAAGGTCATCAAACTCTATCCCCACACCCGCGAAGCGAATTTGGCCGCTTATGAGTTGATCGACAACAAGCTCTGCGGCGACTGGCAGGGCTCGCCCAAGTGCCCTGAGAAAGAAGCTGAGTATTACGAGAAATACGCAGCGGAGTTCCCCGAGGGGCCGCGGACGGCGCAGGCCCTCTACCAGGCCGTCTACCGGGAGGCGGTGCTGACCGATATGTTCGCCGCCGACGGCAGCGACAACAAGAGCAACAGTGCACACACCCACGCCCGCGAACTGGCTGCCAGGCTCAAGGACAAGTTCCCTCAAACGGACTTTGCTGCCCGGGCCGCGGCGCTTGTGTTCAAATTGGATGAAGGCATTCCGGTTTATGGCATCGACCGGGAGTGAGCGGGGGGAAGCTTTTTTAATCAACGGCTTCCTGGATCGACGGGTCCGCCGCGTGAACCCCGCCTGATGTAATCTATCTCCACGAACACATCGCATGCGCGGAAGCGTCGCGCGCTTTCGGCGACATTGAACAACTGTACCCCGGAGGGTTCTTGAACGAGTATCTTCAGTCCGTTTTGCTCGGCATTGTGGAAGGCTTGACCGAGTTTCTGCCGGTCAGTTCGACGGCGCACTTGCGCATCACCGAAGCGTTGATGAAAATTCCGCTCGATGACGCCTACTGGAAGATGTATACCATCGTGATTCAATTGGGCGCAATTCTGGCGCTGTGCATCCTGTTTCTCGGCCGCATCGTCGATTTCATTCGCACTTTTCCCAGGGGAGAAAACGGCGACCGCACCTGGCTCAATCACCCCATTTCTCTCACGCTGATCGCCTTTGTCTTCACTTCAGCGCCGGCGTTGCTCCTGCACAAATGGAGCGAGAAGAACCTGGGCAGCTTGACGGTGATGGCCGTGGCGCTGCTGGCTGGCGGAATTGTGATGTGGGTCGTGGACGTCTGGAGTCAGCGCTACGAAGCCAGTACGACACACGTGGAACAGATGAGCCTTCCGCAGGCCATCTGGATCGGCCTCTGCCAGACCCTGTCAGCGGTGTTTCCCGGGACTTCCCGCTCCATGTCCACCATTGCCGCCGGACAGCTCGCAGGTCTCGACCGGCCCGCAGCGCTCGAATTCAGCTTCCTGCTCTCGATTCCCACCATGATCGCCGCCACCGTCTGGGATCTGAAGAAGGAAGTCTTTCCCACCCACGGCGTCACTGCTCATGTCGTGATGACTGGCAACAACTGGGTCGTGCTCCTCATCGGATTCGTAGTCTCGTTTATCGTGGCCCTGGGCGTGGTCGAGTGGTTCCTGTTCTGGGTGCGCAAGCACGGGTTCACCGTGTTCGCCATTTATCGCATTTTGCTCGGCATCGCGCTGCTTCTGTGGGGAAACAAGTACCTGGGAAGCTGAATCGGGCGACTCAGCGCGGAAATCCCAACTGTTTCATGAAAGGGCGTGGCCAAGTAGCGGCCGCGCCCTTTTTGAATGCATTTGGTTATTTCGCAGGTGTTGTTTCCGATCTCTTGTTTCAAGGCCGGATAGGCGCAGGCTCGAGCTTCCGTCCGCGGGCAACCAGCGCCTTGTAATGCTGGAACGCCTGCTGCCATTCATCCGCCTGGGCAGGTTCATAGGACCGGTATTCAACGGATTGCCGTAGCGCAGCCTGCCCATCCGCCAGATTGCCTAAATGGCCAGTGGCCACCGCCTGCACCATGGCATTGCCCAGAGCCGCCGCCTCCGCTGGCCCGGCAATCACCTCGAGGCCACAGGCATCGGCGGTCATCTGGCAGAGGAATCGATTGAGGCAGCCGCCGCCGACCACGCGGATTGTGCCCAGACGGCGGCCGGCGACTCGCTCCAGGTCTTCCAGCACCTCGCGGTAGGCAAAACTCAGACTCTCAAAGGCACAGCGAGCGATTTCTCCGGGAGTCTGCGGAACGGGCTGCCCGGTTTGCGTGCAATACAGTTGCACCGCGGCGCACATGTCGGCTGGGGACTGAAGTTCAGGAGCCGAAGAATCGACAAAGGAGCGGAAAGCAGGGGCCCGGGACGCGGCTTCCTCAAGTTCCGTCCACGCATAGCGCTTTCCTGCCGCTTCCCACACGCGAACGCACTCCTGCAGAATCCACAGGCCGGTCATGTTCTTCATCAGCAGTGTGCCGCCATCGGCCGCGCCCTCGTTGGTGAATCCGCCGCGGAAGGCATCGTCGGAGAGGTTGGGCTCGGACACAGCGACGCCCATCAGGCTCCAGGTGCCGCTGCTCAAAAAAGCGCTGGACTCGTCAAGATCGGGGATGGCGGCGACAGCACTTGCCGTGTCGTGCGAGCCAACGGCAATGCATGGAAAGCCGCCAGCGAATCCGCACTCCGATTGCACGCCGGGCTGGAGCGGCCCAAGCACGGTGCCTGGCAGGACGATCTGCTGAAAAATGCGCGCAGGCAGTTCGAGGCGGGCCAGCGTCTCGTGCGACCAGCAGCGGGCGCGCGGATCGTAGAGCTGGGTGGTGGTGGCCTCGGTGTACTCGGCGCGCTTTTCACCGCTCAGCAGGAACTGGAACAGATCCGGAATCATGAGCAACGAATGTGCCTGGAGTAGTTGGCGATCGTCGTTCAGAGCCATCGAGGCCAGTTGAAAAACCGTGTTGATCTCCATCGTCTGCACGCCGGTTGTGCGGAACAGATCGTGGCTGCTCAGCCGTGAACTGACCGCTTCAGGGACCCCATGCGTCCGGGCGTCGCGGTAATGATACGGGTTGCCGAGTAACCGGTCGCGCTCGTCGAGCAGGCCAAAGTCGACGCCCCAGGCATCGATGCCGATTCCGGCCGGGAGTTGGTCGCCGAACGCGCTGAATTTCCTGAGGCCAGCCTGAATTTCGGCCCAGATGCGTAGCACGTCCCAATGGAGATTAGGACCGAAGCGGACGCCGCCGTTGGGGAAGCGATGCAGCTCGTCGAGCGAGAAGCTTTCGCCATCCCAGCGGCAGTCCATCACGCGGCCGCTCGATGCACCCAGGTCCACAGCCAAAAAGCTTACACGCGCGTTCATGTTGATTCTGTCAGCCTTCCCAGGGTGGGTTCAACCGTCGCTCCGGCAGAGGAAAATCAGCTTGATGCGTCGCCCGCTTCTTTCCTCGTCGCTCGAAACATTGTATAGCGAGGGCGCTGGGTATGGCCTTTCCCGCCCCGCGCGACTGCCGCATCCGTCGGCCAGTCTAAGGTGGCCAGTGTCCCGGCCGCTTACGCGCACCTCTTCAACTCCCGGAAAATGACAAGCTCCCATCGCGGCAATACCATGCATCCAAGAGAGGGAACATGCTCTAGTCTTCGCATTTCCGGGAGCGTAGCAATGGCTGACGTGCTCACATTCGACAATCACCTGAAATCGAAGCTGGACGTCCAGTCTCCGCGGGCGCGCTCGAACCGTCAGGCGCTGGCGGCGCTCATGGCGTCGCTTGCCGCGGAAGAGGAATCCATTCGGCAGGGAGGCGGCGAGAAAGCTGCCGAGGCGCAGCGGGCCAAGGGCAGGCTCACCGTCAGAGAACGACTGAAACTGCTGCTGGATGAAGGAACGGAGTTACTGGAGCTAGGGCTATGGGCCGCCCACGGGATGTATCCCGAATACGGAGGCGCGCCGGGAGCGGGCGTCGTCACTGGACTCGGCCAGGTAACCGGCCGCCTGTGCATGATCATCGCCAATGATGCAACGGTGAAGGCCGGCGCATTCTTCCCCATGACGGCAAAAAAAGTGTTGCGCGCACAAACCATTGCGCTCGAGAATCGAATTCCCACGCTCTATCTGGTCGACTCTTCCGGCGTGTTTTTGCCCTTGCAGGAGGACGTGTTTCCAGATACTGACGATTTTGGCAGGGTGTTCCGCAATAACGCTGTCATGAGTTCGCTGGGGATTCCGCAAATCACAGCCATCATGGGAATGTGCGTGGCAGGAGGCGCGTATCTGCCGGTAATGACAGATACCGTGCTGATGACCGAGGGTTCGGGATTATTCCTTGCTGGGCCGTCGCTGGTGCAGGCGGCGATTGGGCAAAGGACCGAGGCAGAGGAGTTAGGCGGTGCAGCGATGCACGCGGAGATCTCCGGAACCGTGGACTTCAAGGAGCCCAACGATCAATTGTGCTTGGCGCGATTGCGTTCATTGGTCGGCAAGATCGGGCAGCGCACGACAGAACAGCAGGTTTTCAACATCGCGGAATTCGATGCGCTTCGCGACGCGCCGCATTTTGCGGCCGAGGGCTTATACACGCTCTTGGATCCCGGGCCCGCGGCGAGCAATGTATATGACATGCACGAGGTGATTGCGCGCCTCGTCGATCGCAGCGAGTTCGATGAGTACAAGGCAGACTTTGGCAGAACGCTTGTGTGCGGATATGCGCGAATCGGCGGCCGAGCCGTGGGAATTGTCGCCAGCCAGAAAACGAACCAAAATCAGATCGTCGCCTTGGGTCCGGCAGCAGGAACGAAGCGCATCGAAGTGGGCGGCGTGATCTATACCGAAGGTGCGCAAAAAGCGGCGCGATTCATCATGGATTGCAACCAGACTCTGGTGCCGCTGGTGTTTCTGCACGATGTGAACGGATTCATGGTGGGCAAGGATGCGGAGTGGTCGGGAATCATTCGCGCCGGGGCAAAGATGGTCTCGGCGGTGGCGACAAGCGTAGTGCCCAAGATCGCGGTCATCCTCGGTGGAAGTTTTGGCGCGGGGCATTATGCGATGTGCGGCAAGGCCTATGATCCGCGCTTCCTCTTCGCGTGGCCCACGGCCCGCTATGCGGTGATGAGCGGCGCTTCGGCAGCGACCACGCTGGCGGAAGTGCGCGCAAGGCAGATCGAGCGCGGCGGGAAGGTCCTGTCGGGTGCGGAGAAGAAGGCGCTTTATGACGAGATCAAGACCGCCTACGATGCGCAGGCCGATCCACGCTACGGCGCTGCGCGGCTGTGGATCGACGCGATCATCGATCCGGTGAAGACCAGAGATATGCTGATCACCGCGCTGAATGCTTGCGCGCTGAATACGGATGTTCCGCGATTCAATCCCGGCGTGTTGCAGACGTGACTTGCTGAGAAGCTGCATCCAACACAAAGGGAAGCTAAAGCAGGTCGGGCCAGGATGTGGAGGAGGTTGGCAATGAGCCTTGAGCTTGAGTCGGTGGAAAGTCTCTATCCGTTTGTGTTGACTGAGGATCAGGAGCATCTGCGCCGCGAGATTCGCGCGTTCGCAGCGAAGGAGATTGCGCCGCACGTAATGGCTTGGGACGAGGCGGGCGAATTTCCTCTCGCAGCGGTGAAGCAGCTCGGTGCGATGGGACTGCTGGGCGTGATCTTTCCCCATGAGTACGGCGGCGCAGATATGGGCTACGTGGATTATGTTCTGGCCATCGAGGAGTTATCCGCCGTGGATGGATCGGTGGGAATCACGGTAGCGGCGCATAACTCTCTGGGAACCAACCATATCTTTCTGGCGGGGAACGAGGAGCAGAAAAGAAAGTATATCCCGCGTCTTGCCAGTGGCGAATGGCTGGCAGCCTGGGGGTTGACCGAGCCGGGTGCTGGCTCCGATGCGGGCAGCGCAAGGACAACCGCGGTAAAAGAAGGCGACCGCTATGTGCTGAATGGAAACAAGACGTTCATCACCAACGGACACTACGCGGATGTTGCCGTGGTGATTGCTGTGACGGACAAGAGCAAAGGCACCCACGGGCTTTCGGCTTTTGTCGTGGAGAAAGGAACACCTGGCTTTCGACCCGGCAAGAAAGAGAACAAGCTGGGCCTGCGGGCGAGCGACACCAGCGAACTGATCTTTGAGGACTGTGAAATTCCAGAAGAGAACTTGCTTGGCAGAGAAGGCAATGGCTTCATCGACGCGATGCGAGTGCTCGATGGCGGGCGGATTTCAATTGCGGCGCTGGCGCTGGGAATTGCACGCGGAGCGCTCGACGCGGCGGTGAAATATGTAAAAGAGCGGCGACAATTTGGGAAGGCGATCGCAGAGTTTCAGGGTATCCAATGGAAGCTCGCCGACATGGCAACGGAACTGGATGCTGCCCGCCTGTTGACGCAGCGCGCGGCGGTGATGAAGAATGCGGGCCGGACCGTGACCCGCGAGTCATCAATGGCGAAGCTGTTCGCAAGCGAGGTAGCGGTGCGCATCTGCGATGAGGCGGTTCAGCTATTCGGCGGCTACGGTTTTATCAAGGACTATCCCGTGGAGAAATTCTATCGCGATGTGAAGTTATGCACCATTGGCGAAGGAACCAGCGAGATTCAGCGCATGGTGATTGCGCGGGAGATCCTGAAGGTGCATCCGTCGCGCGGATAGCTCAAGCAATTTCGTCGGCTACGGTGGATGAGGCAGATGAATCATTCAGTCAAGATCGTGGAGTGTCCACGCGATGCGTGGCAGGGTTTGCCTGCGCAGATTCCAGCAGAGGTGAAGGCTAACTACCTGCGCAACCTTGTCACCGCCGGATTCACGCACATTGATGCGGTGAGCTTTGTGTCGCCTGCGGCGATTCCGCAGATGGCGGACGCGGAGAATGTGTTGAAGCTTTTCAATCCTCCTGCCAATGTGGACATCATCGGCATCGTAGTGAACACGAAAGGCGCCGAGCGCGCCATCGCGACAAGCGCGGTGCGAACGCTGGGATTTCCCTATTCCATATCGGCCGAGTTTCTTCTGCGCAATCAGCATCAGACGCCATCTGAGGCTCTATCCGCACTTGAGGCAATCGGCACCCGTGGGCTTCAAGCGGGGTTGAACCTGGTGGTGTATGTATCGATGGCGTTTGGAAACCCGTATATCGAAGATTGGAGCGTAGAAGAAGTCGCGAATGCGTGCGACCGGCTGTGCGCTCTGGGCGTGCGGCAGATCTCGCTCGCAGATACAGTAGGACTGGCGACCCCGGCACGCATCTCGGAGACAGTGGCCCGTGTGCTTGCAACGCATCATGATATTGAGATTGGCGTGCATCTTCACGCACGACCAGACGGAGCCGCGGAAAAGATCCGCGCGGCGTATGAGGCCGGATGCAGACGATTCGATGGGGCGATCGGCGGATTCGGTGGTTGCCCGTTCGCACAGGATGCGTTGGTCGGCAACATCGCCACGGAGACATTGTTTGCGGAGTTAAAGTCCCTGGGCGCGAAACCGCCGGACTTGCTCCCGTTGGATGACTTGTCAAAGACGAGTTTGGACATTGCCCGCACCTTCGGAGCTTGCGCGCAGCAATCAGCTTAAAAGCCGAAGCATCGATCACCGATTGGAGGGTTGGCGTGAGTTACAGGACGATTCTGGTTGGAGAAAATGATGGGGTCAGGACGATCACGTTGAACCGTCCCGAACGCCGCAACGCGATGACTCCGGAGATGCAAACGGAATTGATTGCTGCGATGGAAGAGACAGCGACATCCGACTGCCGCGTGGTGGTATTCAGCGGTGCGGGCGAGGCGTTTTGCGCGGGTTTGGATCTGACGGCATTGCAAGGGATGAAGGGCAACACTGCGGGGGAGCATCGCGTGGAGGCAGAGCGACTGGCGCGGCTGTTTCTTGCGTTGCATGAATTGCCCAAGCCAACGATCGCAGCAGTGCATGGCGCGGCCATCGCTGGAGGGACGGGCCTGGCGACCATCTGCGACTTCACCCTGGCTGTGCCCGCAGCACAATTCGGGTTTACCGAGGCGAGGATCGGATTTGTCCCCGCGATTGTCTCCGCGTTTCTTTCCTTGCAGGTGGGCGACAAACAGGCTCGCGACCTGTTGCTGACAGCGCGATTGTTCGACGCTGCGGAAGCGCTCAGACTGGGCCTGGTGAATGAGATTGTGCCGCCTGATCGCTTGGCCAATCGCGTGACGGAGTTGGCGCAGGCACTGGCAGCGAACAGCCCTGAATCGCTGGCCGCAACCAAGCAATTGATGGCCGCTCAGAACAGAGCGTGGCTTGACGCGGCTTTGGCCAGGGCGATGGAAGCAAATGCGCGGGCTCGGGGAACAGCCGATTTTCAAGAGGGAATCGCCGCGTTCTTAGAGAAAAGAAAGCCTCTGTGGAAACAAAGAAACTGACCGTGGAGGCTGCTTCATGAAATGCAGCGAGTTAGCGTCAGCTCAGTGAGTCCCATTCGCGCCAAGAAACGAATCGTCTACTGCACGGCTTCAAGAAGCGCACTCAGACCCTTCATATCTTTCACGACGATCTTTCGCGCATCCACGTCAAGCAGCCCTTCGGCCTGTAAGCGCATGAGGTTGCGCGAGATCAGTTCGCGCACGGTGCCCATTTGATTGGCTAATTCCTGATGGCTCGCGGGGAGTTGGAACTCAACTCCGCGCGATGTCTGCTTTCCTTCACTCTGAGCGAGTTTCAGCAGAGCCGCGATCAATCGTTGACGAATGGTGGTGAAGGATAGTTCTTCAATGATGCCCACCAAACGCCGCAACCGCGCGCCTACCACCTCGAGGACTTTCAACGCGACCTCCGGATGTTCGCGGCAATATGCCTGGAAATCCTTGCGCGAGATAAAGGCAACTTCGACCTCTTCGACAGCCACGGCCGATGCAGGGTAGGGACCACCGTCGAAGACGGGTATCTCGGCAATCGTCTCGCCGGGGCTGTTCATCGCCAGCACCTGTTCCCTGCCGTTGACCGAGGTCTTGAAGATTCGGACCCGACCCCGCGCAATAATGTGCAGCCCATTGCAGGGTTCGCCTTCAGAAAAGATCAGTTCGCCTGCGCTGAACAACTTGCGCGTCGTGCGGGCGGCCAGCATTTGCAGCTCTGGTGGCGAAAGGCTCGACAACAATGCGGTCTTTGTGAGGATAGTGGCCAGGTCGATGCGTTCCATGTTCACCCGCTCAATTTTAGCAGTGCGCGGCTTCGGTCATTTGGCTGCATTGAGGCTGGGTTCAATCCACGAGGTCACGAAATCCGTAATCGCCGGGAACTGGGCCACGAGCATTCCCAGGACCGGCACGCCGATGAAACTCGCAAATCTGACCCAGAAATCCAGTCCGACCTTGCCCGGCTCAGTGTTGGTAATGTTGCTGAGCGTCGTGTCGCGCGCCAAACCCGCGTACACTAGCGCCACAACCGCACCGAGGGCTGCAACCACGGCGAGCAGAGAGAGAGCGATTGTCGGGCGCGGGACGAAGGGATAGAATGCGAGCGAAAATGCAAGTCCCGCGACAACTCCCACCATGGAAAGCACCATAGTCCTCATGCGGGCAAGAAGGTTCTGCAAGTACCCTACATAAATCAGACAGACAAACTCCTCCGCGAAACGGATAGGCTCGCTGTCGCTCAAGGGCAACAACTGATTTGGCCCCGGCTTCTCGCCGCCTTCCAATAGATCGAGACTGCGCGTTTCGCCCGACCATTCAGGGAGGATCAAGTCGGACAGGATGTGCTCGGTGCACTGGCAGAACACCTCGCGTATGTACCGGCTGTCCTGATCATTGACCATGGCGAGGTCGGCTGTTCCGCTGCGCTCTTCGACAAACATTCGACCCCGCTCACATGCATCATCGATAGCCGCGCGGATCAGATCATCGCCGCAATCGCGCGCATCGAAAGAGCGGAGAACATTGCGAAGATGGAACAGCGATTCACACTGGTGAGAAAATATTGTGTACCGAGCGCGAGACGTGGTGCCGGTGAGGCTCCATAGCGAATGCATGGATAGGCCTTGCAAGGCGGAGAAGGTCCGCCGCAAGGGCGTACGATTCAGCGCCAGCAGCAAACGCTTGAGTGACAACCATGCGCCCAGCAGCTGAGTGCATTCGAGAATGAGCAGGTACAGGGCAAGCGCAAACAGGCCGTGCAGCGTTTTGCTAAACGCATGGTTCTCCAGGCTATGCAGGATCGCGTCAAAGCTATCGGCCCCGTGGCGACGGAGTGAATAGAGGGGAAGCACCATAATTGCGATGGGGAAAAGATAAACCCATGCTTGGCGAATCCCTGGGAGAGGCATTGCAAGGGCTTCAATGCTGCGGGCCATTTCATCGCTGATCCGGGCGAGCGACTTGGCAAGATGTGTTTTGCGGGGAAGGATCGGCCGCCCCTGTCCAAGCAGGGCGAGGCCGGAGAGCGTGTGCCAGAACCACCCATAAAATCCACAAAGCAGCAACAACAACGAGACCATGGGTGAGACTCCGTTGGTCACGTGGACGGCACGATAGTCTGTTGGCACCCCTTTCCCTTGTGGATTGAATGGCTCGAAGATCATCATCCCGGCCCAATGAGCGGCTGCAAGAAGCAGCAGTGGAAACGTGATCCAGATACATGCGCGGAACACGCGCATACCCACGGAGTCTTTGCCGCCCTTCGCCGCGAGGAGCCGGTGCGCCCATGCGCGCAGCGCGCTTATGCTTAGCGAGTCGGGCTCTCCAAACGTCCTCAAAACTGTGTCCAGTACAATTCCGGCAACCACAACCCACGCAAAGACAGAGAGTATCGAAATCCAGAAAGAGTTCATTTCCTCGAGATAGGGATTGATACCCTCCGAACAAATGAACATGAGAAGGATGATCGAGCCAACGGCCGCCCATCCGACTCCGATCAGGAAAAACTGCCGCATCCCCTGAAGCGGAACAAATTGAACGAACATGCTCTGGTTTTCACGTCGCCTCCCGTAGACGCACGCATACAAGTGAAGGCAAACAGCCAGTATGGCGAGCGCGCAACAGATCTTCCATGCAGGCGACAAGGAGAACTTCCACTGCGACAGATTTACCGCTGCAGCGCCAGTCTGACCTGGCAGAGAAACGGTTGCCTCCGTCGAGGGCGGGGAAGCGAGTTTTGAAGAAGTTTCAGTCAGAACCGCAACCGGCCAGTACCCGTCGCGTCCAACAACAGAGAGCCAAGTCGATGGCTCCGCAGTGTTGCTCGATCGCGCTTGCCAGAAGGGCGCTCGATAGTCGGGAATATCCGGCTTTGGCGGATGAATATAGGGAACGGGTTCGCCGGCGATCGCGTCTGGATCGGTGACGAGAAAACGCGCGGCGTGATAAGTGCCTTCCATACCGTCGCTGCCGAAGACGCGGTGTGCGTGCCGAGCCACACTGTATTTCGCTCGGGTCCAATCCTGACCGCGCGGAAGCAGCGGAAAGGAAGTGAGTGCCTGGACGCCGCGAAATTCAGTGGAATCGATCTCGCGTCCGAAGAGCATGTCCGCACCCATCGTCACAATAAAGGCGTCAGGATAAGCGCGATGTAAAAAGCGGGTGAGGAAAAGATAGTCCAGAGTGTTGGAGCTGCGAAGAATGACAAAGCGAATTCCATGCGTTTTGAGAGAATCGACAATTCCGTACATCTGCGCTTCCTGGGCAAGCGCTGAATTGGGACCACTAAAGGTGGTGACCGTGTCAGTGTCGACGTGGGTGGAGGTGCTGGCCTGCGGCTGAAGGACACTGTGCGTCGCATTTGATTTATCGCCGGTCGACGAGGAGAAGAGAGATTGCTCCTGATAAGCCGATCGCAATGCGGAAATATTCCGAGGATAATACAAGTGCAATGGCGCAGTTCCGGATAGATAGACAGGCTCGCAAGTCGCCACAGTGCCGGATCGTGGATCGGGCAGACCTCCGTATGCGGTTTCGTCTTCCGAAACAATGGCGACCTCGCCAATGGAATGTCCACGCTCACTGAGGTATTTGAAATATCTGTCGATATGGAGCGCATCATTCTGAACGAAGTCGGCGACCCGCACTATGCCGGCCGCCGGCTTATGCAACTCATCGTTCAACCATTGCAGGGACGAGCAGCCGCTCACCGTTCCCGAGTAGAGAAGTACATTGGAAAAGTCGCTCTTCTGTTGTCGAAGCTCGATGACTGCCAGAGCTACAGAGGTTACCGACCCGGAGAAGACTGGACCCAGGATACGCAGCGAGCGGCTCGCGCTTTGCTTGTTTGTATGGAGCCTGATCCATGCCAGGGTGTTGTCCCACTGGGTGCGGTTGATCCCCGTCGTCGGCTTCTCGCCAACCAGAAACACGAAAAGTCCCTGCGTATAACTGTCGTCATAACTCCCTGTCGCATATTGGCCCGTCTTCTTGCGGAACAGGATTAAGCCAGGGCAAAGTTCGCGTCGCACTGCCTCCTGCCTCTCTTCGCTTTGATCGGAAAGGCTGGAGTAATCCGTGGTCCCGGCTTTCCAGGGAAGCCAGGACGAATCATACGTGTATCCTTCGTCCTGAGCGGCCTGTTGGATCGCGTCGATGGTTCGATCGAACGGCAGGTTCAGCAAGGTATGGAGTGGGTCGGGCACGGTAGCAACAAGAACCCGTGTATCTTTGGGAAGCACATCGGTCTCCCCCACCGTCTGGCCGGCAGCCCCGTGGAGAAACTGGCCGATGAGCGCCCCAAGGTCCCCACGAGAAGACGAGTTCTTGCCGCTCTGTCCAGAGGCGAATTCGGAACAGACAGTGCCTTCCGGCTGACGAGCCTTGATTGCGGAGCTGGCCGTTCTTTCATTCGTTGTTGCAGCCGTTGAGGCCCTGGGAGTTACAGCCATGCGCGTTCCGGCCGCAAGGACCGCGATCAGAGCGAAGGTGCCTATGCCACGATTCATGGTCCTTCCTGTCCTCCTGGAAAGAGCGATTCGCTTCGCTTTCGTCTAGTCCTGTCTTCTGCAGTGCCTTGTCGTGTCAGCGATTCCTGCCGATGCAGACGGACCACTGGCGGTCGCTATCGAGACATTCGACGGGTACCCGGGCATCAACGGCGATGCTCTTTCACTAGCGCGCTTGTAAGCATCACAGCTAACTTTCTACTATCCCCAGTCCATTCATCAAGCACGCCAGGATCGCCTGTCTACAGTCATTTCTGCAGGCTTCGGATGGACACGCGTCTCACGCCGCCAAATTACAAATGCCCAATTCTATTTTCCAATATTGTCATGAGTCTCGCGTCTGGCCAAGCCCCAGGAATGTGAAGAGTTGACTAACGGCATTGAGCGGCAAGGGCTCCCGTTCGACAAAGATCTCAAGAAGCGTCGTCGTGTACGGATAGAGGAGCGTTTCATCTCCCTGGGCAAGGTCGGTAATATCCAACTTTACCGGCTGGCCGCCAAGATGATCGATCGCTAGCCTCTGCGGGTCTCCATTCACATCGGTGTAGGCTTCGTACTCGACCAGGGTTGAGCCGCTGGAGGCGATCAATTCAAGCCAAAGCTTCTTGCGATTCCCACCCGTCGTATTGGCCGTTAACATCTCGTCGGAAAGACGAATGTAAAAGCAGCGGTAACTTGCGTCGCGCGAGTAAGTATCGACGATCAAGGGAACGGGGCGGAAGTCCGCCACATTGGACTGGTCAAGGCTGTCGCCGAGATAGAGTTGCAGATTGTAGTCAGTCACTCCATCGCCGTGATCGTCCACGACGTGAACAGCCAGTTGCTGCCAGCCCGCACCGCCATTCCCCCCATTTTGACTGGCGGCATTCATCTTCGACAAAGCGCTTGCGCCAAACCGAAGTGCATCGGCCTCCCATGTAGTGTAGGCAGCTTCGTCCGACACCTGAAAGAAGCGCCTGACCAGATCGGCGACCGCAGGATCGGGGACTTGCACGATTGTGCCATGATTCTTGCCTTCGACGGCGATCACCGGTGCACCCAGCCGCCCACTCTCCCAGGGCGTGATATTGCATCGCGTCGGATTGCCGTCGCCGTCCTTCAGTCTTGGAACGCGGCGGAAATCCACACTTACTTTGCGCGTATTCAAGGCGCATCCCGCCCAGCGAACGGTTCCATCGGAGCCCGGCGAGTTCGCCACGGCATCCACTCCGGTGTAGCCCGAGTTGCCAATAAACACGGCTACATAGGGAGTATGGGGACTCGAGTCGTAAAGCGGGTTGCCGCACACCATGTCCTTGTGCGCCAGTTCCCATGTGTATCTACTGCCCAGCTCAAGACCATCCAGCACCTCGTCGCCGGCATTCAGAAAGTCCGGCCCGAGATGCTTGTTGCCCTTGACCAGCGCGCCCAGCCAACTGCGGCCTTCCCGGGCCTGGGGCGATCCAAACGTCGCCGGCGCCAGCCCCACCAAATGCTTGAGCCGCTGAATCCGGCTTCTCGGATCATCCTTCGGAAACGGATCGCTGGCCAGCCATTGCCGCAGCACCAGCATGCCGGTCGAGTGAACAATCGCGTCGAAGGTCCAGGCGTCGTCTTTGCTTTCCGTGCCCCACGGCGTGAGACGAAGCGCCCGGTCGAACGCCTCGCCCAGATCCTTGAGAGTCACTTCGTTATTGAGCGTAATGTAGTTTCCAATTTCAAGCTGTGCAGTGGCGATCCCGGCCTTCGCCAAAGCATCGCGCCACGGCTCCAAATCTTTCCCGCTTGCCGAATAGCCGTGAATCAGCAGCGTCCGCCCGGCTGCCGTAGGGGTCGTGGAAGTCTGCGAAACCGCGGGGCCCGCTCCCGGGCCGCCCGCTGATCCTCCGTCTCCGGGACGGTCTTCACCTTTCTTCGGAAACATGCGCCTCCATGCGGCATCAAGGAAGTTCAACCAGCCCACAGACACCTTTAAGACTCCTCAGAGTTCACCCGCCGCGATGCGGAAGTATAACCACTTATGGCTCTGATCGCAAGAAAAAATCGCGACTCTTATCGGGGGGCCACGCAATCTTTCGTATAGGTATAAGTAGCGCCATACGCATTATTGTGTCGCGAGGGTGCGTTGGCGTTTCTTCGGCTCCGCGAAAAAAGGCCCGGACGGTGAGTTCCGCCCGGGCCTTTCGATGCGAGGTTAGAAGGTTAGCTTGAGAGCGCCTTGCATCACGCGCGGTGGAACGTTGCCGACATTGCCGACGACCCCGTAGTTACCCCAGCCAACCGTGTTGCCGTAGTCGCCGGTGGGGTTGCCGAAGCTGGGATGATTGGTGACGTTGAAGGCCTCCCAGCGGAACTGCAGCTTGGTGCCCTCCGCCAGACTCCAACTTTTCATGATCGCGGCGTCGGCGGTGAACTCGCGCGGTCCGTACATGATGTTTTTTCCGCTGTCGCCAAAGGTATTGTTGGCATTGTTGGTGAAGGCATCAGTATTGAAATACTTGCCCTTTGTCTTATCCGTCCAATCCCAATGGCTTCCCTTGCCCACATTGCGAGCTACGCCGGGGACAACATCGGCGCGATCCAGATATTGCATGGAGCCGGAGTCGTTCTGGCCCCATGAATTGCCACTGGCAAAGACGGAGAAGGGGTTCCCTGTCTGATAGGTGAGAATGCTGCTCAACTCCCATCCTCCCACGGTCTCTTCGATCAGCTTGCCCTTGTTCTTGAAGCTGGGCGATTGATAGATGAAGTTGGTCACCGAGTTCCAGGGCATGCTCATCGTGGAATCGCCGCGGTTCCACTTCATGTTGAACGGATCTCCAAGAAGGGGATTGCCGAAGGAAACATTGCTGGAACTTGCTGTGTCGATCGACTTCGCCCAGGTGAAGCTGGACTGCACTTGCAATCCATGCGACATATGACGCTCGAAGCTGGCTTGCAGCGAATTGTAGCTTGCCGTTCCGTCGCTCTTGTCCTCGAGAATCTGATTGAAGGCCGAGTAGGGACGGGCAAAGCACTCGCCGTTATCCGGATCGTAGCCCGCGCTTGTGGAAATGCAGGTACCGGTAAGGAGGCGAACCGCGGCATTTCTATCGTAGGCGACGGACTGGTGATAGGACTCACTGCCCACATAGGCCACCCGCGCAACCATGGATGGGCTGAGTTGCTGCTCTACCGAGAGGTTCCAGCTCTGCGTCATGCCCAGCTTGAAGTCCCGGGAGAATGACTGCTCCAGGGAGGTGCCTGTGCTGGTAAACGTCGCGTTCGTCGGCGGCTTGTAGGAGACTGAGGCGAAGGGCGGGAAGGGGCTGCTCACAGCCGGCGCGTTGTTGCTGCTCCAGGGATCGCTGAAGTTCAAGGAACCCGTGATTGCCGCATCGGCGCCCGCCGAGCAGCCGGTTGTGCATCCGCCCCCATAGAAGTCGAAGGTAGGACTGAAGGGCGCGATATCGGCAGCGTGGTTATAGGAGGAGTACTCCAGCGGGCCGGTGAACATACCGAATCCGGCATGAACCACGGTTTTGGGCAGGAGCTTCGGCTGCCAGGCCAAACCCAGGCGAGGCTCCCAGTAGCCGGTAGTGTCCGCCATCAAAGTGGCCTTCATTCCATCGTCGCCGGGGAAGATCAAGCCCGCGGGCGCATTGGGAAAGACATTGCTCTGCTGGCCCGGCACGAATGCCGCTCCGCGTCCGCCCTTGGAGGTGGGCGCAAAGTTCGGGTCCCAGCGCACGCCGAGGTTCAACGTCAGGTTCGGACGTACCTTCCAGTCATCCTGGACGAAAGGTGCAAACTGCCACCCGGCTACATCCGCGATCTCGCCTGCGCCCTGCTTGAACTCGTGCATATACCCCATCAGGAAATCGACCATTCCGTTGCCGGTATAAGCGCCGGTAAAGGTCACCTCGGGATGCGACGGATACTGCGTATATTCCTCCGCAAACTGGTGCATCAGGTCGATGCCCGCCGTAATGGTATGCCGCCCAGCGGTCTTGATGAGGGCGTCGGTAAAGCCAAAAGTGTTGCGCACTTCCTGCGAGGGCTCGGTCCATCCACCCCGGATATTGTTGCTGTCGCCGGTGACGGTAAAGCCCTCCATAAAACACTGTCCGGGCAATTCAGTGACCGTGATGTAGCGGGACAAGCACATGGCCTTGTTGCTGCTGTCGAGCACCGCAGCCTGATTGTGGGCGCTCTGCTCGTTCCAGAAGGCGGAAACAGTGTTGACCGTAGTGGAATCAATCGTCCAGGTGTGCGTCAGGACGTTATTGAAGTAATACATCTTCTCCTGAAGGCCGGAGGTCCAGTTCTGGTCGTTGAGGACGGAGAGCATGTCGCCGGGAGTATCCGACGACGGCGCCGTCATATAGTCGGTAAAGGAACGCAGCGTTAGACGTTGCTTCGGAGACAGCTCGTAATCGATTTTTCCGGTGTACTCGTCGAGGTGATTCCTGGCGGCCGCTTCGGTGTAATACATGGTGCCATCGGCGGCCTGGGTGACGCTGGTCGAGTGTCCCGGCAACCCGGTCTGGGTGATCGTCACCGCCGCCGGGTTCAGCGTGGCGACGCCGGCATCCAGTTGATTGGCGACCCCATCAACGGTATGGAACGGGCCATTCAGATTGGTGACCCCGGGCGTAGAGGCCAGACCGCTGAAATCGCCTGCAAGCATGGCGGCAGTAGGCGTATTGGTCTTCAGGTTGGTGGCAGCCGTCACCAGGCGGGTCCCCTGATAGTTGCCGAAGAAAAAGAGTTTGTCTTTCTTGATCGGTCCGCCGGCAAACCCGCCAAACTGGTTGCGCTTCAGAGGATCGACGTCGTGGCTGAACCAGTCCGAGGCGTTCAAATCGTTGTTGCGCACAAACCAGAATGCGCCCCCGTGAAACTGGTTGACGCCGGACTTGGTCGCGATGCTGACCACAGCGCCCGGAGAAAAGCCGAACTGCGCGTTGAAGTTGTTGGAGATGATGCGAAACTCCTGGGTCGCGTCGGAGTTTGGAAAGGGCGCGGTCAGGCCGGTGTAATTGTCCATATTGGAGACGCCGTCGAGCATATAGTAGGTGCTGCCCTGGCGTCCGCCGTTGGACGATGCGCCGGTCTCGGTCGAGAAGGAGAAGCCGGTCTGAATGCCCTCGCCGCCATGCTGGATTACGTTGGAGGTGCCGGGCGCCAACAGTACCAGCGACGACGGGTCGCGACCATTCAACGGCAACTCCGCGATGGCGGCTTGACCGACCGTCGTGCCCAGTTCTGCGGAAGACGTGTTAATCAATTCGGCATCGGCCGTGACCGCCACCGTTTCGGCTTTGCCGGCGCCGACTTTCAGGCGAATATCCTGAGTTGCCGCGAGGTTGGCCGTCAGCACGATCCCGTTTTGCAGATAGCGCCCAAAACCGGTTGCTTCAATGCGCAGCGAGTAATTGCCGATAGGCAACGGCCTGAGCAGATAGTTGCCCACGCTGTCTGTCTTTGCAATCTGCGTGAAATTTGTGTCGACGTTGGTGATGGTTACCGTTGCGCCGGAAACCACCGCTCCGGAAGAATCAGTGACATTGCCAGTCAAACTCGCGCTGGTACCCTGTCCGTGGCCGAGAAGCCCGGAACCCGTACAGCCGGCGAGAATGACGAGCAGCAAAGCCCTGATATGCATGGCGACGTATCTCAAAACTGCCTCCTCGAGTGAATGAACCGTTGCGTATTGAGCGACTCGCTTGTTGAGCCGCTTCATTCATCTTGCTGCCCATCTCCCCGCAATGTTGTTCAAGCTGTCCGCTCTGCCGCGGCTTTCATAACGGTCGAAACAGGCTCCGCAAGCCGAATCGAACGGTACGCCCTCGCCAAATGGTCATGCATCTGCCGAAAGTAGGATCGCAAGAACTATTTTTCCGACGGCCGCGAAGGGTGCGCCTTCAGGGGCGATGTCCGCTGGCCTTTGATCCCGTTCCGGAATCCGCTCGCAACTTCAGCCGCGTCACGGTCCGGCCGGAGTGTCGCGACCGGCGAATGCTCACGGACGGGGGACGTCCCGGAGGTACGCTGGTATGATAGAAAAAGGCCACAGCGGTTGTGTGGGCGGTTAGCTCAGTTGGTTAGAGCGCCTGCCTTACAAGCAGGATGTCGGGGGTTCGAGTCCCTCACTGCCCACCACGAACCTGTTTTATGTCGTCCTAGGCCGTCCGGTCCTCTCTCGAAACACCCAATAAAATCAACATTATTAGATCCGATACCGTCTAACGCGGTAGTATGGAAGCCAAGGGTTTTTGGTGCTATTTCTGGGGTACTCTCTACTGTTGTTTGGTGGTATTTACAGAAAAACCCCCTCATCCCCAATATCCATGCTGGTTTTCACTCTTTTGCGCTCTGGTGGTATTCCACTGCGGGTTCGATTGACGGTCGGGACTCGAACTCCCGCTAGCCTCTCTTTTCGGCGATGGATTCGCAGACGACCAAACAGCGGAGGGGAGACTTCTCCCCGCATGGTGGTATTCGCGGAGGTGGTATTTTGCTGACCGACACGGAAATTCGCAAATCCAAACCGACAGACAAAGCGTACCGGCTACCCGATGGTAAAGGGTTGTTTCTCTTCATCACCCCGACGGGTGGCAAGCTCTGGCGTTTCAAGTACCGGCATGACGCGAAGCAAAAGCTCATGGCGCTTGGACAATATCCCGATGTGCCTCTGGTCCTGGCAAGGGAGCGCCATGCTGCGGCTCGCGCACTATTGGCGACGGGCGTTGACCCGATGCAGGTGCGGAAGACTGAGAAAGTCGCGCGCAAGGCTACTTCCGAGAACTCCTTCCGAACCATCGCCGGCCTATGGCTCGAACACTGGCGCGTTGGGAAGAGCGGTCAGCACGTTGACTCCACACGAAGGCGCATAGAGGCAAATGTCTTTCCACTGTTAGGTGCGCGCCCCATCACCGAGATTGAGGCGCCGGAACTGGTGGCGATGGTCAAGTCGATAGAGGGGAGGGGTGTAGGGGATCTGGCAAAGAGGGCGCTGGAAACGACCGGGCAGATATTCAGGTTCGGCATTGCCCACGGCTATACCAAGCGCAATCCCGCTGCCGAGATCAAGCCCAGCGACATTCTGAGGCCAACCAAAAAGACCAATCTGGCCCGCGTCGATGTGAAGGAACTACCCGCCTTGCTTCGGTCTATTGAGGTTTACCAAGGCACGCATATTACCCGGCTGGCCATGAAACTGCTCGCCTTGACGTTTGTTCGTACCACCGAATTGATAGGGGCTAGGTGGGAGGAATTCGATCTGGAAGCGCGCCGGTGGAATATCCCGGCATCGCGGATGAAGATGCGAACCCCACATATTGCCCCGCTGTCCTCACAGGCAATCGAGGTGTTGGAATTGCTGCGGTCACTGGCAAAAAGCGAAGAATTACTGTTCCCTGGTGACCGCAATCCCGATAAGCCGATGAGCAACAATACAATTCTTCTGGCGTTGAAGCGCATGGGTTACCAAGGCCGGATGACTGGCCACGGCTTCCGCGGTCTGGCGTCCACCATCCTGCATGAGCAAGGTTATGCGCATGAGCACATCGAATTACAGCTTGCCCATGCCCCGCGTAATGCCGTGAGTGCCGCCTACAATCACGCCCTCTACCTGGAGCCCCGCGCCAAGATGATGCAGGACTGGGCGGACTTTCTGGAGCAGACGCAGCGCGGAGGTAAGGTGTTGCCTTTCCGTGGAACAGCGGCATAGCCATTCGGTCAACTCGGCCGGCAGAGAATCAGGCCATGCCCTGCAATCCAATCCCAGACGGATGCGAAGGCAGAATCCCACTCCGGTCCTCATCTTGACGACAGCGGATTCCCGCCAGTACGCTACCCCCTGATTTCCCGGCTTAACTCTATCTGGCGGGCAATCCAATCCTCAACTTCCGTTTCGATCCAGCCGACAGCCCTGGCCCCCAGCGACACTGGCCTTGGGAACCTTCCTTCAGTGACGCGCAGATAAACGGTACTGCGCGACAGACCGGTGCGATCCAACACGTTCGGCAATCTCAGAATCTTCGCGGGCATTCTTTTGCCTCCAGGTCCGCAAGTCGGCGATCTGATGATAGTGCAATGTACATCGCTTACAGTGTGCCATATTCGCCGGCGGCAAACAAATTGCTTATCGGGTAAAATCGCGAGAAGAGAACTGACTACCGCTACGTGCATGGCAGTTGTGGCGTGTCATCATAGATGAATGTCGCCTGTGTGATGGGCTTTCAGCGCGCCTTGTGAATGCAGGAGCGGACAGAACGCAGGCCCCTTTGAAGGCTCAGGGAATGCACAGAATGAAAGCCGAGGTCCATTTGTGGCCGTGAAGAAGAAAACCCATACTGCTATTAAAAAGGCGCAAGAGGCGGCTGACAACAGGCCAGGAATGACGCTCCGGCTTCCGATTGATCTGCGGGAAGCAATCACGGAGGAATCGCGCGTGAAGGGCGATCTTGCGCGGATTGTGCTCTTCGCCCTGAGTCAGGTTGATCGAGAAAAGGTGGAGATACAGCAAACGCGCAAGGCGGGTCTGGAGCTTTCCAACCCACAACTCCTTCATGTTGGTCCAGAAGCCAGGGCGGCGCTAAAAGAATGGGCAGAGTCCGAAGGCGTAAGCATCAACGCGATTGTTGTGAGTGTCCTCGAAGAGTTCTTCAAGCGCCACAAGAAGAGCAAGACGCTCCAGAAAGAACTGAGGCTTGAGCTTCGTGCGCATCGGAGCTTCGGTCCACAATGAGCCTTCATTAAACTCAAGGAATCTTTTCCGAAGAATCTCCCGGAATGCCATCCCGGCTCAGCAAGTATCGGCCTGGCCAGCTCCGCGTCAAGGCTAAACCGCGCAGAACGCGGCGG
>Ga0255354_1000533_pt1 | contig 24014 bp, 9 predicted proteins | sample HBST50metaG_FD_189942 | JGI IMG/M metagenome (GOLD analysis project Ga0255354, IMG submission 189942) | Peat soil microbial communities from Stordalen Mire, Sweden - H.B.S.T50 | ecosystem: Environmental > Terrestrial > Soil > Wetlands > Peat | place: Sweden: Norrbotten County, Stordalen Mire...
GTATTTCACCGGCGTAAGATTCGGCATGACCACATTCGCGCCGGCCTGGAGCCCCAGCTTGCGTCCATCGACCTTGTTAATCGTGGCAAGCGCAGTTGTGCTGGGAATGTTTGTGTCCGGGCACGTAATGCGCGTCAGCGCGATCATTTTGTAGACCATCTCTTCGCAGTTCGGAGCCTGCTCGGACGGGGCAATTTCCGGACGGAGCGCACCGGTGCCCAACGGCGTTGCTGGGTGCGCAATATACGGGCCGATGCCGATCATGTCGAGATTCAGCGCGCGAAATGTGAGAATGTCCTCAGCTAAACTTTCAAACGATTGGCCGGGAATGCCGACCATCACGCCGCCGCCTGCTTCGTAGCCGAGGTTCTTGAGCTGACGCAACAGAGTCAAGCGATCAGGCCCCCCGGGATTGCGGAGAGGATGAATGATGCGGAAAAGGTTTTCGTCGGAGGTTTCGAAGCGGAGCAGGTAACGATCCGCACCCGCAGAGCGCCACAGCCGCAATTCGTCTTGCTGGCGCTCGCCCAGACTGAGCGTTACCGCCAACGCTGTTTCGCGCTTGATCCAGCGCACGATCTCCGCGATCCATTCGGCGGTGAGCAGATCATCTTCACCGGCCTGCATCACGACGGTGCCGTAGCCGAGACGCTCGGCCTGGCGGGCGCAGTCGAGAATTTCATCGCGCGTCATGCGGTAGCGGGGCAGATCGCGATTGCCCTGCCGCAGTCCGCAGTACATGCATTGCCTCATGCAGTGACTGGAGATCTCGATCAGGCCGCGCAGATGCACGGCATCTCCGACGCGCTCCCGGCGGACCTCGTTGGCCCATTGATATAGCTCCGCGAGGCGAGACGGCCTGCTTTCGCGGAGCCAATCAATGAGATCGAGTTTGGCAAGTTCAGCCACGGTTAGTTGACGAGACTCACGCCGATATCGAGATCGGACAAACTACTGACACCGACCGCTTCCAGTTGCCCCTGGCGCGCCTCTTTGTATGCGGCCAGCGCATCCGGAAAAGGCTCAAGAGCGCGTTCAAGAATGCCCAGCGAATAGGCGATTACCAGACCGTAGTTGGTGATGGGCACTCCCTGGCGATGGCACTCGGCAATGCGGCTGAGCATCTCCTGACGATTGCTCATGCAAGCGCCGCAATGAATCACGAGCTTGTAGGGCGAGAGATCCTGAGGGAAATCGCGGCCCTTTACCGAGGTGAATTCCAGCTTGCCGCCGACGTACTGCTCCAGCCAGCGAGGAATCTTTACGCGGCCAATATCTTCTTCGATGGGGTGATGCGTGCAGGATTCCGCCACCAGCACCTTGTCTCCGGGGTGAAGCGAATCCACGGAAACGGCAGCCCTGGTCTGAGCAACGAGATCGCCCTTCAGCCGCGACAAGAGAATCGAAAACGCGGTGAGCGGAACGGAATCCGGAGTAATGCGCGCCACCTGCTCGAAGACCGCCGCATCGGTGACAACGATGCTGGGAGGTGTCTTCAAATTGTCCAGAGCCTTTTGCAATCCCGCGTCTTTCACAACCACGCAGCAAGCCTCGCCGTCGAGAAGATCGCGAATGGATTGCGCCTGAAGCTGCTTGATGCGGCCCTTGGGCGCTTCCTTGTCGATGGGCATCACCAGCACGGCCGTTTCATCCGGCCCTACCAGATCGCGCAAAAGCACCGGGGACTCGGCGGATTCCGCCGGCGCAATTTTCGCGAGCTTTGCGCGGAATTCATCCACGCCTTTGCGGGTGGTCGCGACGAGTTCTACATAGGGGAGCTTTTCCTGTTCGAAGCGGAACAAGTGCTCCGGATCGGGCGAGCGCAAATCCGCTTTGTTCACCGCAACAAGCACGGGAATTCCATGCGAGCGGAGTTCGGCAAGAAGCTTCTCCTCGAAGTCGGTCCACACACCGGACTCGACGACGAGCACGCCGACATCGGAGCGAGCGATAGCCTGGCGCGTCTTCTCGATGCGCTGCGCGCCGAGCGCGCCAACGTCATCCACTCCGGCCGTATCAACAAAAAGGACCGGCCCGATGGGAAGCAGTTCCATTGGCTTCTCGACCGGATCGGTCGTTGTGCCCGCCACCGCCGACACGATTGAAACCTGCTGCTGAGTAATGGCATTCAGCAGGCTTGATTTGCCGACGTTGCGGCGTCCGAAGAAGCCGATGTGCAGCCGAAACCCTTTTGAAGTTGCTCGTATCATGGTGTCTGCCTTTTCTTTTCTTCAGCGTGTTGGAAAATGCGTCGACTATATTGGTTCAAATCGCGCAGGGGCTAAAGCCCTCTCTGTTTTTCGGCCCCTCTCGGCACGACTGAAGTCGTGCCCTGATACAAAGCGGGCCTTTGAAGTGAACCCTAAACAAAAACGTCCCGTTCGCCACGGCGGACCTGATTCAGCATGGGCAGCGCGGTAGCGGTTTGTTGTGCATCCATATTTTGCAGTTCAATGGAGATGAGTTTTTCGCCGGCGGCCTTTGCTTGCGGCGTGGCGTAGTCGGAAAGATATTCCTGAAACGTGGAGAGCGCGTTGGGGTGGCAGTGGTACTTGATCTCTCCGGGTTTGGCCATGTCCATAAAGTCCTGGCCGGTGCGTCCCAACCGGTAGCAGGCGGTGCAGAAGGAAGGCAGATAACCGAGCGAGACAACGTCGCTGATAACCGCTTCCATGGGGCGGTGATCGCCCAGTTGAAACTGGCTGCCGTTGGGGTCGCCTTCACCGTCTTTGTAGCCGCCTGGATCGGTGCGGCTGCCGGCGGAGATCTGAGAGATGCCGACCTCAAGCGTTGCGCGGCGCACGTCAGTGCCTTCGCGCGTGGACATGATCATTCCCGTGTAGGGAACCGCAAGGCGCATGATGGCGATCATCTTGAGGAAGTCAGCGTCGCTGACAGGATGCGGAGGCTGGGAAGCAATGTCGGAACCCACAGCCGGCTCCATGCGCGGGAAGCTGATGGTGTGCGGTCCTACGCCGAATTTCTTCTCCAGATGCTGGATGTGCTGCATCATGGCGATGATCTCGAAGCGCCAGTCGTAAAGCCCAAAGAGAACGCCGATGCCGACATCGTCGATACCCGCCGTCATGGCCCTGTCGAACGAGGTTGTGCGCCAATCGTAATCGCGTTTGGTGCCTTTCAGGTGAACCGACGCGTAGGTGGGGCGGTGGTAAGTTTCCTGGAAAAGCTGAAAGGTCCCGATGTTCGCGGCCTTGAGTTGCCGGAAACGTTCTGTGGTTTGCGGGGCCAGATTCACATTGACGCGCCGGATCTCACCGGGACCGATCTTGGTCTCGTAAATGGTCGCGATGGAGTCGAGAATGTATTGAAATCCCTGCGGCGGCAATGCTTCCCCGGAGACCATCAGAATCCGCTTGTGGCCCTGACGAATCAGGATGCGCGTCTCTTCCGCAATCTCTTCCTGCGTGAGAGTGCGGCGCTTGAGATCTGCGTTTGTCGCACGGAAAGCGCAATATGTGCACTCGTTCGCGCAGCGGTTGGAAATGTAAAGCGGCGCGAACAAGACCAGCCGCGTTCCGTAAATCTCTTCCTTGATCTGCTTTGCCGTCGAGAAGATTTCAGCCAGCAACTCCGGACTTTCTACAAACGAGAGGCAAGCTACTTCGTCCATGGAAAGCCCGTGCATCTCGCGCGCTTTCACCAGCAGTTCACGGACCCGTGAAGGCTCCGGGCGCCGGCTCTTCGCCAGTATGCTTTCTATCTCCTGCTCGCAAATAAAATCCGCTCGTTCGTGAGTAATCAAGGTATTCTCCTCTCGAATCACTCAACCGGCGTCAGGGCTTGCTCAATCCTTGTCGGCTGTCTGTGCCGGGTTGTCGCTCTCGATCCGGCTGTTTAGAGCTTCAATTGCCTTTGCGGCGGTGCAGTGATGAACGCACTCGCCGTCGATCATTACATTTGGTCCGTGCTCGCATTGCTCGAAACAGAAGCCGGCGCGCACATCAAGGCGGCCTTCCAGTCCGTTCTGTTCCGCGTGGCGCAGTACTCCATTGAGCGCATCCTGCGAGCCTTTCACGAAGCAATTCGTTCCCAGGCACACGCTTACTTTGATTTTGTCCGCTTCCCTGGATTCCATGAGCGGAAGAGATTCATCCGCAATGCGGCGGCGGCTCTGGTAACTGGTGTGAAGAAGATGATGGGCCCTCTCTCCGCCGATCTCTCCGAGAAAATTGGCGTAGCACTCCGTGATGAAGACGTTGTCCTGCGACTTATGCAGTTGCAGCATCTTGTCCGCGTTATACAAGCCTTTAGTCCTGAGCGCGCGCGCGGTTGTCGAAGTTGTCACCGGCTGTCCCGCGCCTCCGACGCAGCCGCCGGGGCAGGCCATCACCTCAATCAGGTCGTAATGGCTTTTACCCGCCCTCACTTGTTCGGCGACGACGTGGGCATTGCGCAATCCGTGGACGACAGCCAGCTTGAGTTCCGATCCGTTGACCTGGATGGTGGCTTCGCGCAGGCCGGAATCGCCGCGCACTTGCTGAAATTCAACGTGCTCCAGTTTCTTGCCGGTGACTTTTTCCGCGGCGTAGCGCAGAACGGCTTCCATCACGCCGCCCGAGTTTCCAAAGATGACTCCGGCGCCGGTGTAGAAGCCGAAGGGCATATCGAAGGATTCAGGTTGCAAACTGCTGAAGACGATGCCGGCGGACTTGATCATCTGGGCCAATTCCTGCGTGGTCAAAACATAATCCACGTCCGGGTCGCCATCAACGCCCATTTCCGGGCGCTGAGCCTCGAACTTCTTGGCCGTGCACGGCATGATAGCCACGACTTTGAGATTCTTGCGTTCAACCTTGAGCTGATCGGGAAGCATCGCCTTCACCAGCGAGCCGAACATCGCCTGCGGAGAACGGCACGTGGAAAGATTGGGCAGCAGTTCAGGGAAATACTGCTCCGCGTACTTGACCCAACCGGGGCAGCAGGAGGTGAACATCGGCAGAGTTCCGCCGGCCGCCTTGCGCTCCAAAAACTCCGTGCCTTCTTCAATCACCGTAAGGTCGGCGGCGAACGATGTGTCGTAAATCTGGTTGAAGCCGAGTTGCTTGAGAGCGGCAACGATGCGACCGGTGGTGATCTCTCCCGGCTGCAGGCCAAAGCACTCGCCCAGGCCCACGCGCACGGCGGGAGCAATCTGTACAACGACCGTGTTTTTCGGATCGGCGAGCAAGTTCCAAACCTGCTCGACCTCGGACTTTACCGTCAGCGCGCCGGTGGGGCAGACGCTGGCGCATTGCCCGCAGTTGACGCATTCCACGTCGCCCAGCAGTTTGCCGAAGGCCGGCTGCACGCTCACTTCGTGGCCGCGATGCGCAAAATCAATCGCGCCGATGCCCTGAATCTCAGAACACATACGCACGCAGTCGCCGCAGAGGACACATTTATTGGGATCGCGAACCAGGGAGGGAGAAGACTCGTCCAGCGGAACAGGCTGGTGCACTGACTTGAAGCGCACCTTTGTCACGCCCAGCCGCAGGGCCAGGCTTTGCAACTGGCAATTCGCGCTGCGCGAGCAGGTCGGGCAGCTTTGATCGTGGTTGGCCAGCAGCAACTCCACTGCGATTTTGCGAATCTCGCGGATCTCCGGAGTTGTGGTCAGAATCTTCATGCCCGGCTCCGGCGGCGTGGAACATGCGCCCTGGATTCCGCGCCCTTCCACTTGCACCAGACAGAGGCGGCAAGCGCCATACACGCTGAGTTCGGAGTGATAGCAGAACGTGGGCAAATCGATGTTCGCCTTGCGAACTAGTTCGAGCAGGTTTCGCTCTCCTTCGATCACCACCGTCTTTCCATCGATCGTCAAAGTTGGCTGCGTGACCTTGTTCATCTGGCTATATCCCCTCGATCGCGTGAATCTTGCAGGCTGTGGCGCAGGCGCCGCACTTGATGCACAGCTCAGGATTGATGTGATGCGGCTGCTTCTTTTCTCCCGTGATGGCTCCGGTCGGGCAGGCTTTAATGCACAGCCCGCAGCCCTTGCACTTCTCCTGATTGATCTCCGGCCGCTGCAGCGCCTTGCACCGGCCCGTGCGGCAACGCTTCTCGAAGACGTGCTCTTCGTACTCCTTGCGGAAGTAGCGCATGGTGGAGAGGACAGGATTCGGCGCCGTCTTTCCCAGGCCGCACAATGAACCGACCTGCACCGCTCGTCCCAACTTTTCCAGGAGGTCAAGCGTGTGTTGATCGGCCCGTCCTTCAATCACGTCGTCCAGCAGCGCAAGCAGCTGCCGTGTTCCTTCCCTGCACAGCACGCACTTGCCGCAGGATTCGCGCTGCGTAAACTCCATGAAGAAGCGCGCGATGCTCACCATGCAGGTGCCCTGGTTCATTGCCACCAGCCCGCCGGAGCCGACCATTGCGCCCACCGAGCGCAGAGATTCATAAGCCAGCGGAAGATCGAGATGGTCCTCGGTCAGGCATCCACCGGAAGGACCGCCGATCTGCACGGCCTTGAATCCGGTCTTCCAAATCTTTCCGGCGTCGTCCGTGACGCCGCCGCCGATGTTGTAGACGATCTCGCGCAGCGTGGTTCCGAAGGGAACCTCGACTAGGCCGGTGTTGGAGACGTGACCGGTGAGAGCGAAGGTCTTGGTGCCCGGAGAATCCTTGGTGCCGATGCTGCGAAAAACCTCGGGCCCATCGTTGAGAATGCGGGAAACATGCGCCAGCGTCTCGACGTTGTTGATGATCGTCGGCTTGCCCCACAGACCGCTTTGCGCGGGGAAAGGCGGCTTGGGCCGCGGCATACCGCGCTGGCCTTCGATGGATGCGATCATGGCCGTCTCTTCGCCGCAGACGAAAGCGCCTGCGCCTTCCATCACTTCACACTTCATGGACAGGCCGGTTCCGAAGGCGTTCTTTCCCAGGATGCCTTCGCGCTCCGCCGCTGCCACGGCGCCACGCATGCGCTCGACGGCCAACGGATACTCGGCGCGAACGTAAACCAACATCTCGTTGGCGCCGATGGCCCGAGCCGCAATCATCATGCCTTCAATGACGCTGTGGGGGTTGCCCTCCATGACGGAGCGGTTCATGAACGCGCCGGGATCGCCCTCGTCGCCGTTGCAGATGATGTACTTCTTGGGAGAATTCTGGATCCTCGCCGCTTCCCACTTTCGTCCTGTTGGAAAGCCGCCGCCGCCGCGGCCGCGCAGCCCGGAGTCGAGGACGGTCTTGCAGATTTCTTCGGGAGACATTTCGACGAAGGCTTTCTTCGCCGCGCGGTAGCCGCCGTGCAGAATGTATTCGTGAATATCCTCGGGATCGAGGAAGCCGCACTCGCGCAGCACCAGGCGATCCTGGCGCGCATAGAAAGGATTGTCTTCAATTCCGCGGCAGCTCTTGCGCGTGGCGGGATCCTTGTAGAGGAGCCGTTCAACAACCTGGTGACCGACTAACGTCTGTTGCACAATTTCGGCAACGTCTTCGGCGTGAACCTTGGTGTAAAGGATGCCGTCCGGCACCACGGAAACCAGCGGCCCCATCTGACAAAATCCCTGACATCCGCTCTTGGACAGCCGTACCTCATCGCTGGCGGCTTCGGGGCGAAGTTCGAGAATCACGTGCAGACCGGCGCCGGTCATCTGGCTTTTGAACTGCTCGAAAACCTTCATGGCTCCGTTGGCCATGCATCCGGTTCCAGCACATATAATCACGCGCCGCACTTGCGCCAGCGTGGAGATTCCGTGCCCATTTTCTGGAGTCAAAGTTTGAGCTTCCGCGTTACCCATGGCACTCCTCGGCCGAGGGCTGCTCAGCATTAACTGCGGAGGCTGTGCCAAGCGACGCCTCCATAGCCTTGATCTCATCCACCAGAGCGACAGCGCGCGCCGGAGTGATCTGTCCGTACACTTGCTCGTCGATGACCACCACCGGAGCCAGACCGCAAGCACCCAGGCAGGCAACCGTCTCAACAGTGAACATCATGTCGGTCGTAGTCATGTTTTTTTCGGTCGTGCCGAGCTTTTCGCGCAGCGCGTTCAACACCGGAAGGGATTGCTTGACGTGGCACGCCGTTCCGTCGCAGATGCGGATGACGTGTTTGCCCTTAGGCTCCAGCGCAAAGTGCGCGTAAAACGTGGCCACGCCATAGACGCGCGCCGGAGGAATATTCAGCGAGGTCGCCACATAGGTGAGCACCTCTTCCGGCAAATATTGGTATTCGTGTTGAATCGCCTGCAGGATCGGAATCAATCCTGACGGACGGCGTGCGTAACGATTGAGAATCTGGCACACCTGCTCGAACTTATCTCTTTCGGGGTTCTCTGCCTTGAAGTTCTCTACTCGATCAACGGCAATTGGCATCGACGCCATCTAAACGGCCTCCCTCTCTTGGATTGGCACTCGGAATCGTCTAGCCAGTTTCCAGGAAAGCGAAGCCAGCGAATTGTAAAGATCTTCGTTATGCACGATGATGTTTTCGGGGACTTTGAGCTTGACGGGGGCGAAGTTCCAGATAGCCTGGATACCACCTTTCACCATCTCCTCGGCAACTGTCTGTGCAATATCAGCCGGGGTTGTGATGATGCCGAGGTGGATGCTCATCCGCTGAGCGAGATCGCCAAGCTGCTCCACGGGCAATACCGCTTTTTCATGGATCCATTGGCCGATTTTTTCCGAGTCGGTGTCAAAAGCAGCCACAATCCGCAAGCCAAACTTCGAGAACCGTTCGTGGCCGAGCAGCGCAGTGCCCAGATTCCCCACTCCCACCAGAAACGCCTCGTTGATGTTGTTCCAGCCAAGAAACGTCTCGATGGCCAGGATGAGTTCGGGAACTGAGTAGCCGGTCTTCGGCTTGCCGATGATCCCCGTATATTGCAGATCCTTGCGGACTTGCACAGGGACAAGGCCCAGATCCAAGCCGATCACGCTGCAAGAAACCCGGCTAATCCCTTTAGCCTCAAGGTCTTTCAGGTAATGGTGGTACTGGGGAAGACGTCTCAGGCTTGGCTGCGGAATCGCAGGCGCCTCCAGACGTTTGACAGGCAGAACATTCGATAAATCACTATCGATATTCATATATCGAGCTTATGGCTGGCCAGTTTTGCAAACCGTGACAGCGGTCACGATAGGCCAAGAGCAAGTGCGGGGTTAGGGCTAACCTATAAATATTTTATTATGAGTTATTTACATTCGACGATAGGGCACGGGTTGCGAATCTTCTCCGGGCAGTGCCAGTCAAGTGAGACTGCCTGCGGCCTCAATAAAAAACGAGCGCGAGTCTGCTAATAAATCAGTTTGAGCGAGAACTGAATTTGCCGCGAGTTGCCTGCCGTCTTCGAGATTTCTCCGAAGCCCGATCCGTTGAGAATGTTGGCCGGCAGCCCCATATTCACAATGTTGAACAGATTGAAGAATTCAGAGCGGAACTGCAGATCGGCACGCTCGGCTCCGCTCTTGCGGCGGCCGAAGGGTGTGTCCTTGATGAGCGCGAAATCGTAGTCGTAGTAAGCAGGGCCACGGAAGGTGTCGCGGCCCAGCGTGCCAAAGAGGCCCTGGTTGGGTCCGGTACCGCCAGCCATGTGGACGGGAATGGAAAAGAAATCGGTGCCATTGTTGGCGCCCTCGCCGAAATAATCCTGGCGATCTTGCCGCGCGGTAGACAGATGCGGCTTTGCAATCTGGTCAGGCCGATCCACGCCACCATTGCCCGCGCCCGTCTGCTGAATACCGCTGAAGACTGTAAACGGCGCGCCGGAACTGATGCTCGATATGCTCAGCAACTCCCAGCCGTAAGTCGCTTTGCGGCTCACAGGCCGAAGAAACTGCACACTCTCCAGATGCAGATCCTGCGCCAGGCTAAGACTGAAGCCGTGGGTAATGTCAAAGGCGGACGGTCCCTTTTCCGGATGCGTGTCATAGGGGTTCTGCGAGAAACCTGAAGCAACCGCGCCCGTGGATCCGGTGCCGCCGAGCACTTCGCTTGTCGTGTCGATCGACTTGCTCCATGTGTAGCTGGCCTGGATGCCTGGGCCGCCGTGACCTACTGAGCCGGCAAGAGAGGCCTGGAGTGCATGGTACGTGGAGTGCGAATCGTTCGTTATCACGTTCTCCACGCCAAAGCCGCCTATGACGTTGCCCGCGCTATCAAATTGGGTATGCGGCGCAAAGGCCGGGCTTGCTCCCGGAAACGCGTTGGGGAAGCTGTAACGGGGCAGCTTCTCTGCCGCCGTCCCCACATAGGCCGCATCGGCTGTGAGGTTGCCGAATTTGCGCTCCAGGCCCAACGTCCAGGTGTAGAGCGTGCCATTGCCGAAGGCCGGATTGATGCCGCTGAGGTTGAGCGCGCTCACCGCGCCGCCCTGAGTGAGAGCTGCCATGTCTTTTTCGAAGCGGTCCACATCCATGATGGTGTTCGCGGGAATGTCCTTGGTATTCCCCGAACCTATGATGTTCGTTCCCTGCAGCGAGTAGGCAGTGGGCAGTTGCGCGGGCGTCAGTTGGAAGCCGTATTGAATGGGAAAGACCGCGGCGGAAACCAGGCGCGGATAGATGGTAAACGGCGTCGAGCCGGTAAGGAAGTTATCCTGCCAGATATTGGGCGGAATGGTAGTCACCGCACCGCCCGCGTGGGCTGAGAAGTTGCTCGCCACTTGCCACGTCGCCTGCACCCGCGGCGCCCACGCCTTCCACTCTGTGCGATAACCCGGCTGCGGATTGACCACGAACTGCTGCACGCCGTCGATCATCTGGAACGACGATGTGCGCCTGGCGCGCTCTGAAATCGGTGTGTAAAGTTCCCAGCGAATGCCGTAGTCCAGCGTGAACCTCGAAGTCAGCTTCCAGGTATCCTCAAAGTATGCGTTGACGTCGTTGCGGCTGATGGCGGCGGGGCCCATGTGCTGACCGCCGGAGATGAACTGCGGCGCCAGACCAACCGTGTACACAAACGAACTGCCGGAAAGAAAACCGGAGAGAGTATCAGGCAGCGGATCACCGGTCAGAATGTTGTGCGTGCCGCTCTCGGAGGGAATCGCCTCAGTCGCATACGCAGTTCCGCCGCCAAAGTCGTATTCGCCGTTGGGACTGATGCCAAAGTACGTTGTGTCGCGATTGCCGCGAAACTCCGCGCCAAACTTGACGGCATGCTTCGCGGTCACGTATGCCACGTTTTCGCGGCCCTGGAAGAGATTGCCGTAGGCCTGCATCACCGAGCCGGCGGCGGAGTTGAAGGCCTCGAACAATCCATCGTTGAATTTGACTGCGGGGTCGGTCTGGTTGGGCGTGGGAAAGCCCGGCGTGGAGCGGGTGATGCTGACGGACGACTCAAATGTCAGCCGCGGTGTGGCCGTGCGCGTCCATGTGCCCACTACATTGCGCTGGCGGTCGATGTATTGCACACCAAAGGAGGGATCGACGGCAGTCTGGTCGGGATTGGTGGTGGGTCCGGTGAGGTTGTCGAAGTTGAAGCGCGCAAAGAAGCGATCCTTCGCTGATATTTTATGATCCAGCCGGACCTCGAATTGATTTGCATTTGTGGTCACCTTTGAGGCAGTGGCGTAGGTGCGCGCTCCGTAGGGGCCAGTGAGATCATTCGGCTGCGGATAGCGCGCAAGAACTGCAGCAATGGCCGGATCGACAGGAACATTCAGCGTGTCTGTGCTGCCGTCAGCGTAGGTCACAGGGTCAATGCCGAGGCGTTCGGACGCGGTGGGCACGGGAATCACCTGCGTAGTGCCCAGCACTTGCCGGAAGCCCTGGTACTCAAAGAAGTAGAAGGTCCCTTTGCGGCCGTCGAACATGCGGGGCAGATAGACTGGGCCGCCGTTGGTGAAGCCAAACTCGTTGCGCCGGAAAGGCGGAATGCGGCCGGGATAGGCGGGCGTGGGATGGTCAAAGTAATTGCGCGCGTCAAAGGAGGAGTTGCGGACAAACTCGAAGACGGAACCATGAGAGCCGCTGGAACCGGAGCGGGTGCGAATGTTGGTGAAGCCAGCCGCGCCGCGGCCGATCTCCGCAGGCATCCAGCCAGAGCTGGAATCGATGCCTTCCACCGCGTCCACATTGAAGTTGGAAAATGTTGAGCCGCCCATCTCGGGATCGCTGATGTCGGCACCGTCCATAGCGAAAGTGGCTTCCACACCGCGCTGGCCGTTGATGGCGAATTGCGCGGTAAAGTTGGTGGCGCCGTTGGCATCGGTCATGGTGCCGGCGGCAAGCAGAAGAAGGGAGCTGAAGTCGCGCTTGTTGAGCGGCAGTTCGCTGACCGCCTGGCCGGATAGCTCCTCGCCCCCGGTTGCGGTCTGGCTCTTGAGAGCAGTCACGGTCAGTTCGCCGCGATTGGAGAGTGTGAGCACAGCCGCCGGAGTCGCTGCATCCAGGTCAATGGGCTGGGCGTAGTCGATCTTGCGGCCATTCGATTCAACCGAGAGCCGGTATTGCCCAGCGGGCAGAGCGGGTAGGCGAAACAGGCCATCGGCTTGGCTGACCGCTTCAGCATTTGCCGCAGCGGAATCAAGCCGCATCTTGGCGCCGGGGATGGGCGCGCCGGCGGGGTTGCGCAGAACTCCATGCCAGACGGGCTGACCCGCAGTCTGCGCACACGCTGCCACCGTTGAGATAAGCAGTACCGAAAGCAACCGACCTCGGAAGCTCCTTACATTACATTTCGCCATTGAACCGCTCTTCCAGCGTCCGCCGCTCAAGATGACCTTCGAGTGCTCTCTTCAATTATGAGACACCAGGGTTCATTCCAAATCACCATATCGGCCTCGCCTGTTATGGTCACGCCTCTCTGAGAAGCTGTCTAAGAACTCGTGGATGGTGAAGGGGACGGGCTTTAGCCTGTCCGTTAAGGGACCAAGAGATTTCCGGCTTTAGCCGCTGAGGGTCTGCAAATGACTGAAAAATACTCCCTCAGGGGCTAAAGCCCGTACCCTTCGCTCAAATCTAAGTTTCTAGACACGCTCTGAGGCGGGATTTGTTGTAGATTGATTTCCGCAAACCCAGAACAAGTTCGCCAAGGTCGCCGCCTTCTCCTTTCGTGTTCGCTCTGGCGTACTCTGCATAGGCATCAATCGGCTTATCTGTTCCATAGACGTATAGAAACGCAACCAAATTGCCGCACGCGTCCCCCGCCGCGCCATTGAAGAAATCCCCACGTAATATGCACTTGGTGGCAGGACCACTCAGCCCCGCGGACAACCTTCTATCTTCGCAGGATAATTATAGTAACTAGTATTGTTTATTTATATTTACATGATTCAACGATCAGAGATTGACAATTTCATTTGACAAGAGTTACCGCGCATCAAGATAATGCTCCTGCTTAAGTGGTCTGACCACTTTCCGACTCGAATTCATATTGCAGACGCCTCGGCGTCCAGTTCCCTCGATCCTCTTTTGCCACAGCATTCCCGGAGATACGCCATGATGCTTCGATTCCGCCTTGCCGCTACATTCCTCCCCGTACTTTGCCTGTTGTCCTTGCTGAACGCGGGAGCGCAAGCCCCCTCTGCGCCGCCGATGATGGTGCAGGTGCCGTACGTCAGTGTTGGCGCCGGGAATATCGTCTCTGGGGCATCGTCAACATCCAAGGCGTCTGCCTGCACCGGTTATGCCAACGCTGGTGGCATCAATAATGGCGATGGTTGTCCGGCCAACGAGGCGGGTGTCAGCGCTCCATGGGGGGCCACTGTCGATCAATGGGGAAATGTCTACTTCGCGGATGAAGGGGCATCGCATATCTATGTGCGCGTGATCTATGCCGGAGCAACCACGGTTAACGGCGTGGCAAATCCCGCGACCGCCATGATTGAGGCGGCGAACACTTCACTGAACATCACGACTCCTTTGGCAGCAGGCGACATCTATGCGCTGGCCGGCGGCCTTACCGGCGCTGGCAGCTCCGGATTTACCTGCAACGGTGGCGGCACAGCACTAAGCGTGGATGGCAGCGGCTGCCCGGCAACCGACTCGTATCTCAAAGGACCTTACGGGCCGGCCGTGGACAACGCAGGCAATGTTTTTATCGTGGACAAGAGCAACTCGCTGGTCTATGTGGTGATCGCCAATGCAAGCAGCAAGGCAGCACAGTTGGTGACACTGGAGAATCCTTCTGTCGTCTCGCCAAAGGTTGGTTACATCTATGCCATTGTCAACGGGGGCGGCGGGTATGTGGACGGCGTGCTTGCGCTGGGCGGAAAAGTGCATGGACCGTACGGGATCGCTGTCGATGCCAATGAGAATCTGTACATCGCCGATGGAACGAACAATCTGGTTCGCATGGTGAACGGTCCTGGTGTAACCAATTCATCCGGTACGTCCGGCATTTGCGCCTCGAATTCGTGCGCTCCGGGATACATTCACGCGATTGCCGGTTTATACGCGACTTGCTCCCAAACCCTCTGCACCCCGCTGGCTACCGCACCATCCGCAAACGTGTCTCCTCTCAGTACGGGCTTCCTCGGGCCAATGGGGATTGCCGTGGATAGTTACGGCAACGTATACATAGGCGACAATGGCGCGGGGACGACGACCGTTCCTTCGACCGTCCGAGTGATTTACGCCGGGGGTGCAAACAACCCCATGGCCAACCTGATCTGCACTGAGAACAGCGGCGCCTCCTATTGCGGTTCGAGCCCGTCGCTCAGCGCGGGCGATGTTTACACCATTGCCGGTAACGGGAACGGAGGTACCTCAGGAAAAGGGAACGGCGCGCTGGCTGCCTCCTCCGCAGTCCTGTTTGACCGAATTCAAGGCCTGGCGCTCGATAGCCATGGCAATATCTACATCGCTGATTACGGAACTCACAGCGTAATCTCCGAACTCAACGCGGACACCGGCCTTCTTACATTTCTGGCTGGAGACGGTCTGACCACGGAGGGCCTGTTCGGAGCAGTTGGAGATTACTGTTCAAGTGGAAGCACAACCGGTTCCGGGCCGACGACGCTGGACGACTACGGCGACGGATGCCCCGCGCCGCAGAGCATTACCAGTCACGTCGAAGGCAACATCGGCATCGATCCTTCCGGCAACCTCTACTATGCGGACAATGGATATAACCTGGTGCGCAAGTTGACTTTCAACAATAGCTTTCCGGCGACAACCGTGGGCACTCCTGTTACGCAGAATCTAGCCTTTGAGCTTCTGGCGGGAACCACCTCCACCGAGGCAGCCAGCGGTGTGTCGGTGGCTCTGAGTACGCAAGGAATTACGACCGGCTCTGAGTTCACCAACGCAGGAACGGGCGACACTTGTAGCGGATCGACGACACTGACCAGCGCCAACACCGCCAATACGGGTCAAGCCAATACCGTCTGTGTCGTTCCAGTCAAGTTCACCCCGGCCAAGGCAGGCGCGCGCAGCGGCGCGGCGCAGATTGCTTTCACAGTCAACAGCACACCCTACACAGCGACTCCGAGTTATCTGAACGGCATTGGCAATGGCGCGGCGCTGGCCATCGATACAGGCACGAGTTCTCCTCTGGGCGCCGGGAGCAATCCGGCGGGCGTGGCCACTGACTCGGCCGGCAACATTTATGTCGCCTACGGTGGTGGAACCGTTTACCGCACGCCGAACGGCGGCGGTACGCCCATCGAAATTGGCAGCGGCCTTAACACTCCGCATCAGGTTGCCGTTGATGGAGCGGGAAATCTGTACGTGGCCGACTCCGGGACCAATGAGATTGTGGAGTTTCCAGGTGCCAGCACCATCAGCAGTCCGATCACGGGAACACCTCTTATAAGCGGCCTTACCGGCCCCACGGGCGTGGCGGTCGATGCGTCGGGCAACCTGTACATTGCCGGAGCCGGCAAAGTGCTCCTGCAGCCGATCGGCAACGGCGTGCAGACGGTGTTGGGAAGCGGCTTTGACACTCCCGTGGCCGTGGCCGTCGATGCCAGCGGCAACATCTATGTGGCCGACAGCGGTCAAAACGAGATTGAGAAACTTACGATTGCCAATGGCGTCGTAACGCAGCAGTCCAGTGTGACGCTTCTATCTGGCGCTGCTCCGGTAAGTGTGGCCGTGGATGCCGCTGGCGATGTTTACTATGGCGATTCCACACTGGGTGCAGTTGTGGAAGTCCTGGCCAGCGGCACGACGACGATGGCGAGCGGATTCACCCATCCCGTCGGCGTAGCGCTCGACCCAAGCGGCAACCTTTATGTGGCAGATCGCACCAGCACCAGCGGCATCAGTTTTTATAATCGCGCAGCCGCCACGCTTCCCGCCATCCCCGATGAGAGGACGAGCGATGCAGCGCTCAGCAATGTCGGCGATACGAGCTATGCAGGCGGGGTTCTCTCGAATACGGACAGCAATGTTGCCACGGACTTTGCGTTTGCTGCCGGCTCCAGCAATGGATGCAGTCTACCGTACACATCATTATTGCCGCTGGCCGCCGGAAACAACTGCGAGTGGGCCATTACTGCCAACACCTCGACGGCTAACGATACAGTGACGTTCACCGGCGGCTCGACTCTAACGCTGAGCAGCCAGGCCTCCGAGATCGTGGGCACCGGCACCGCGCTGAGCGTGAACAACCCCAGCGTTCCCTATGGCGTCGCTATCACCGGCACGGTGACGGTTACACCGAATTCGGGAGCCCTGAATCCCACCGGCACAGTGGCCCTGCTTGCGAATGGCAGCACCAATCTGGGCAGTTGCAACTTGACTAACTCTTCAGGGAACACCAGCAGTTGTAGCTTTTCGCTGAGCAACGTGAACGCCGGCACTCCGATGCTGACCGCTAGCTACGGCGGCGATAGCAACGACGGCACCAGTGTTTCCAGCGGCACGCAGCTCAACATTGCCCAGCTTTCCACCACCACTACCCTGAACGTTACTAGCAGCACCAGCATCATCGAAGGCTCTTCCTTCACGGGCACTGCGTCGGTCTCGCCCGCGGCGGCTACCGGGACCATTTCGCTGTATTTGAATGGTAGTTCGACGGCTATCACGTTTTGCGCGCTCTCGAGCGGTACCTGCTCCTGGACGTTGAGCGGCGTTGCAATTGGCAATAATCAGGCGCTGTCAGCAACCTACGGCGGCAGTACGAACTACGGCACCAGCAGTAGTTCAAGCACTTCCATCACTGTGACAGCGCCCCCGCAAGCCCCAGCCGTAGCCACCGGCGACAGCCGCGCCGTCACCGAACCGGTTTTCCCGGCAGTCTGCCAGCAGTTGAGCGCGGCGCTGACTTCCGTCAGCGACGACCTTCCTACCTCAGTGGACGCCACGGTTACCAATCCGGACGGCGCGCGCATCCAGGCCGCGCTGAATAGCTGCTCGGCGAGCTATTCTGGCTCGGGCCCCGGCCTTGCGGTTGAACTCTCCGTTGACAGCACAGGCGCATTCAACGCGTTCCTTACCGGCCCAATCTCCATGCCATCTAACGTCACGCTGCTGGTCGATCCCGGCGTTTACGTTTACTTCTCGCGCAACGTGCAGGATTACGACAAGGTTGCCGGCACGCACACTTGCGGGACGGTCGGCAGCGCCAGCGCAACCTCTTCCTGCCTGCCGTTGATCGCCATTCCAGGCACCTCGACGAACATAGGCATCATGGGCTTCGGCAAGTTGGACGGGCGCGGCGGCGATACGCTGCTCAACGCCATTCCGCCTTACCAGGGCCAGAGCTGGTGGGGCCTATCCGCCATTGCCAATGGCGGCGGCAATCAAGAGAATCCACGCTTCATCCAGATGGGTACCGGCGCCAGCAATATTACGCTCTACAAGATCACGCTGCGCAACTCGCCGCTCTTCCACGTTTCCACAACGGGCGCCGTCAGCGGCTTTACCGCATGGGACATCAAGATCGTTACGCCCACCAGCTCGCGCAACACTGACGGCATCGATCCGGGCAATGCGCAAAACTTCACCATCACACGGTCGTGGATCTCCGATGGAGACGACAACGTTGCGGTCGGCGCGTCGGGCACGACCGCTCCCGCGGCGAACATATCAGTCACCAACAACCATTTCTTCGCCGGCCATGGCGAGTCCATCGGCAGCTACACCGGCGCAGGTGTGAGCAACGTTCTCTTTGACGGTAATATGCTTTCGGGCAATGGAACCGCGGGCGCTGGAAGCTCCATCAACAATACAGCGGACAGTAACTCGACTGGCCTTCGCATTAAGTCCGGGTATGATCGCGGCGGGCCGGTCACCAATATTCAGTACTCGAACTCATGCTTCCAGAACCACAAGGCGGAGATTGTCTTCAGCCCGAACTATGAAAACACAGCCGGGTCTTTGTCTCCTAACCTGAACAACATTCTGATGCAGAACCTGACCTTCCTCACCGCGGGAACTGCACAGTTCACCGGCACAAGCAACAACGGCGCCATCTACCCGCTCCAGGTCACGCTGGACAACGTGAGTTTCCCAAGCAGTTATCCCTCCTCCGAGTTCAGCACCGCGCCGACCAATGCCGCGCTGACCTACGGTCCCGGAGATGTTTCTTCTGACTTCGTTTCGGATTACGCAACCTTCGCTGGCGCGAACGGCAATACCGTTACCAACAACATAACGGTATCCAACCTGTTTCCGCCCACCTGCAACTTTACTTACATTGCGCCGGAGTTGACCGGTCCGACCGGTTTGCCACAGACCATCACGGAGGGCCAAAACGCAACGGCAGTCGTAATCCAGACACCGGCCGTGGGAGGCGCAGCTTACCCCACCGGCACGGTCACGCTGACCGACGCTCTGACCAGCAACACGACGACGGTAACGCTTACAGGGACCACAGATACGATCTCGATTCCGCTGATCGGACTTACGGTGGGTACACACACATTCACTGCGACCTATTCGGGCGACAACAATTATCCACTCACGGGCAGCCAAATTGTTTACTCGACGACGTCTCCATATGTCATCACAGTGAACGCAGGCAGCCTCGGCTCCACGTCCACAGCACTGTCCGGTGTGCCCAGTTCAACTCCGTTCGGCACCCCGTTTACCGCGACAGCTAATGTCACGGGCAGCAATCCAACCGGCACGGTGCAGTTCCTTGTGAGCGGTGGCGGCGCTGTAGGCAGCTATGTTTATGCCACAGCGGCCTTGATCTCATCGTCGAGTTCGGGCACGGCATCGGCCAGCATCAACCTCCCGTACAGCGCCACCACCTATTCGATTACAGCCGTCTATAGCGGCGATGGCGCGAATGCTGGCTCTATGTCCTCCAACTCGCCGGTTACAATCACGCAGGGCATTACCTATACCTCGTTGTCGGCAAACCAATCGACCACCACGCTGGGCCACCCGGTTTCGATAACCGCCAGCGTCACATCTGTAGCTGGAACCCCCACGGGAACGGTCACCTTCACTTACTCCACAACCCTGAATGGACCCCAGATATTGCTTGGCTCCGCCACACTGAGCAACGGAACAGCCTCAGACTCTGTGGATTTGCCGATCGGAACAGACTACGTCACAGCTACTTATGCCGGTGCCGGAAGCTTTGCCGGATCAGCTTCAGCACCCATGAGCATAACCATCAACCAACCAACGATCATCGGGTTACAAAGCAATCCGATTGCGTTGCCCTACACCATGACTACCATCGCGGGCGGCGGGGCCGCAGTGGCCAGCAGCGGCAATATGGCCTGCACCGGGGCCACCGATAAATACGGCGACGGTTGCCAGGCCTCCGCGATCGCCTTCACCGCAAGCGACGATATGCGCGCCGTGGTTGCCGATCCCTTTGGCAATGTCTACCTCGCCGACACCAGCGCAGCGCTGGTGCGACGCATCGCTCCCAGCGGCGTAATTACCAACTTCGCCGGAAAAGTCTCGGGCACAGCCTGCGTGCCCACAGCTACCTCCGGCTGCACGCCAACCCTGGTCACTCTGGGCAAGGCGCGCGGCGTTGGAACCGACGCCGCGGGCAACATCTACATTGCCAACTACACCGGCAACCAGGTATTCGAGGTCAAAGTCTCCACCGGCCTCCTGTACCTGGTAGCGGGTAACGGCACAGCGGGCTCTACCGGGGATGGCAACACAGCTGCATCCGCTGAAGTCAATAATCCTCGCGGCGCATGGGGCGACACTGTCGGCAATGTCTATATCGCCGACACCGCCAACAACAAGATTCGCGTCGTCGATGTCATGGGCAACATCCATACCTTTGCCGGTAATGGAACCGGCGCTGCCAGCAGCAACGGAGCAACCGTAGGAGACAGTGGGCCGGCCGCATCGGCAGAGATCGATAATCCGCAGGGTGTGATCACGGATGTGAATCTGAATGTATACGTCGCCGATTCCAGCGGCGGAAGAATCCGTGTCATCTGTGTTACCTGCGGAACCGGTTCGCCGCTGGATGCGCTGCTGGCAACGCTGGGCGTCGCATCGCCCGTGAATGGCGACATCTACACCATTGCGGGTAACGGCTCGACTGCAGCCTACAGCTACTCCGTGCCGGTGTTGGGCACCAGCGTTTCCATGACTCCGCAGAAGCTGGTTTTTGATACCGGCGGAAATCTTTACATCTCCGACGGCAACAATGTGATCTGGCTCCTGGATTTCCATACCGGCTACCTGCGCGCCATTGCAAGCAATTCCGCGACGCTCTGCGCAGGTAAAACGGACAGCTATGGAGACGGTTGTCCCGCCACCCAGGCCAGTTTCGGCAGCAATAGCGGAAACGGCTTGGGTGTTGGCGCGGACACTCTGGGGAACATCTACATTTCCGATTCGACCAACGGGCTGATTCGCAAGGTGCTCACCGGACTGGCTTCACCGCCCACCACAACCGCAACCACCACTGCGCAGCCCGTTCTGCTCCACTTCGCTTCCGGCGATACAAAGGCGTCGAGCAATGCGCTGGCCTACACGTCGAGCGAGTGGACGTTGGGAGCGGCCACTTGCGGCAGCCCCAACGGCGACAGCACGACCGACTGCCTGCTCACATCCAGCTTTACGCCGGCGGTTCCAGGAGCGCGCTCCACACCGCTGACCGTCAACAGCTCTCTCGGTTACCAGACGTACCTTGCTCTGACCGGAACCGGACTCGGCGCCGGAGCCACGCTCGATCCCGCCAAGCAAATCAGCTTCGGCACGGGCCTGAGTGTCGCCGGCCTGGCAACCGACAATGCAGGCAACGTCTACGTCTCGGACGCGACCAGCAAGAAGGTCTTGCGCTTTGCTTCAAGCGCTCTTACGCAGGGAACAAGCGCGACAGCCACCGCGCTGGCTACGCTCACTGCGCCGGGCGCCATTGCAGTTGATCCTCGGGGCTACGTCTATGCGGCCGACACTTCCACTGGGCTGATTACGCAGATCACGCCGGCGGGTACGGCTTCGACTTTGCCGTTCACCTTCACCGCTCCCGCCGGCTTGGCCGTCGATGCGTTGAACAACCTCTATGTCTCCGATTCTTCCGCGCAGACCGTCTATCAGATCAACCCCATCACCGGCGTGGAGCGCAATCTCAATCTGGGAACGCTGGTTACACCTAAGGGTCTGACCATTGATCCCTCCGGCAACCTGCTGGTCGCCGATCCGGGCGCGCCGGCCATTTATCGCTTCAATCCGAGCGGTACGCACACCACTGTTGCGACTTCGGCCTCCGCACCCACCGCTGTTCTGACCGATGCGGCGGGCAACCTGCTCATCGCCGACACCGCTGCCATCCTTGCCGTACCGGCCAGCAGCAGCAGCTCGTCTTTCGCTGTGGCTAGCCTTGCGCCTTCGGCTCTGGCGATCGACTCGGCCGGCAATCTCTACACCGGCTCTAACGGTGGTGTTCTCGAACTCATCCGCACGCAGGGCTATGTGCAGTACGCGGGGCCCTCGGCTCCGCCGACAGCCGTCTCAATGCTTGAGTCCGGCAATCGGGCATTGTCGTTCACTTCGCTCAGCCAGACCGATACGGCGGACTACAGTCTGGCCGCAACCGCTTCCACTGATTGCACACTGAGCGGAGGCCTTCCCTCTGCTTTGGCCATTGGCGGCGCCTGCGCAATGACGGCCAGCTATACGCCCACGACCCTCCTCACAACCAGTGATGCCATAACTCTCAACGGCAACCCCCAAAACGCAACGCTATCTACGCCGTCGTCGATTCAGCTTACCCTCACCGGACCGGCTACCGCGCCCGCATCCGGCATTTCGATCAGCTCCTTCTCGCCGGCTTCTCCCGTCTACGGGCAATCCGTTACGGTTTACGCCACCATCACAGGCTCCGCGCCAGTGCCTCAGGGCAACGTTGTATTCACCCTGGACAGCACGACAACCATCAGCGGTACAGTCAACAGCAGCGGCGTCGCCTCGGCTTCTCTGCCCGCACTCAGCGGCGGAGCGCACTCGGTCTCCGCCGCCTATACCAGCACTAACGGCTATGCCTCGACGACAACCTCCTCCTCATCGAGCGTGACCGTGAGCCGCGCCAACCCGACGATCATCTGGACAACGCCAGCGGCCATTACCTATGGCACGGCGCTGAGCGGAACCCAGCTTAACGCCAGCGCAACCGGCGTGACCGGAGCCGGCCTTCCGGGCAAGTTCACCTATTCGCCGGTCTCCGGAACGGTACTGACGGGGGGAACGCAAACCCTCTCGGTGAGCTTTGCTCCCACGGATTCGACAGACTACACAACGCCAACGACGACGGTACAGCTTCAGGTGAATAAGGCGGCTTCGGCCATCTCAGTGAGCAGCAGCGCCAACCCGGCCTTCATCAACAACACAATCACCTATACGGCTGCGGTGGGCTTTGCAACCGCGCCGACCTCGACAACGATTGCCGGACCGACCGGTACAGTGACCTTCTACGATGGCGGCACGCCGATCGCGGCTTGTTCCGCCGCAACGCTGGGCACATACAGCTTCACCACCAACGCGGCTCTGGCAACCTGCGCGGTCAGCTACACGAGCACAACGCCGGCCACGCACGCGATCACCGCAACCTATAACAGCGATGCGAGCTTCACCGGGTCCTCGAGCGGTGCGATCACTCAGTCGGTGGAGGACTTCACCATCAACACGCAAAACGCCACACTTACGGTCCTGCCCGGCATGGCGGGCGAGTACACGTTCACCCTCAGCCCGCAAAGCCCGGCGACCAGTTTCCCAACGGCCATTAACCTCACGGTGAGCGGGTTACCGCCGGGAGCCACCTTCAACTTCTCGCCATCAGCTAATATCGCTGCTGGTGCGACCGCGGCCACCGTGATCCTGAAGATCCAGACAACGCAGCTGACAATTGCACAGAATTCGCCGAGTTCGGGCGGCAGGCTAGCCTCACGGCTGGCAGGAATCTCACTGGCGCTGCTGTTGTTACCATTCGTCGCCAGGTTCCGCAGGGCAGGCAAGCGCTTCGGCCGCATGCTTTCCGTTCTGCTGTTGCTCATCGCGGGCATGGCTGCCGTGGTTGGAATGGACGGTTGCATTGGCAGAATCAGCCCACCACAAAGCTACAAGGTGGTCGTGACCGCGACTTCGGGCACGCTGTCGCACACATCCAACGTCACTTTAACGGTTGAGTAATGAGGAGAGCTGAGATGCGTGGTTCAATGTTAATTACCACTTAAAGGCCGACGCAAACAATGCGGTAAAGTAATTCCATCGTGCCGCCGGAGCAACCCTGCTCCGGCGGCGCGACTGCTTACCGGACCGTGAGCCGCTCTTCTTGCCGCGTCATGCCCATCGCGTTATCCCCGATCCAGCCATCTGCATCGGCCAACTCGCGAAAATAGGTGTTGCGGGACCGCGCGATCGCCTCTTCCAGCCCGAGTCGCTCAAAGGGTAAAGTTCATATACATTGCCAAGCTTTGTAAGGCTCCGTCCACTTTGTAAGGTAAATAGGAGGGAATGGGCACCCCAAGGCGCACTCCATGCACGCGACGCATGCCTGAGCTTGCACATTAGATCATTCATTTTGAGTTAATTGTATGAATCTACGACGACATCCATCGTAAGCTGGCGGAGAGAGGGGGATTCGAACCCCCGGTAGGGGTTTACCCCCTACAACGGTTTAGCAAACCGCCGCCTTCAGCCACTCGGCCATCTCTCCGCACCTGAAAGGGATTATACCGGAAGTTGTACTA
>Ga0255354_1000536_pt1 | contig 23997 bp, 15 predicted proteins | sample HBST50metaG_FD_189942 | JGI IMG/M metagenome (GOLD analysis project Ga0255354, IMG submission 189942) | Peat soil microbial communities from Stordalen Mire, Sweden - H.B.S.T50 | ecosystem: Environmental > Terrestrial > Soil > Wetlands > Peat | place: Sweden: Norrbotten County, Stordalen Mire...
GTATACTATATTGAATATTATAGGTGCCGCAGAGATTGAGCAGCCTGAAGCAAACCGGCGCACAGAACCGCCTTCCACTACGCTCCGGGACGGCGCCGGCGGGCCTTGTCTTCAATCTCATGCGCTTTTCGCTCCATGATGGTCCGGGGATTCGAACCACTGTATTTCTAAAAGGGTGCCCCTTGCGCTGCCGCTGGTGTCACAACCCTGAGAGTCAATCCAGCGAGCCGGAGGTAATCTACTTTGATGAGCGCTGTGTGCGCTGCGGCGACTGCGTCCATGCCTGCCCGAACGGCGCGTTGCGCCTGGAGGAGCAACTCCTTCTCGATTCCGCGCTATGTCAGCGTTGCGGAGCATGTGTCGATGCCTGTTCCAGTTCCGCGCGCCAACTTGCAGGCCGCTGGATGACTGTGCCAGAAGTGATGGCAGAAGTTCTCAAGGATCAGATTTTCTTTGATGAGTCGGGAGGCGGCGTCACTATCTCCGGGGGCGAGCCTCTTGTCCAGACAGTTTTTGTAGAAGCGCTGCTGGCTGCCTGCCGGGCGCGGCGGATTCGGACCACCCTCGACACTAGCGGATTTGCCGATCCTGACGTCCTTCGCCGGGTGAGCGGGCAAGTCGATCTGTTTCTCTACGATCTTAAAGTGATGAACAGCGAAAGACACCAGCGTTTTACCGGCGTCAAGAATGAACTCATTCTGCAGAACCTGAAGATGCTGGCGGAGCGTGGATGCGCGATTATCATACGGATTCCAGTAATTCCCGGCGTAAACGACGATGGCGGAAACTTTGATGCCATGTCAGAGTTTCTCTCTCCCCTGGGACTGCGGAATATCGATCTTCTTCCCTACCACAAACTGGGCAGCGACAAGTACCAGAGATTACATCTGTCCTCTCCCATGGAAGAATTTGAACCACCCACGACGCAACAGATGGAAACCTATGCCGCTCGCCTGAAGCGCGACGGCTTTACAGTGCGAATTGGAGGCTGACATGAATGAACGCGTAAGCAGGATGAGACAAGCGACCATTGAAACCAAGCCATGGCTCTCTATCGAGCGTGCCAAACTTATCACCGAATTTTATAGCCAAGATAAGACCTCCTCCATTCCCATGCGCCGGGCCCTGGCTTTCCAATACCTTATGGAAAACAAGGAGATCTATATCGGGAAGGATGAGCTGATTGTCGGGGAGCGCGGCTGTGCGCCTAAAGCGACTCCTACTTTCCCTGAACTCTGCTGTCATAGCCTCGAAGACTTTGAAATTCTGAACGTGCGCGAGAAAACCGTCTATTCCGTAGATGAGTCCGCGCGAAAGATCCAGAAGGATGAGGTCATTCCCTACTGGCGCGGCCGTTCCATGCGCGATCGCATTTTTGCCGAGATGACTCCGGAGTGGAAGAACGCCTATGAGGCAGGCATCTTCACTGAATTCATGGAGCAGCGCGCCCCCGGCCACACCGTGCTGGGAGATGTCATGTATCGCAAGGGCCTTTTGGATCTGAAAGAGGATATAGCTGCTGCTCTTGCGAAACTGGACGACTGGAACGATTCTGAAGCCTCTGACAGGCGAGAGGAACTGCGCGCCATGTCCACTTCGGCTGACGCGGTGATCCGCTTTGCGGAGCGCCATGCGGAAAAAGCCGAAGAACTGGCCGCCAAGGAAACCGATCCTCGCCGCCGTGAAGAATTGCGCAGGATTGCCGAGGTCTGCCGCCAGGTGCCGGCGCATGCGCCGCGCAATTTCTGGGAAGCCGTGCAGGCCTATTGGTTCACGCATCTGGGCGTGGTTACGGAGTTGAACACCTGGGATTCCTTTTCCCCCGGGCGCTTCGATCAGCATCTCGCTCCCTTCTATCAGAAGGATATGGAAAGCGGGGCGCTGACCAGGGAGCAGGCCAAGGAACTGTTGGAATGCCTGTGGGTCAAGTTCAACAATCAGCCCGCTCCTCCCAAGGTCGGCGTCACCGCCGCGGAAAGCGGCACTTACACCGATTTTGCGAACATCAATAATGGCGGATTGAAGCGCGATGGCTCAGATGGCGTCAACGATGTCACCTATCTCATCCTGGATGTTATCGATGATATGCACCTGCTGCAGCCTTCTTCGAATCTCCAGTTAAGCAGGAAGAATCCAGATGCGTTTTTGAAGCGTGGCCTGGAAATCGTGAGCGAAGGATGGGGGCAGCCGTCGATCTTTAACGCCGATATGGTTGTCGAGGAGTTATTGCGGCAGGGCAAGCAGATCCAAGACGCGCGCTGTGGCGGCATCTCCGGCTGCGTGGAGACTGGGGCTTTTGGAAAAGAAGCCTATATCCTAACGGGGTACTTTAATCTTCCCAAAGTGCTGGAAGTTACGCTGAACAACGGCGTGGACCCATGCACGGGAAAGAAAATCGGCAAGGAGACCGGGGATGCCCGCGGGTTCACTTCTTACGAGCAGTTATTCGCGGCGTTTCGCGAGCAACTGCACTACCTTGTGGATGTCAAGGTGCGTGGCAACAATGTGATTGAGAGGCTCTACGCCGAGTTCATGCCAGCTCCGTTCCTCTCCCTCCTGGTGGATGACTGCATTGCGAAGGGCAAGGATTACAACGCGGGAGGTCCCAGATATAACACCACTTACATTATGGGTGTGGGCCCCGCGACTTGCACAGATAGTCTGAGTGCAATCAAACACCATATCTTCGACCGCAAGACGATTTCCATGGATGATCTACTGCAAGCTTTGGCTCATAACTTCGAGGGCAAGGAAAAGCTGCGCCTGTCGCTATGGAACAAGACGCCTAAATTCGGCAATGACGATGATTACGCCGATGCGATTCTTTCGGATGTCTTCAACGCTTTCTTCGATGAAGTGGATGGGCGGAAGAACACCAAGGGCGGATGCTACCACGTCAACTATCTGTCCACGACATGCCACGTCTACTTTGGTTCGATGACCGGAGCTACGCCGGATGGACGGCGCGCCGGAGAACCTCATTCCGACGGCATTTCGCCCGCGCAGGGGGCTGATCGCAAGGGACCGACGGCTGTGATCAAGTCTGCATCCAGGTTGGATCATGCCCGCACTGGAGGAACGTTGCTGAACCAGAAGTTTTCTCCCCAGTTATTTGAAGGCGACGGAATCGACAAGGTGGCGCAACTGGTTCGCTCTTACTTTCGTCTGGATGGGCACCACATTCAGTTCAATGTTGTCACTGCGGATACTCTGCACGCCGCGCAGGCAAACCCGGAGAAGTATCGCGATCTGATCGTGCGCGTTGCCGGTTACAGCGATTACTTCTGCGACTTGACGCCCGCCTTGCAGAACGAAATCATCTCGCGCACAGAGCAGGAAGCCTTGGCGCGATGAGAAACAGCGTAGCGCGCGCCATTGTTCTATTGGATCGTTCTTTATAGAACGTCACGGTGCAGGACCTTTGCAGTTGTAGGGGATTTTATTGTGCACCAGGGAGAAATCATGACTCGGATTGAAGAGATACAGGCGGAGTTATGCGCCCGCTCTATTGATGGCTGGCTTTTTTGCGATAACCATCACCGTGATGCCAGTGCATACCGGATTCTGGGGTTGCCGGAGTCACTGATGGTTTCACGGAGGTGGTTCTACCTGATTCCTGCGCATGGTGAACCCGTCAAGTTATCGCACAAAATAGAGCCTTTCCCCCTAGACTCTCTGCCTGGCAACAAACGAATCTATGCTTCGCGGCAAGAGTTTGTTGACCAACTGCGTGAAATGCTTTCCAGCGTGCACAACATCGCCATGCAATTTTCTTTCGGGAATATGTTGTTTGCAGTGTCGGTCGTGGATGCCGGAACTGTGGATCTGATCCGCAGCTTTGGCAAGAGCATCATCACCTCCGCCGATCTGCTCGCGAAGTTCGAAGCAACCTGCACTGAGGATCAAATACGCTCCCATTTCGCCGCACGCGACTCAATCGATGCCATCATGGGCGAGGTGTTTCGCGAGATTGGTAAGCGGGCACGCAATGGCGGAACCAGCGAATTCGAGATTCAGCAGTGGCTGGTGGATGCCTTCCAACGCGAGAACCTGACGATGGATTCTCCCGCCATCGTTGCTGTTAATCAAAACAGCGGCATTCCGCATTACTCGCCCGCGGCAAAGGATTCCGCTCGCATTGGCGAGGGAGACTTCGTTCTGCTGGACGTATGGGGAAAGAAGAATACGCCTGATGCTGTGTATTATGACATCAGTTGGACCGGCTATGTGGGAAGCGTTTTGCCGGAACGCATTCAAAAGATCTTCGCAATTGTAAAGGCATCGCGGGATGCGGGGATCGAGAAGGTGCGCGCCGCCATTGCGGCCGGAGAAAAACTGTACGGATGGGAAGTGGATAAGGCTGCGAGGGATGTTATCGATGCTGACGGATACGGGGTCTGCTTGAACAACCGCGTTGGCCATTCCATTGGAACCGAAGTGCACGGGAACGGCGCGAACATGGACAATTATGAGTCCCGCGACGATCGAGAAGTGATTCCGAACACCTTCTTTTCCATCGAGCCCGGCATTTATCTGCCCGAGTTCGGCCTGCGTAGCGAGGTCAACATGTTGGTGCGGCCAGGATCAGCCGAGGTAACGGGACGCATACAAGATGAGGTAGTGCTCATTTAACCCGAGTGTCTTATGAAGGCTAAAAGTCATTCTTGAGGAGCCGCAGTTGAACTTGTCTGAGCGCTTTGATGAGATTCGCACTGGGTTTGAACGCCCCTTCTGGATCGCAAATCTTAGCGAGATATTTGAGCGCCTCTCCTACTATGCTGCGTTTGCCTCGCTTGCGCTGTATTTGCAGAATCAGCTCAATTTTTCGACGGAACAAACCGGAACTTTGACGGGTATATTCGGTGGCATGTTGTGGTTTCTGGCGATTTTTGGCGGAGCCGCTGCAGACCGGATGGGTTTCCGTCGCGCTCTTTCGTTTGCATACCTGATTCTTGCCGTCGCCTACTTTCTCCTTGGTTCCATCGGCGCTTCGTGGCTGGCGCCCGTGCGCAACGCCATGCCGCTAGAACTGTTTGTGGGTGGCATTTTAATTCTTCCCGCTCTAGGTGCGGCGCTGGTAAAACCCTGCGTCGCCGGTGTTACCGCCTCTTCTTCCCGTGAGAATGTGCGCTCCATCGGTTACTCAATCTATTACACGATGGTTAACATCGGAGGGGCAGCAGGACCCCTTTTTGCCTCCTGGGCTCACCGCCGCCTGGGAATAACGAGCGTTTATCGCATTGCCGCATTAGGCGTCTTCGCGATGTTTTTTGTGGTCATCTTTTTCTTTCAAAACCCGCGCAAAGATCGCGACGCGCCCCCTTCCTCGATTGTTACAGTCGCGCGGAACTTCTGCATAGTAGTCGGCAACTACCGGATAGCCTTTCCCCTGTGTTTTGCAGCTCTGTTGCTCCGTATCGGATCGTGGATCTATCCGAGTGTCCATATTCCCTGGTGGGTATGGCTTGTACTTCTGATGCTCATACTCGCGTGCCTGAGCCGATTTATGTGGTTCTTAGTGATTTTCAGTGGTTACTATGTCATCTATTGGCAGATGTATATTAGCCTTCCCGGTTTCATCAACGGCTATATTAACGCGAACGCCCCGGTCGAAATGATATTGGGAACGGACGGCCTGGCCGTGGTCTGTCTCACGCTCGCGATGAGTTATCTACTAAGGAAAGTTCCAGCACTTCAGGCAGTCGTTTTGGGTACCGCGATCTCCTCTATATCATGGCTGATTCTTGCATTCCGGCCTACGGTATGGGGAGCGATCCTAACTCTCTTTGTATTGGCGCTTGGTGAAATAATTCAGCAGCCTCGCTATTACGAATATATCTCCCAGCTTGCGCCTCCGGGGCAACAAGGGACGTATATGGGCTTTGCGTTTTTGCCTCTTGGAATTGGCTCTCTGATTGGCGGATGGCTTGGAGGCACGCTCGTCCATCACTTTGGAGAAGTTACTCATCAGCCAGCGCGGATCTGGTGGTGTGTCACTGCTGTCGGGTTAGTCACAACAGTGCTTCTTTGGATCTATGACAAAACCGTGAGGCCTGCCGAGGTGAAATAGTTGGTTGAATGTGCCTTGGCGCGGGCAAAAGTGAATGCCAGTTGAAAGGTGTTATCGAGGTGTATGTAATGAGATCCATGTTTATGTCGGCGTACGGCAGTATGTGTCCCGTGAAGAGAACAAACGGCTGCCTGTTTTACCCTGGTGTGCCGATTCTGTTTGTAATATTCCTGGCGGCCTGCCTTGCACAGGCGCAGGCGTGGGGCCCTGGAAACTCCGTTGGTACCATCTCGACCGACGGAAACCTGATCGTCATGGAGTTGGCCAAGGGGGCGCTCGGAGAGCCAAACCTGTTTGACCTAGCGGGCCGCACGCTGCGCTTCACACCAAAGGGTGCGAAGTATTACGTCGAGAATACGGATCTGCAGTGGGATGCGGAGTATGGCCCTGAATTCACCGGCGAAGAAGTGACCCTGCATAACTTTGCGTTCCCCTTCTCCGGCAAGAACTGGAATTCATTCCAGGTAGGAACGACTGGATCCATCAGCTTCGACAAAGCAGACAGCGGCCACAAATCTGGCGGCCGTCCTGCAGGAGTATCAATCGGCCGATTTGATCCACTCTCAGAAGCAGCCGGCCAACTGGTCAATACCGTCCCTGCGATGTGTGTTTTCTTCAAGCCGCGGATGAGCGGGCCTCATTTTGTAAAGGAACTCTCCGATCGCGTGGTCATTACCTGGGATGTTACAGAGCCTTTCGGGAATATTCAGGATTTTTCGTGGGTTAAGACGATCAACCGCTTCCAAGCTGTGTTGCATCGCGATGGCGTCATCGAAATGTCTTACAAGCAGCTTGCCGCAAAAGATGCCATCGTTGGCATTTATCCAATGCTCTCAGACAGAGAGACGCCACTCGCGACAATCAGCGCCGGGCCGCATCCAGAAGCCGCTGCACACCTCGACGTTCAAAACCTCAAGATTTCTGTCGTTGATGGTCTCTTGCTGAAAGCCACATTTGAAACCCGAGGCCCCGTGCTGGCGGAAGGCGATCCAGCGCTCGATGGCATTCAGTTCCGGGTGTTCTTTGATGCGCAGTTTCCAGGGCGCGACGATGCCGCTCATTCATCGGTGGTCTGGACAGCGCTGGGCATTACTGAGAATCAGACATCACATTACGTCGCGTTCGGTCAGGGAATCTCCTCTATTGTGAAGGCGAGCGGCAACTCCATTGTGCTGCAAGGAGTTTTGCCGGAAGCTCTTCGCGGAGCCGGGCAGGTTGCTGTCCACGCGGAGGTCGTTACTCCCGGAAGTCCCGAGAAGATTGCCGAGCAATTGCCCGCTCAGCTTGTCAGTCTATCTGGAATTCATAGCCCCGAAGTTCATCTGTCTTCGCTGACGCGCAAGGACGGCCCTTTCGCACTTGCATACGAATCGTTCCACTACCTGCCTCTTCCCAATCCCGAAGATCTATCCTGCACAGTGATCAAAGCGCTCGGCGACAAGTTTGATTTCTTGGCTTATTACTCGGATTTCCGGATCGATAACCAGGAAGCTGGCACTCCCAGTGAAGGCCCGCTCGGTGGCGATGTTACCGGAATCGGGCAGGTCGAGCACGATTTCCAAGCGAGCCTTGAGGGTTTCTGCAGCAAGGGTAGATTACAGTGGGGGTTCGTCCAGCCGGTATACGCTCACGCCATTCAAATGGACGAATTTCCACCGTCAGGAGTGCCGGTCCTCAGCGATCACGACATAACATCCTATACGCACCAACTTGGCGAGCGGTCGGAAGACGGGAAGATGCTTCCATACAACTATGCAATGTCGCAGATTGGCCATGAGATGGGCCACCGCTGGTCCGCGTTTGCATCGGCCAAAGTGAATGGCGAAATCATTCCCCTCGGTCCCGTGCATTGGGCGCGGGGCCTGCAAGCTGTCGTGCCATTTCCTTATCAGCGGCCTACGGAGGCATCGGCAATGGGAGGCGGCGTTTGGCAGGATAACTTTGATGGCACCTATACTCAACTGGATGACAATTACTACGTTCCAGCAACGGGTTATTCCTATCTCGATCTGTATTTGATGGGCTTGATCTCGCCGGCGGAAGTCCCCGACTTCTTCATCCTGAGGAACCTCGTTCCAGTGGGTAGGGACACCAACGGCCACCCCATCTTCAAAGCCGACCGGACTAAGGTGACCATCCAGGATGTTATCGCCAACGAAGGGCCGCGTTTACCCGATGTCAACCATTCTCAACGGAGGTTCAACACCGGAATGGTCGTCATTGTCGAGCACGGAAAAAGGCCAAGCCGAGAACTTATCGAGCGGGTCAATGGCATCCGCCAGCAGTGGATCGGCTATTGGGCGATAACAACTCAACGCCGTGCGTCCATGTCAGCGAATCCACAGTAAGTCTTCCAGCACGACCTGTATGTCGATCTGCGCCTGCTAGCCCCCGCCACAATGCCGACGGCCAGGACCATTTGCTCAAGTAAGAAATAGCACGCTCAGGTTTTGGCGAGACTCTACGGCGAAGACAGTGAAAAGAAAAACTCATGACCATCCGCCTCATGCTGACAGAGCAAATAATGGCCAATTTAATACAAGGACATATAAAGTATTCATTATAGTATTTTTCGTAGTATTCATGCAAGTTTCTCCGCATTTTTGCATTTTTTTGTTTGCGCGATATGAGCTAAACGTCCATAACTATTTAATATTGCAGCAGCTTAAGAATACATATTTTGCCCGACAGAAATGGCAGCCGACGTGCAATGACATTTGGGGCCGTGTCGTATTGGACGCAGTTCAGAAGTAAAGGCAGCCGGGTTTCTCTCTTACCGCTTTACTTTCTATCTTTCAATTATGGGTCGTGCTCGCCCTTCACAGAGACGTAGATGCACTCCTGGAAATTCGCCAAGTGTCCCCTAAAGGCCCCTGGTTCTTTCGGATCTTGAGGAAGGAGAAATCTATGCAGTGTATCAAGATGCAAAAATTAATCTTGACGTTGAGTTTGCTGGCCGTCGTTAGCTTCGCGGTGAGCGTCAACGTTCCATCCGCCCATGCTCAGGCCATTAGCGGTGACATCACCGGTGTGGTCAGAGACGCAAGCAAGGCTGTACTGGTGAAGGCGAATGTTGTGGCAACCAATGTGGAGACCGGAGTTGCGTATCCGGCTTTTACAAACGAAGTCGGACAGTATCGTCTCTCTAACCTTCCGCCGGGCACATATGACATTGAGGTGTCAGCTCAAGGATTTACCAAGTCGAAGTTGAAGGGTTTCGTGGTTGAGTTGAACAAAATCTCGACTGCGGACTTCAGCCTTAACGTGGTGACGGCGCACGAGACTGTCGAGGTTTCCGCTGAAGCCGGTGTGGCGCTGGACACCACGACTGCCCAGGTTGAAGCCAGTTTCAGCAGCGAACAGCTCACCGAGCTTCCCGCTGCCACAAACAACGTGTTGAATCTTTCTCTGATGACAGCCGGCGTTGCATCTTCCGGCGGCATGGGACAAGGCACCGGTCCCTCGGTCGGCGGCCAGCGACCGACCTCCAACAACTTTATGGTGGAGGGAATTGACAACAACAACAGAAATGTTCCAGGACCATTGCTCTCCGTGCCCAGCGACGCGGTTGCCGAGTTTTCCACTCTCCAAAATCAGTTTTCCGCCGAGTACGGCCACTCCAATGGCGGCCAGTTCAATCAGATCATCAAGAGCGGCACCAACCAGTTTCACGGCGTCGTCTATGAGTACTCGCAGAATCGCAATTACAATGCGATCGATGCAAGCACAGCGCGCGCCCAGAGCAATAAGAATGTCACTGCTCCCCGCTACGACGACAACCGCTTTGGCGGCCAGGTCGGCGGGCCCATCGTCCGGAACAAGCTCTTCTTCTTCTCCAACTACGAGCAGGAACCAAATGGCACGACGAATTCAGAGTCCTTCTGCGCTCCGACCGCGGCCGGTTTTACAACACTCTCCGGGCTCTCAGGGCTGAACCAGAATAACCTGTCTACCTTCGTGAAATACAGCCCGGTAGCCTCAACACAGGCTCTTGCAAGCGATGCACTTTGTCCGCAAACCGTTACAGTGGCGGGAACAGCGATTCCCACAGGCAAGGTTGGTTTGGCCCCCCCCGCCTACACCAACAATTACCGCTCGCTCAACGCTGTCGATTACACGTTGAGCGAAAAGGACAACATCCGCGTTCGCTATCTATTCAATCGCGTTGACGCAATCGATACCACAGCCACGTTCCAACCGTTCTGGATCATTAACCCCAGCCGCTATCACCTGGCTACTTTTTCCGAGTTCCACACCTTCTCACCAGCCCTTACCAACGAACTGCGTATTGGCTACAACCGTTATTACAACAACACCCCCGCACCGGGGACTTTTCCGGGAATGACAGTTTTCCCGAACCTGACCATCGACGAACTGAATATCGATATCGGGCCTGACAGCACCGCTCCTGGCGGCATGTCTCAAGATACATATCAAGGATCGGATTCGGTCATCTGGGTCCGGGGTGAACACACGTTCAAAGCAGGCTACGAGTTCCGCGATGTCATCACTCCGCAGTTGTTTGTGCAGCGTGTGCGCGGCGACTACGAGTGGGGTACAGATCAAGCATCAGGGGAATCGGGATTAGGGCTGTATCTTCGGGATTTGTCGCCCAATAAATTTGGCGAGCGGACGGCGACTGTTCCCGGACGAAACCAAACCTACTATGGAAATCAGAAGGTCAGCTACGCGTACCTCAACGACGATTGGCGCGTGAACCAAAAACTCACTTTGAACCTGGGCGTCCGCTATGAATACACCGAGGTTCCTGTTACCCAGCAGTTACAATCACTAAACACTGCGGCCAGCGTCCCTGGTCTGATCACCTTCAAAGCTCCCTCACCGCAGATGACGAATTTCGTTCCGAGGATTGGTTTTGCCTACTCCGTCGATACCAACACCGTCGTGCGTGGCGGCTTCGGCATGGGCTATGACGTGCTGTATGACAACCTGGCCACATCCTCCGTTCCGCCTCAGTTTTCAGTTACAGAGGATGTGGACCTCTCCAGCCTCACCCCGGGGTTCCTGGCGGGTGGAGGCCTTGCGGCATCCGCTTCGCCCACCTTTGCCAATGTGACGGCTCAGCGCAGAGCTACAAGCGGCTATGTGGCGGATCAGAAGCTGCCGTATGCCGAAAACTGGAGCCTGGGTATCGAGCGGACCTTCAAGCAGAACTATACCGCCGAGGTTCGTTACATTGGAACGCGCGGCATTGATCTGCCGACGCAAACTCGACTCAACCGCCAGAACACTGTTACTGCAACGAACCAGTTGCCCTTCTATTTCAAAACCACCACGAACACATCCGCCACGGCTCTGACATTGACCGAAATCGAGGCCAATGGCAGCAGCTTTGTGCCCGCCTATCAGGCGGCCGGGTTCGATAAGAACAATGTCCTGGCCTATATGCCTTGGGCGAAGTCCAACTATAACGGACTGGCCACGCAGTTGACGCGGCGTTTTTCGCATGGTTTGTTAGTGAACGCTGCCTACACCTGGAGCAAGACCATGGACGACGCCACGCTAACTACCTTTGGAAGTTACCTTACGCCACGCCGTCCGCAAGACTTCAAAAACCTGCCGGGGGATTATTCCCGTTCGGCTCTTGATCACACTCATCGCCTGTCGTTTGCCGTGGTCTATGACCTGCCCTTCTACAAGAACGGCTCCTGGATGGAGAAGAATCTGCTGGGCAACTGGGAGATTGCGCCGGTCTACACTTACCAGTCTCCGGAGTATGCCACCGTCCAGAGCAACGTCGATGCCACCATCAAAGGCGATGCCGCGGGCGATCGCGTTTTCATTAACCCCGACGGCGTGAAGGGGACCGGTTCCGCTTCCATTCCTATCTACGACCACAATGTTCCCGATAGCGTTTACGGCGATCCTAGCGATCAAAGCAAGTGCTACTGGAATGATGCAAAGCATGATAACTGGCTCTGCCCCGGCGATACGGCCGGTTATTACTCAGCCGACCCGACTGCATACTATGTTGTGGCTGGTGCAGGTACCATCCCGAATGCCGGCCGCAACACGTTGCCTATCCGCCCGATCGACGACCTTGATGCAACCGCGGTCAAACGCATTACTTTTGCCGACAAGTACAAATTGGAATTCCAGGCGCAGGTCTGGAATGTGTTGAATCATTCCCAATACGTACCGGGATCGCTCAACAACGTGAATTCAATCGGCTATATAACCGATGTCACCCACACATATCTGATTCCTGGGTCGCCCAACTTCAATAAACCCGAGGAAACATTCTCTAACAATGCGCGCTCTATGCAGTTGGCGCTGAAGTTGATCTTCTAGAGCGTTTTCGATTCACATGTTGCCATTTGAAGATCGTGCAAGGTGGCTTTTTCTTGGGGAAAAAGCCACTCGGCATCGTGGTTTCTGTATGCACCAGAATCGAAAACGCTATAGCTGGCTGTGATTGCACATCCTGAGGCCGCGGCGTAAATGCCGCGGCCTTTTTCTGGAGAATTAAGCGGCTAAACAGTAGAAGTTTCGGAGTACAGCAGTGGTGAATCCGGTACAAGGTGAGCCGCCGAAGTCTGCAAAGCGCATTTTTTTGAGGCCTCGACTCCGTGAAATACTATTCTTGAATCCTATGCACTTCGAAGTTGCAGGCCGTATTTAGAGGTGTCATGAAAAAGATCGCCCTGATTACAGATATCCGGAATTCCCAGCTAGGGGATGTTCTAAGTGGCGATTTGAAAGAGGTGCTCAGCGGGCGCGCGGAGATCCGCAACTATTTCTTCGAGAGCCTGAAGCCCGATGAGTCCATCGAGGCCGATGTCGTCCTCGTAACCACCCAAAGCAAAGCTGTGGAGATCCAGAACCATGTGACCGAGGCGCGGCGAATTCTCGTGGTGCAGCGGACGATCCGGGAGAGCGACGCCTATCGCATCTTCTCCATTCCTCCCGGCACCCGGGTGCTGGTGGTCAACAATATGCCAGAGACCACCATGGAAACGGTGGCTCTCATGCAGCAGATAGAGTTCGACCACTTGCAGTTCATCCCTTACGAGGAGGGCATGGATTGCTCGGACATTCATATTGCCATCACGCCCGGCGAGCGCAACCTGGTGCCCTCCTCCATCTCTACCATCATCGACATCGGGCACCGGTGCATCGACATCTCAACCTTCATCGAGATCATCAGCCGCCTGCGCATCGTGGATCACTCCATCGACCAGCGGCTGCTCCGCTACTCCCAGAGCAACGTGAATCTGGACACGGGTGTCAACCACCAGTACAAGGAACTCTTCAAGCGCAACATCGAACTGGATACGGTCATCAACCTGGCCCACGAAGGAATCCTGCTGCTCGATAGCCAGGGAAAGGTGGCCCTCCACAACCAGGCTCTCGAGGAGATGCTCCACCTGGGCAAGAGCGTCGTCGGCTGTGGTCTAGATGTCTTCGAGCCCGAGATTCAGGAGATCCTGGCCCAGAATCAGAACCAGGAGTGGATCGTCGAAACCAAAGGGCGTTCCATTGTCGTCAATCGCCAGGACATTCATTACTTCGGCGAGCGCAGCGGCAGCTACTTCAACTTCCAGGAAGTGACCTACATCCGGCAACTCGAACAGAACCTGAGCCGCAAGCTCAGGGAGCGCGGCTTGACTACCCGCTACTCTTTTTCGGATGTGCTCTTCCAGTCTCACAAAATGGGGGCATGCCTTGAACTCGCGCGGCGAATCGCGGGATCGGACTTTACGGTGCTGATCATGGGCGAAAGCGGCACCGGCAAGGAACTGCTGGCCCAGTCGATTCACAATGCTTCGGCGCGCTCCAAGCAACCCTTCGTGGCGGTGAACTGCGCGGCCGTGCCGGAAAACCTGCTGGAGAGCGAACTGTTCGGCTACACGGGCGGCTCCTTCACGGGAGCACTGCGCGAAGGCAAGGCGGGCCTCTTCGAACAGGCGAACAATGGCACTGTTTTCCTGGATGAGATTGGCGATATGCCGCCCATGCTGCAAGCCAAGCTACTGCGCGTGCTGCAAGAGCGGCAAATCATGCGGGTCGGATCCAACAAACTGACCCAGGTGAACATCCGTATCATTGCTGCCACCAATCGCAATCTACGGGAGCGAATCCTGGCCGGCCAGTTCAGAGATGACCTCTACTATCGCCTCAACGCACTCTCCCTGATCGTCCCCCCGCTGAGGGACCGCCCGGAGGACATCTTTCTCCTGCTCCGGCATTTTCTGGCCGAGCAGAACCAGCCCCATCTGCAATTCACCCCCGAGGCCAGGAACCTCCTATTGCGATACGGCTGGCCCGGTAACATCCGGGAACTGGGGAATGTGGCCAACCACATCACCTTGATGGCGGTCGATCCTGTGACCATCTCGGCCTTGCCTTCCTATCTGGTAGGCCGGACGCAGACCTTCGAGGCAGAGGAAGAGATTCTTCAGACGAGATGCGGCCTGGAGCGCGCTCTCGATGTGCTGGCCGTCCTCGATCAGTATGCGGACCACGGTCGCAAGGCCGGACGCAACAGCATTAAGGATGCCCTCAGGAACCAGCAACGCCCTCTGAGCGAAGCAGAAGTGAGGAGCGTCCTCCAGGTGCTTGGGGAACTCGGATTCGTGCGATCCTCCGTTGGCCGGCAGGGCACGGAACTCTCCGCGCAAGGGCACCAATTCTTCAATTGGTTATCAAATAGGTCATTTACATAACCTATTTAACCTGTTAGCAAGTCTCAGAATCCTCTTACTAGGCATTCTCCTGCCTTGAATCTCCCGAAACGTTGGGAATTCAGAGTTCAACGAGTTCTTCCGCCTTCAGATCGATTTGGCACGCCGGTTGCCTATATAAGACTGTTTCCCAATATGCTTGTGGCACGTCTTTCGGCTCCTATGTGCCGATGCCGCTGTGCGGGAGACCGCTGCATCCAGCTCGTGCAGCGCGGATTGACCTTCCCCGCCAAGAGGGTGTGGATCGTAAGAATTTTGGAGAGTTCATGCCACTGAATATTGTCGAGAAGATATTGAAGAGCCACCTGCGAGTGGGCGAGTACCGCATCGGCGCGGAGATCGGCATTCGCATCGATCAGACCCTGACCCAGGACGCCACGGGAACCATGGCCTACCTCCAGTTTGAAGCCATGGGCCTGCCGGCCATCCAAACCGGCCTGTCCGTCTCTTATGTGGACCACAACACGGTGCAGGTGGGCTTCGAGAACGCCGACGACCATCGTTATCTTCAGACCGTCGCCCAGCACTACGGGCTGGTCTTCTCACGTCCGGGCAATGGCATCTGCCATCAAGTTCACCTGGAGCGTTTCGGCAAACCGGGCACGACCCTTCTTGGCAGTGACAGCCACACGCCAACGGGCGGAGGACTTGGCCAGATCGCCATCGGCGCGGGCGGCCTCGACGTGGCCGTGGCTATGGGCGGCGGGAACTTCTACCTGACCGCTCCCAAGGTTCAGTTCGTGCGTCTTACAGGCCGTCTGCGTCCCTGGGTTACGGCCAAGGACGTGGTGTTGCATATGCTCAACCTGCTGACCACCAAAGGCAACGTGGGCGTGGTTCTCGAATACGGCGGCCCTGGTGTGGCAACTCTCTCCGTGCCTCAGCGGGCCACCATCACCAACATGGGCGCGGAGATGGGCGTGACTACGTCGATCTTTCCGTCCGACGAAGTTACTCGCGGGTTCTTCAAGGCCCAGCAGCGCGAGCAAGACTGGGTGGAACTCAAAGCCGACGAAGGGGCAAGCTACGACCGGATCATCCATTTGGATCTGGGCCTCATCGAGCCACTGGCCGCCTGCCCGCACAGCCCCGGCAATGTCAAAACCGTGAAGGAACTGGCTGGCATGAAGGTGGATCAGGTGTGCATCGGCTCCTGCACCAACAGCTCCCTGAAAGACATGCGTGTAACCGCCGGGATTCTCAAGGGCGGCCATGTGAGCGAGAACCTGAGCCTGGGCATCGCGCCGGGATCGCGCCAGGTGCTCCAGATGCTGTCGCGCGACGGCAGCCTTTCCGGGATGCTCGACGCCGGCGCCCGCATTCTTGAGTCCGCCTGCGGCTTCTGCATCGGCAACCACTTCTCGCCCAAGAGCGGCGGCGTCTCCTTGCGCACATCCAACCGCAACTTTGAAGCCCGCAGTGGCACCAAGGATGCCCAGGTCTATCTGGTCAGCCCCGAAGTGGCCGCCCTGTCGGCTCTGGCAGGCGTCGTCGTGGATCCGCTCGCCTCCGGCCGGGCCTGTCCGGCGGTTGCCGAACCCGATGCCTTTTCGATTGATGACTCCATGTTCATCTTCCCTCAGGCCGAGGCACGGAATACGAAGATCTTCCGCGGGCCGAACATCGGCGAGCCGCCCAGCAACGGACCCATGCCCGAGGCGCTGAAGGGTGTGGTGGCCATCAAGGTCGGCGGCAAGATCACGACGGACCACATTATGCCCGCCGGAGCGCGGCTCAAGTATCGCTCCAACGTGCCCAAGTATGCGCAGTACGTCTTCGAGCAGGTGGACTCCACCTTCCCCGCGCGCTGCCTGCAAAACCGCGACAAAGGCATCCATAACGTGATTGTCGCGGGCGAATCCTATGGGCAGGGCTCCAGCCGCGAACACGCCGCCATGTGTCCCATGTATCTGGGAGTGAAGACGGTGGTCGCCAAGTCCTTCGAGCGCATCCACGCGGCCAACCTGGTCAACTTCGGTATCCTGCCCCTCCTGTTCGTTAATCCCAAGGACCATGACCGCATCGAGGCAGGCGCGGCGGTGGAAGCCCCGGACTGGCGCAAGTGCCTGGAGCAGGGCCAGCCGATTCAGCTTCGCATTTCAGGTCAGGAGCCCGTGCCTTGCACCTATAACCTCTCCGGACGCCAGCGCAAAATTCTGCTGGCCGGCGGACTTCTTAATTTCACCAACCCGGCTTCAGCCAAGTAAAAACAGGAGCAAGAAGCATGACCAAGATTCGCGTAAAAACTCCGCTCGTCGAGATGGATGGCGACGAAATGACCCGCATCATTTGGGCCAAGATCAAAGAAACCCTGATTCTGCCTTACCTCGATGTCGATCTGCGCTACTTCGATCTGGGCGTTACTCATCGCGACGCCACGGACGACAAGATTACCGTGGAAGCCGCCGAAGCTATCAAGGAATTCGGTGTGGGCGTGAAATGCGCCACCATCACTCCCGACCAGGGGCGCATCCAGGAATACAAGCTGAAGAAGGCGTGGCCCTCCCCTAACGGCACCATCCGCAGCATCCTAGACGGCACCGTTTTCCGCAAGCCGATCATGGTGAAGAACATCACCCCGGCCGTATCGAGCTGGAAGAAGCCGCTGGTCATTGGCCGCCACGCTTACGGCGACATCTATAAGGCTGTGGATTTTGTCGTTCCCGGTGCTGGAAAGGCCGAGCTGGTCTACACCCCGGCCCAGGGCGGCGAGCCGGTCAAGCTGCTCATCAAGGATTTCAAGGGCGGCGGCGTTGTGATGGGTATGCACAATACGGATGCGTCGATCCGCTCCTTCGCCAAGGCGTGCATTGCCTGCGCTCTATCCGAGAAGATCGATCTGTGGTTCGGCGCCAAGGATACCATCAGCAAGAAGTATCACGCCCGCTTCAAGGATCTGTTCCAGGAAGAGATCGACGCGCGCAAGGCTGACCTGGACAAGGCCGGCATCAATTACCGTTATCTGCTTATCGACGATGCCGTGGCTCAGGTCATGAAGCACCCCGGCGGAATCCTCTGGGCCTGCATGAACTATGACGGCGACGTCATGTCCGACATGGTGGCCTCGGGTTTTGGCAGCTTGGGCATGATGACCTCCGTGCTTGTTTCTCCTGATGGGAAATTCGAGTACGAGGCCGCCCATGGCACAGTGCGCCGCCACTACTACGAGCATCTGAAAGGGAATCCCACCAGCACGAATCCCGTGGCCTCGATCTTTGCCTGGAGTGGCGCCCTGCGCAAGCGCGGCGAACTCGACAAGACCCCCGCGTTGGAGAAATTTGCCGACGCGTTGGAGAAGTCGGTTATCGAATGCATCGAATCGGGCTTGGTCACCAAAGATTTGATGGCGCTGGTGACGCCCAGGCCCGCTGCTCACCAAACCACGGATTCCTTTCTTGCCGCCGTGGCCTCTAACTTGAAGGCGCGTCTCGGCAGCAAGAAAGCTTAGGAAAAACCATGGACGAAGAACTGGAAATTGAAACTCTGGATCCCCGCGAGGACGTGCGCGGAGCGGCTGAAGTGAAAGAGCTGCTCCGCGCCAGCGGCCTCGACGTCGAGACGGACATCCAGGTCTTCGTGGTCGCCCGAAATCAGCGCCGGATCGTAGCCTGCGCCGGTCTTGCGGAAGATGTTGTTAAATGCGTGGCCATCGCGGCCGAGCATCGCGGCTCTTTGCTGGCCTTGAAGCTGATGAACGAGATTCATCATTTGGCGATGAAACGCGGTCAAAGCCATCTCTTCCTTTACACAAAGCCATGCAATGTAACTCTCTTCGAGGGCTGCGGCTTCCACAAGCTCGTTGAAGTCCTGGGTAATGCCTGTCTCATGGAGAACACCCCGGTGGGCATCAAGGACTATTGCGATAGCTTGAAAGCCTTTCGTCAACCGGGACGGCGGATCGGGTGCGTGGTTCTCAATGCAAACCCTTTTACGTTGGGCCATCTTCATCTGGTTCGCCAGGCTCTGCGGAAATGCGACTGGCTGCACGTATTTGTGGTCGCTGAAGACGCTTCGGCCATCAGCTATGCGGATCGTTTGGATCTGGTGCGTGCGGGCCTGGCTGGAATAAAGCGGCTGACGGTGCATGGCGGATCCAGGTACCTGATCTCCAAAGCCACCTTCCCGAGTTACTTCATCAAGGACGCCTGTGTGGTGGAGGCGTGCAGCACGGCGATTGACCTGCTGATGTTCCGCCGGTACATTGCCCCAGCCCTGGGCATCACTCACCGTTTTATAGGCAACGAGCCTTTCTGCCGTCTGACTCGCAAATACAACGAGGACATGTTTGAGTGGCTGGAGAACGTATCCGAAGAAGGGCAGCTGGTTCATGTGGTTGAGATTCCCCGCTTGGAAGTGGCCGGTCGCGCCGTGTCGGCCGGAGAAGTGAGGCGTTTGCTCGCCAGGGGCGACTTTGTGACGATGGCATCGTTAGTGCCTCCCACAACCCTTGCGTGCCTGCGCGCCAAATATCGTTTTCGCGCCCAGCCGCAGGCGGACTGCCGCGCATCCGAAATTATCGAGGTGGAGTGAATGCATATCAAGAAGGAAGCCATCTGCGGGACATTGGAGTCCAATGATCTGCTGGTGAAGGTAGTGCCTTTCGGAGGACTGCAGGTGAGCATCTCCAGCGAAGTGATGCGCCAGTTCGGCGCGCGCATCCGGGAGGTGGTTGACGAGACCCTGAAACAGATGAATGTCTCCCAGGGCAAGATTGTGATCGAAGACAAAGGCGCGTTGGACTGCGCCATCCGGGCACGGGTTCAGGCCGCGGTGTTGCGTGGATGCGAATGTGAGGAACTGGATTGGAGCGTGCTGTGATGAAAAAACTGCGCCGCAGCATGTTGTTTATTCCTGGGTCCAATGCCGCCATGCTTAGCACGGCCTTTGTGTACCGGCCTGACTCCATCATGTTCGATTTGGAGGATGCGGTGGCTCTGCGCGAAAAGGATTCCGCTCGTCTGCTGGTCTTCCACGCGCTGCAGCTTACCGCCTATCGCGGCATTGAAACCGTGGTGCGCATCAATCCCCTGGATACTCCCTACGGTCTCAAAGATCTGGAAGCGGCCGTGCGGGGCGGCGCAGAAATCGTCCGCCTGCCCAAGACCGATTGCGCCGAGGATATCCAAAAATTGGAGCGCGAAGTCGATCGCATCGAGCGGGAGTGTGGCCGGGAACACGGCTCCACGCGCCTCATGGCCGCCATCGAAAGCGCTTCCGGTGTCGTCAATGCCGTGGCCATCGCCGCAGCCAGTCCTCGCATGGATTCCATCGCCCTGGCCGGCTTTGACTATGTGGTCGATATGCAGACTCAGCGCGGAGACGGCAGCGAACTCTTCTATGCCCGCTGCGCCATCCTGCACGCCGCCCGCGCCGCCAAGATTGACGCCTTCGACGTGGTCTTCTCCGACGTCAACGATGATGAGGGCTTCCTGAAGGAAGCCAATTTCGCCAAGAACCTGGGCTTCAATGGCAAGTCACTCATTAATCCCCGGCAGATCGAACTTCTCCATAAAGCCTATGCGCCCACCGAGCAGGAACTGCGCAAGGCGGAGCGGATCGTGAATGCAGCGGAAGAAGCGGAGCGTGAAGGCCTCGGCGTTGTTTCCCTGAACGGCAAGATGGTCGATGCGCCCGTGGTGCTCAACGCCCGGCGAATCCTCGCTCTCGCCAAGCCGGCTTTTGCGCAGGCCTGATAACGAGCCTTAATTAAATGACGTAACTCGGCACGCGTCAGAAAGGTATTTTTATGAATAATAATCAGCGCACTCTTACTTTGAAGGACCCCTGTCTGGATGGGCTGGAGCGTTTCCAGAACTTTGCAACCCATATGCCATACCTGAAGGGGCCGCAAAAGCTCACGCGCAAGCTGGTCGACTCTCTTGAGGAGGCAGTACGCCGCTCTGGACTGAAAGATGGACAGACCATCTCCTTTCACCACGCCTTCCGCGAGGGAGACAAGACTATCAACTACGTGGTGGACGTTCTGGCGCGCATGGGTTTCAAAAATCTGACCCTTGCTTCCAGTTCCCTCATGAACTGCAACACTCCCTTGATCAGGCACATCAAAGAGGGAGTCATCAGCAAAATTTACACCTCGGGCATGCGTGGCGCCCTGGCGAGGGAAATCTCCAACGGCCTGATGGAGCAGCCCATTCACGTCCATTCTCATGGGGGCCGGGTCCACTTGATCCAGTCGGGAGAGTTGGAGCTGGACGTGGCCTTTCTCGGCGTTTCCAGTTGCGATGCCTTCGGCAACGCCAACGGCGTGTCTGGCCGGTCGCGGTGCGGGTCTCTGGGCTATGCCATGGTGGATGCCCAGTTTGCCCACCGCGTGATTCTTCTCACGGACGAGATTGCGCCCTTTCCCGTTACTCCGGCAAGCATCTCCCAGGATCAGGTGGATTGGATCGTCAAGGTGGATCAGGTAGGAGATCCCGCGAAGATCAGCGTGGGCGCGGCCCGTGTCACCAAGAATCCCCGCGATCTTTTGATCGCCCGTCTGGCTGCGGACCTCATCGAACACTCCGGCTACTTCGAACAGGGATTCTCGCTCCAGACCGGCTCCGGCGGAGCCTCGACAGCCGCTACTCGCTTCCTCGAAGACCGTATGCGCCGCAAAGGCATCACGGCCAGCTTTGCTCTGGGCGGCATCACTGGCGGCATCGTGGATCTGCTCAAGAAGGGGCTCATCGGGAAGGTAGTGGACACGCAGAGCTTTGACGCCGACGCGGCAACATCGCTCGCCGAGTCTCCCAACCACATCGAGGTCTCAACCAATGAGTACGTCAATCCCGATTCCAAGGGCGCTTACTGCGACCGCCTGGATGTGGTGATCTTGAGCGCCCTCGAAGTGGACTTGGATTTCAACGTCAACGTCATTACCGGTTCTGACGGCCTCATGATGGGCGCCTCCGGCGGGCACTGCGATGTGGCAGCGGCCGCGAACCTCTCCATCGTGGTCGGGCCGCTCATCCGTGGCCGCATTCCCACCGTAGTTAAACAGGTCACGACTTTGGTGACGCCGGGCGAATGTGTCGGAGTTCTGGTGACGGATCACGGCATCGCCGTAAACCCCAATCGTCCCGAGGTGGAAGCGCGTCTGCGCGCGGCCGGATTACCGGTGATGACCATCCACGATTTGTACGAGCGCGCCGTCTCACTCGCCGGAGAACCCGCGCCCATCGAATTCCTCGATAAGATCGTGGGCATCATCCACTATCGGGACGGCAGCGTCATCGACGTAGTCAGGCAGGTCAAGCCTTGAAAGATGGGACGACCGAGGTCACACTGGACGCGGTTCTGCTCAATCGTGAGCGTCGCGTTCTCCTTCAGCACGCTGCTCAGGAAAGCTTCGGTCGTCCCGTACTCTCCATCACTCTTGTAACCCCAGGCCCTGTCAAGGATTCTCCAGCCGCTCGCCAGGTGATGACCCACGCGCTCCATGCCCTGGATACTCTCATGGCGGACCACGGCTGGCCGGTGCTGAACCGGAAGGTGCGCCTGGACCCTACGGGGCCGGAAGCTCTTCTGGTCGTGGATGCCGGTTCTCGTGAACTCAAGCAGGCCACGGCTCGTCTTGAGGAAGAGCATCCCCTGGGGCGTCTCTGGGATTTGGACGTGATCGATCCCCTGCGGGGGGCAATCTCCCGCAAGGATTTGGGTATGCGTTCTCGCCGCTGCCTTCTCTGCGGAGAAGACGCGCACGCCTGCGTCCGTTCCCGAGCCCACCCCCTTAAAGAACTTCAGTGCGCGATACAGGAGATCATCCATGCCTACCGCGAGCCTTGAGAGCATCGAGTCTATCGAGCGCCTAGCTCCTCAAGCAAACTGGGAGTGTCGGGACAGTCGGGCGAATGCCGTAGGCGCCCTTGTCTGCCAGGCCCTTTTGAAGGAAGTCGAACTGACTCCCAAGCCCGGCTTAGTGGATCGCCTGAACAACGGCTCTCACCGCGACATGGATCGGATGACCTTCCACGCCAGCATCGCCACCATCGCTCCCTGGTTTCCCATCTTCTACAGCATGGGAGCGTCCACACGGAGTCTGCCTCCCGAAGCTCTGCTGGCGCTTCTCCGGCCTGAAGGGCTTGCTTGCGAAGACGCCATGCTTCGGGCCACCAGCAACGTCAACACCCACAAGGGTGGCATATTTTCCATGGGCCTGCTCTGCGCAGCCGCCGGACGCATCGATTATGGGGAGGATCTACCTGATCGTGAGCGTCTCTGTGGGGAGGTTGCCCTTATCTGTTCTCATCTTGTGGAAACAGAACTCCGGCGGAGCCACATACCTCGGACGACCGGTGAGAAGCTTTTTCAGGCTTATGGCTTGACCGGCATCCGTGGCGAAGCCGCCTCTGGCTTCAAGACTGTTTGCCGCCATAGCCTGCCCGCATTCGAGAGGATCTCTGCTTTCGGTGGCAGTGAGGACGATGCCCTTCACGATGCCCTGCTCCATTTGCTGGCCGTGAATCACGACACGAATCTGGTTCACAGGGGCGGCCTTGCGGGCTTGGCTTATGTCCAGGCCCAAGCCAGGAATCTCATCGAGGCTGGCGGCGTTCTCTCCCCTCGTTTCGAGGCCAGCATGTTCGCTTTCGATTCCGACCTGATTAAGCAAAACCTGAGCCCTGGCGGCAGCGCCGATCTCCTGGCCGTTACTTGGTTCCTTTCCCGCTTCCCGGCGCCGGTTCGCGCCCGCCGCATAGACGCCTGGTTCTTTGAAGAAGGATGTCACGCCATCGGGAGCGTTGCGCTCCCCTCTTGGATCCAGAGTTTCCGCTGACCATTGACCATATCAATTGCGAGAAGCTTCGCCGGACCACCTTAGCCCGTATTTCTCCCAAGGAGCGTCAACGAATTTGTAGCGCCGGCCTCCTGGCCGGCTGTCGCGTGGGTCTCCCGACCCACGCCGTGACTGTTCTCTTCATCACGGTGTGTGCAATCGGTATCAATGATCGAGGCTTTGCTCTGGCGGCGAGGACGCCGCCAGTACAGCCGACCGGGAGGTCGGCGCTACAGGGCATCGATCTGGCCGTGAGAAATGCAGGCTAAAACTTGTCTAAAAACTCTGGCTTTATGTCAGTCGTCCACCGGTGTTGTCGACCCGCAGTTAGATGAAACGTAAGCGTGACGTTCTGGCCGTCTGGACGAGGGGTGGGGCTTTGTGAGGGATGGGACCGTATGTGTCCACGATTGATTGAAGTGGACACGACTGGTCGTAAGAAG
>Ga0255354_1000538_pt1 | contig 23919 bp, 18 predicted proteins | sample HBST50metaG_FD_189942 | JGI IMG/M metagenome (GOLD analysis project Ga0255354, IMG submission 189942) | Peat soil microbial communities from Stordalen Mire, Sweden - H.B.S.T50 | ecosystem: Environmental > Terrestrial > Soil > Wetlands > Peat | place: Sweden: Norrbotten County, Stordalen Mire...
AACAGAAGCCGCTGCTGTAAAGTTGAATGAGGCGCTGCGCATTTCTCGCGCTGCTTCTTCGCGCCCTGGACGTTCTCCCTTTTGACGACTCCTAACAATTCGAGGGCACCGGCCGAGCCTGTTGAGCTTGCCGAACTGCTCCAGTCTGTCTTCGGCTTTGCACGGTTCCGGGCGAATCAGGAGGCCGTTTGCCGCGCTGCCATCGATGGGCGCGACCTGCTGCTGGTGATGCCGACAGGCTTTGGCAAGTCGCTCTGCTACCAGTTGCCTGCGCTTGCCTTGGGAGGCACGGCGCTGGTAATTTCGCCCTTGATTGCGCTGATGGAAGACCAGGCGGCCAAGCTCACGGCGCTCGGCTTGCGCGTAGGCCGGATTCACTCCGGCCTTGACCGTGCTGTGGCGCGGCAGGCCTGCGTGGATTACCTGAACGGCAGCCTGCAGTTCCTGTTCATCGCGCCGGAGCGGCTGCGGGTTCCGGGCTTTGGCGAGATGCTGGCGAAGCGCAAACCTGCGCTGATCGCCATTGATGAGGCGCATTGCATTTCGCAGTGGGGTCATGACTTCCGCCCCGATTACCGGATGATCGGGCAATACCTTCCCGCGCTGAGGCCAGCGCCGGTGCTGGCGCTCACGGCCACAGCCACTCCTTCAGTTCAGGCCGACATTCTCACCCAACTCGGGATGGTCAAGCCTGCCAAGTTCATCCACGGCTTCCGGCGCGACAATCTAGCGATTGAGGTGGTGGAGCTTCCCATGCCAGAGCGGCCCGGTGCGATCTGTGGCCTGCTGGCCAATGCCGAACGGCGCCCGGCAATCGTCTATGCCACCTCGCGCAAAGGCGCCGAAATGTTGGCCGCGGAGTTATCGGCAACCAAAACAAATAAGGCAGGCCGGATTCCGGCAGCGGCGTACCATGCTGGCCTCGACGCGGCCACGCGAGACCGCGTGCAGACCGCATTTCAAGCCGGTGAACTGGAAGTGGTGGTGGCGACCATCGCTTTCGGAATGGGCATCGACAAGGCCGATATTCGCACTGTGATTCACGCCGGGCTGCCGGCCACGCTGGAAGGCTATTACCAGGAGATTGGCCGCGCCGGGCGCGATGGAGCGCAGAGCCGGACCTATCTGATGCATAGCTATGCCGACCAGCGCATGCGCGATTTTTTCCTGAACCGCGACTATCCGCCGGTGGACCATTTGCAGCAGGTTTTTCGCGCTCTTGGAGAAAACCCTCAACCTGCGGAAGAACTGCGCGCGGCGTCAAAACTTGCGGAGGAAGAATTCGACAAAGCTCTCGAGAAGCTGGAGATTCACGGCGGGGCGCGGGTGGATTTTGGCGGCAATGTGACGGCGGGCGGCCCCGGATGGAAGAAGACTTACGCGGTGCAAGCGCAATACCGCGCGGAGCAATTTGAGAAGGTGCTGCGGTTCACCACCTCTACCGAGTGCCGCATGGCTGTATTGGTGCGGCATTTTGGCGATGTGGAAGACGCTGTCCGGCCGTGCGGAATCTGCGATGTGTGCGATCCGGCGGGAGCGGTGCTGAGGCAGTTCCGTCGTCCGACAGTCGCCGAACGGGAGCTGATGCAGGCGATTGCCGATGAGTTGCGGACGGTGGATTATAAAGCGGCGGGTGCATTGCAACGCAATCTCGACCATGCGGGAAGAATGAGCCGGAGCGAGTTTGACGGGCTGTTGAACGCCATGACACGGGCCGGACTTATCGAGATCGAAGAAGCTGAGTACGAGAAGGACGGAGAGGTAAAGCGCTATCGCAAAGTGCGGCTGACCGAGTCTGGATTGGAATTGCGTGCGAGCTCACCGGTCGAACTCCTGATCAGCGATGGAGTGGTAGAGGAGTTTGGAAGTCGGCCAACGACTGCGAAGCGAGTAAAGGCAACGAGCGCGAAGGCTGAGGATTCCAGCCCGATCAAACTGACTGCGGCTGGAGAAGCTCTGTCGACGCGGTTGAAGGAGTGGCGCGCGACCGAGGCAAAACGGCTGGGTTTACCGGCCTTCATGGTGCTGTATGACCGGACTCTCGCGGCTGTGGCGCAGGCGCGACCGGTCAATTCCAAGCAGCTATTGGAAATCAGCGGAATGGGGCCGGCCAAGGTGGAACGATTTGGCGAGGCAATTCTGGGGCTATGCGGCTCGGCCGAATAAGGAGATTCGACTTATCGTCGAGTCAGGACTTTCACGGCCGAGCAGGGCAGGCGCACGATCTGAATGATTCCGCGGTGTAGTTCGTCAGCGTGCAAACATACTCCGGCCAAGCCAGGCGAAGCAGGGGCGAAGCAAGGCCGACGGAGAAATCTTCAATGTAGCTCCGGCTGGCCTGTGTCTTCGCGCTGGGGTCGGCTGCAAATCCGCCGATCAGTTGGCTTACGGAAGACGATGTAAATCCCTCCTCCTTAAAGCTGCTTGCAAAATCGTATTCTTCATCCCATTTGCCATCGACGCCGGTTTGATTTGACGCGGCGAATACCTTGTAGTCCACCAGCGCGGCCGTTGAGGGATCGATCTGGGCGAGGGTTATGGACGGATGATTTCCGTGGATGGGTGAGATGGACGGAATTAGCTTGACCGCGACGCCCTTCGTCGCTGCCGTCTTCGGCTTCAGAAGGCGCAGTTCATCCATGTGCGTGTGAGCAAAGATGGCTAACTCGACTACATCACCGTACTCGGCTAACAAGTCCGCCAGTTTCTCCGATGACAGAAACATCACCGGGCTCTTGCCGCCGCAAACATCCACCAGGTTTGACGCTGTTGAGTACAGATCGACTCCCGGCGGAATGTGGCTCATGACCCAGATCTTTTGTTTGCCGGCGCGGGCCTTGACAAGCTGCTGGCGGAGCCAGGCAAGTTGTGCGTCTGCCGCGCCAGGATCGGGTTTGCCGGCGCAGGTCGCGTAGTTGCTCGACATGAAGATATCGTTCAAAACCAGCAGGCGCGTATTTTTGATGGGCGCGGGGAGGGAAGCGCTGTAATAGCCGCCAGCTGCGAAGCTCTCTTCAGCGGCCGGGCGCTCGGATGCGGGAAAGTTTCTGGTAACATTCTTGCCGGTAGCTCGCAGAAACTCGCTGCTGGCATCCAGCCGGTAGTCGCCGCAATCGGAGTCGTTATTTCCCATGGCTACAAAAACGGGCACGCCGGGAAAAGATTTATCTAACTCCTCTATCACATAATCCAGCGTTTTCTCAACGAAAGCCGAGTAAGCGGCAGGTGTCGAGTTGGGAATTAGCGCGTTGTACTTGCATTGAAATGCGTGCGCGATGAGGTCGCCGCTCAAGGTGACGAATCTGACGCCTTCAGCGTGGCTGCGCATGGCCTTCAAGCTCGAATCGAAGAGCGCAAAGGAAGTGTCGGCTCCGCGCGCATGGCAGGTCTGTTGCAACGACGCAAACCGTGCCTCCTGATCGGGCGACGAAGGTGCGGAGAGGATGCGATTCCACTGGTCAATCGGTGCGGCGGCCAGTTGCGGGACCTTGGCCGGATCCCAGAACGGCTCGAAGTGAATGTCGCTGACGAGGAGAGCGGGGACTGCCGCGTGAGCCAGCGGCGCTTCCGGCTGGTTCTGATTTGCCGCGACAGGCGAACCGTTTTGTGCGAGGGCAGCGCCAGCGAAGGAAAATAAGCACAGCAAAGCGAGCCGCTTCGCTACGATGCTGGAAATAGTGGCTGCAAGATCGTGCTTCATCGATGCTCCATGGCTGCCGTCCACTTTAACATGTGCCTGTCCTGGCAGCGAAAATGCAGCCCTCCCTGGTCAAAAGCGGCTCTTTTTGGGTTCAAAACGGCTGCATATTCGTCAAAAAGTGAGCAAAATTAAGAGTTTGAAGTTACCAGTCAGTTAATAGGAAAAAGTTACAAGCAGTTCATTCCATGCAGGTTACAAGAGGGTAAAGAGCTGAATAATAGCCTTCGCAAGGCAGGGGGTGGGGGTCTAGCTCAGGGTACAGACCGGTCACATGCCTAACAAACTCAGCCGGGCAGATCCCGTTTTCTTTCGACCTGTTTCAACACGCGGCCTCTGTGTGCACCATTGCCTGTTTGGACTACCAATTAATATTGTGCTCTGGTGAAAGTCAATTCTCTGCAAATCAGGGCGAATTGTGCCACGAACAGGAGAACAGCCCTCCCTGCTTTTCTTATCTGAGAAGATCAATCGTGCGATTCGTTAAGAATTTTTATTTCAATAACATACGCGCTGCATGATCGGATCACGCGCTGCACGGCCAGATAGTGGCTGGAGTTAGCGTGATTAGTGTAGATTTCAGCCGCTGTTGCTTTTGGCGCTCCCATTAACTTTCGCCCTATTTTCTCCCTTTCGCAAGAATGAGAAATGAGTCTACGCTAGTCATGCGCAATTATGCGCAAGAAAGAAGGCCCCCGTGAAAGAATCTATGCGTCTTGCTCTTACTGCTATTCTGCTCATTTCAGCCACTTCAGTTCTTATGGCCGCTCCAATTACACCGGCTCCGATGCCGCAAAAGTCAGTCATTGCTCTCTCTGCTCCCATCACGCCAGCTCCAATGCCGCAAAAGTCAGTCGTTGCTCTCTCTGCTCCGATTACGCCGGCTCCAATGCCGCAAAAGTCAGTCGTTGCTCTATCTGCTCCCATCACGCCAGCTCCAATGCCGCAAAAGTCAGTCGTTGCTCTATCTGCTCCCATCACGCCAGCTCCAATGCCGCAGAAATCAGTCGTTGCTCTCTCTGCTCCCATTACGCCAGCTCCGATGCCGCAAAGGTCAGTATGGCGCAGCTAGTTTCTGTAATTCACTCTGTTCTTGGCTTCAAAAAAAGTAGAGAATAAAAGCCGCGAGGTGGCATGAACCTTTCGGCGCTCGATTATGTTTTGTGGGCGGTGGGCATTTTGGGCCAGGCCGTTCTCTTCGCCATTCTTATGGTTCGGCGCAGGTGGCGGGATTTCCCGGTTTTTGCTTTGTTTATGGGCTTTGAGGCAGTGCTGAATCCGGCCCTGTATTTGCTTTTCCGATACGGTTCTCTGAGTTGGTACAAAAGGGCTTATTGGTCCTTTGTCCTGATCGAGTTTGCCCTGGAGCTCGGGATCATCTTTGAAATTGCGCGTATCGTTCTGCGCCCCACGGGAACCTGGGTACGAGACGCCAGAAAGCAGTTTATCTTCTGGGGCGCATTGGGCATCGTCGTCGCCGGAGCGCTTCCGTTTCTGGTCACGCCGCCGGCCGCGACCTTGCTTCATCGCCTTGAGGTGCGGGGAGACCTCTTCACCAGCTTGGTGATCTGCGAACTGATCGCCGTGGTGACCCGGACCTCCAAAAACCTGGGCTTGGGTTGGCGCAACCATGTGATGGCGCTGGGCAACGGATGGACAGCCTGGGCCGTGGCTGCCATCCTGGTAGACGGGCTGCATAGTTACTTTGGTGCGGAACGCTACTTCGCGGAGTTGGAGCACGCCCGAATGGTCGTTTACTTGGCTGTTCTGGGGTATTGGACGGTTCAATTCTGGCTGGAGGAGCCGGCCCGGCAGCCGATTTCTCCTGAATTAAGTGCTTATATCCAGAATTTGCACCGGCGCATGAAAAATGACCTTGACACGCTGGGCGTCCAAAGGTAATATCCCTTCGATGACCTTTGCGCTACCATATTTCGTTTTTGGGGCGTTTTTGTGCGGCTTTGCCTTGGTTGTGATCGCAGACCGTCGCTCGTCCCATAAGCTCGCCCAACTGGATTGGCACGATCTAGTTGCCGCGCTGCAGCGCCTCGATATGGCTGAGGTGTCTGTGGTCGCCATCGATTACCTGACCCCGCATCGCGGTCAGATCGATATGGAGCCGAAGCAGATTTGGGAATCCCTCGGTGGTTATGAGGGCTTGAAGAGAATGCGCCAGAACGCGGAGATCATGCTGGCTCTGGCCGCGTATGCGCAGCGGTGGAACTTCGAAGAGGCAGTGATCGTGACCGAGCGTATGAGGATGGATGCCGCTTCTCTGCGCCGCGCCGTCCGCCGCGTGCAACTGGGTATGCTGCCGGCCCGGTTACTGCCGCGCTTCAGCATCACGCGCCCTCTCAACGCACAGGAGGCTTCATCGGCCTACTACCTGATGCGCCAGCGCCTTCTGGCTCTCTACGAAACCAGCCATGCCTGCCGGTATCCGGCGCTCGCGGCCGCACTCTAAGACAAATCGCTCAAAAGCAAGCGCTCCAGCCTTTGTGCTACCTGTCGTTTTCCCTCCTGATGCGTCTAGAATTGAACAGGGTTCCTCATGACGCTTAGAGCACTTCCATCATCCGCCCTTTTATCGACGGCTGTTTTTTGCCTGCTGACGTGCTGTGCGCCAGTTGCGGCCCAAGCCCAATCCTCCAGCAGCAACCCCGCCGGACCGGACGGGAAGCAGCAGACTTCGTCCTCCTCACCGGATTTTACGCGGGAAAAGGCGCCTTCGCTGATCGATCCAGCCGGGCCCACCATCTCCCTGATTAGCGCTGAGCCGGTCTTCCTGATGGCAGCGGCGCTGAATGCCTGCGGCTACGATGAAGGCCTGGAAGAGAGCGCTCCCGTCCGCAAACGGGTTCGCGACGAGATGAACCTGGCGCTTGCCAAAAGCGAAGACGCCCGCAACAAACGCGACAAGATCTGTCTCTACATTGCCCAGCATCGCATGACGGGCGGGGAACTCGACATTGCGCAGTACATCTCACTGTCTCTCTATCTCACTCCGCCGCCGGAGATCGAGACCGCGGCCGAGCTGACCGAGATGCCTCCTGACGCGACCCAGATTGTGGAGATTGTGCCCCTGCTGCGCGACTTCACTGCCGCCGTTGACCTGCACGGCATCTGGCTGGCGCTGCATCGTACCTATGACGCCGAAGCCGACCACCTGCACGATCCGCTCTCGAAAATGATCGTCTCCACCAACCTCTACCTCAAGATGCCGGCTGAAACCTATAACGGGCGGCGCTTTGTTGTAGTCGTCGAGCCTTTGTTTTCGCCGCGCATGGTCAACGCACGCATCTACGGCACCGATTATGTGGTGATAGTTTCGCCGCAAGACGGAACCATCCCCATGACCGATGTGCGCCACACATACCTTCACTACGTGATTGAGCCGCTGCTCTACGTCAGGGCCAACGCGATCGACCGCACGCAGCCCATCCTCAAGGAAATCCGCGACGCTCCGCTTGAGTTCCGCTTCCGCTCCGACACAGTGCCCCTGACCATTGAGTGCCTCATCAAGGCCATCGAGGCGCGCACCATGGATACCGGCGTTCCCGTCTACACCATTCCGGCCGGCGTCGACCGGTCGTCGTTGCCTCGTTATGAGCACGAGCGGCAGATCTACCAGCAGAAGGTGGATGCCATCAAGTGGGCGACGGTCCGCCACGACATGACGCAAGGCTTCGTGCTCACGCAGTATTTTTATGAGCAGATGATCCAGTTTGAAAAGGATCCCGCCAGCCTGAAAGACACTATCGGCGAGATGGTTTACAGCATGGACGTGGATCAGCAGGTGCATCGCGCACGAGATCTTGATTTTGACAAGGAAGGCGACAGCGAAGTGCTCTCGCGTAGCCAGCCGCATAAATTGACCGGCCTTGATCTGGCCGAGGCGCGCCTTGCCTCGGGCGATGTGGCCACGGCCAGCGCGATGGCCCGCCAAGCCGTTGCCACGCGGGCAGATTCTCCCGATGCCTCTAACTCTCTGGAAGCCATCGCAAATGGCGCCCGCGCAGATTTTATCCTCGCCAGGGTCGCCATTCTTACCGGCCATCCCGATCAGGCCGTCGACGAATTTCAGAAGACGCTGGCCGCCAGCAAGAATCCGCGGCTGATTTCCTGGTCGCACATTTACCTGGGCCGCATGTTGGACCTGGACTGCAAGCGCGACGAGGCACTCACGGAGTACCAGGAGGCTTTGAAGACACGCGACGGGCAGCAGGATACCCGGTTGGCCGCCGAGCGCGGAGTCAAGACTGCGTATGCCGTCAAAGGCCACAGTTGCGAGGAAGATGCCGGCGACGACGCGCCCGCTCCCGCGACCGGGCCCGCACCGGACAAATCGCAAATCAAGCCGCAGCCTGACAAACCTGAAGCGGCATGGCCAAACGGCAGTGAAACCCCCAGGTAATCCTGGGCAAAGAGCTGCCGGAGGAATGCAGAAAGTCTAATAATGAGATGGGGAGCTTCTACGGGGCCGGAAGCTCCGGTTTGACTCATGGCCCTAGGATAGCTTATCAACGCATCGGATCGAGGCGCATTTGGAAGCCGTTCTTGCCGGACTGGAAGCCGCATTGGGTCATTGCTTCGCGCGCGCCGAGTTACTTACGCGCGCGCTCACGCATCGCTCGCTGGCCAATGAACGAGCGGCTGGTGAGCAGATCGTCATTGAGACGATCACCGCCAACGGCAAGGTGGAAACCGTGGGAACCGGCGACAATGAACGCCTGGAGTTTTTGGGCGACGCCGTGCTGGGGCTGGTGGTGGCCGAAGCCCTTTTTCTGCTTCACCCGGAGTGGCAAGAAGGCGAGTTGACTCGTGTTCGCTCTCAGTTGGTCAGCCGTCAGCATCTGGCTGAGGTGGCCGCGGCGATTAGCCTGGGAAGCTATTTGCGCCTCAGCCGCGGCGAAGACAAAGGTGGCCTGAGGCGCAAGAGCACCGTGCTCTCCAACACCATGGAGGCCGTTCTTGGCGCGCTTTTTCTGGATGGCGGACTAGAGCCGGTCACTGTCTTTGTCCGCCGCTGGGTGATGGGTGAGGCCGCCGAACAGTTAGCTGAAGAGTTGCGGGCCGGAGAAGCCTTGGGCAACTACAAATCGGCCTTGCAGGAGCACTTGCAGGCCTCGCGCGCCGGAACGCCCGTCTATCGGGTCAAGAGCGAAAGCGGTCCCGACCACCGCAAGCGGTTCCTGGTCGAGGTCCGGCTCAAAGCCGCGGATTCGGAGGCAGGAAAGCCCCTGGCGCGCGGCAAGGGAAGCACCAAGAAGCACGCTGAGCAGGATGCCGCCCGGCGAGCGCTGGAGCGGTTGCAGGCAGCCGGGGAAATGGCGGCAGTTGAGGCCGAGCCGGAAGACAAAAAGGAGGAGACGGCAGCTCAATGAGTACCCCCGCCCAAGCGCCTGGCCCGTCCCCGCAGTGGTTTGCGAGGCTGCGGCTCCAACTGCCTACGGTGCCCGAGGCTCTCGCCTCGCTGCTCCGCACTGTGGTGGTGGCGCTGTTTCTGCTCACCTTTGTGCTTCAGCCCTACCTCATTCCCTCCGAAAGCATGGAACACACCCTGCTGGTGGGCGATTTTCTGCTGGTCAACAAGCAGATTTATGCTCCGTCCGGCGGCTTGGGCCGCTTGTTCATGCCCTATCGCGAGATTGAGCGCGGCGACATTATTGTCTTCCACCACCCCCAGCATAACTATCTCGTCAAGCGGGTAGTGGGGCTGCCCGGCGACCGGTTGCGCATCAGTGATGGCCGCGTCTCAGTGAACGGTGTTGCGCTCCGTGAGCCTTACGCTGCATTTGAGCCCGCTGCCGGCAATACCTTCCGCGACGACTTTCCTGCCACGGTTTATACCGATCCGGAGGTGGACCCGCTCTGGTGGAAGCAGATGCAGGGCCTTATCCGCGACGGCGAACTGGTGGTGCCACAGGGCGAATATTTTGTGCTGGGCGACAACCGCAACCACAGCAAGGATTCCCGTTTCTGGGGCTTTGTCGCGCGGCGGCAGATCGTGGCCCGGCCGCTGGTCATTTACTTCTCTCTCACTCGGCCTTCAACCACCGATGTGGAACAAACCACATTGCAAGCCGCGGATGATAGACTCGGACACGACAGGGAATTCTCGTCCCGGCTTGCCGGTTTTGCCCGCTGGAAGCGCATCTTCCACGTGGTGCATTAAAAACAGTGAACAGTGAACAGTGGTCAGTGAACAGCAGACAGAGAATAATGTCAGCAGTCAGTTTTCAGGTTTTTTAACTGACCACTGTTCACTGTGCACCGTCCACTGACAAGAGCGACAGGATGACAAAGAAAAAATCGCCGGCCTCAAAGACGCCTTCCGAGCCCCAGCCCGATGAACAGAGAGTGGAAGAGACGCCTTTCGAGGCCTTGGCCAGCATCTGCTCCATCCTGGTGGTGGGCCTGTTCATCCTCACCTTCCTCGCACAGAACTACGTCATCCCCTCCGGCTCGATGGAAAAAACGCTGCTGGTGGGCGACCATCTTCTAGTGGATCGCATCACCCTCGCCCCGCCCGCGAAATGGATGCCGCTCACGCGCTACCGCGAACCCCAGCGCAACGACATTGTGGTCTTCATCAAACCCGTGCCGGACCCGGATGCGGATGGGAATCCTCAATACCTGACATTGGTGAAGCGGCTGATCGGTATGCCCGGCGACCATATCCACCTGCGCGACGGCATCGTCATCGTCAACGGCGTGGCGCAGAGCCAGCCTCACGCCCAGGCGACGACCCCCGAGAACCATCAGGATTTTCTCGACGAATTTCCTTCTGTGCCGCCATCCACTGACCGTGGCGCCACCGAAGCCTGGGCCGTCGATTTTCCCAATCACATCGAGAACGGCGATCTGGTGGTCCCGCCCGGCCACTACTTCATGATGGGCGACCACCGCCATAACAGCCTCGACTCGCGTTTCTGGGGCTTCGTGCCCAGGGAAAACATCGTGGGACGGCCACTGTTCAACTATTGGTCGTTTGTCACTCCGGAAGACCAATATGAACAGCCCGGAATCGGCAACACAGTGTCCTGGCTGGGTCACGTCGCACTGCACTTCTTTACCGAAACCCGCTGGAGCCGGACCTTCCATAGGGTGAAATGACAGTGAACACTGAACACTGAACACTGAACACTGAACACTGAACACTGAACACTGAACACTGACCACTGTCCACTGAAAAGGCCATGAGCGAAGAAGCACAACCCCGGCAACAGAATCACAAGCGGCTTTGGCTCGCACTGGCGGCTCTGGCGGCCATACTGGCCATTCTGATTGTGCCCCCGTTTCTGAGCGTGAGCCGCTACAAAAACAGCATCACTCAACTGATCTCCGCCTCGCTGGGCCGCCCAGTGCGCCTCTCCTCCGTTGAGGTGCGTTTGCTGCCCCGGCCGGGCTTTGTCCTTTACGACCTCACCGTCGAGGAAGACCCCGCTTACGGCGCCGAACCGGTCTTCCACGCCAACTCGGTTACCGCATCCATTCGTTTGTTCTCTCTGTGGCGCGGACGCCTGGAGATCGACACCATCAGCGCGGACGAGGCCAGCCTGAACCTGGTGCGCACCTCGGCCGGCCGCTGGAATATCGATTCGCTTCTTCGCACGGCGAACGCTCAGGCGCAATCCGCGGCGGGCAGCGCCCGGCCTGACAAGCCCATCAGACTGCCTTATCTCAAGGCCGCAAACTCCCGCATCAACATCAAGAATGGCGCGGAAAAGCTGCCGTTTTCCCTGCTCAACGCCGAGATGTCTCTTTATCAGCAGAGTCCCGGCGACTGGCGCGTCAGGCTGCGCGGCCAGCCGGTTCGCACCGATATGCCCCTCCAGCAGGCCGACACAGGCATCGTGCGGCTGGACGCAAATCTGCGCCAGGCCCCGCAACTGCGTCAAATGCCGATCCACCTTGACCTCGAATGGCGGCAGGCTCAACTCGGCCAGCTCACTCGGTTGATTCTCGGCTCTGACGCGGGCTGGCGCGGAGACCTCACCGGCGAGCTCCAACTCGACGGAACCGCCGATGCGGCGCAGATCAAAACCCGGCTGCGCGCCACAGGCGTCCATCGTGCCGAGTTTGCACCGGTCGCGTCCATGGATTTCGACGCCAACTGCACCCTCGCCGCGCACTTCACCACTCGCGCCATCGACAACCTGCTCTGCGATTCTCCGCTGGGCGACGGCCACATCCGTCTTACCGGCAATCTGCCCGGCGACAGCGCGCCGCCCCGTTTCTCCGTCGAACTGGACCGCATCCCCGTTGCCGCAGGCTTGGACGCGCTGCGCACCGTGCGAAGCGATCTGGCTCCCGGCCTCGAAGCCGCCGGATCGGCAAGCGGCAAAATCACTTACGCTCCGGAGGACACTACTCCGTCAAATTCCGCGCCTTCTGGCCACGAACGTTCCGCCAAGGCCCGTCCGGCAGTGCAAGAGCCGCTTACCGGCAACGTCACCATTCAGGGCCTCCAACTCAGCGGCAACAATCTCAGCGAACCCATCCGTATCCCGAAGGTGCTCTTGGAGCCTGCGCCCGCAAGCCCGCCTTCCGGCGCATCTCAAGTGCTGGCGGCAACCGTGGCAATTCCCGCCGGAGCAGCCGTTCCGCTCACGGTTTCCACGCGCCTCGCGCTCTCCGGCTATCAGCTCACGCTCCGCGGCCAGGCCTCCGTCAAGAGGGGCAGGGAACTGGCGCATCTGGCTGGCATCCATGACGCCGCTGCTTTGGACGCTTTGTCCGGCGACCCCGTTTCCGTGGACCTGACTGCCGAAGGCCCTTGGTGGACCATCCCGACGCCAATTCCAGCGTTGCCGCCTGCCAGCGCCTCACCCGCCGTGACCGGCGCCGCGCTTCAGCTGGCGCCTCCTGCCGACGCAGTTGCCGGAACCGTACTTCTGCGCAATGCCACTTGGAAGGCTGATTACCTTGCCAACCCCGTCAAAATCTCCCAGGCAACTCTCCACCTCGCCTCAGGAGAACTTCGCTGGGATCCGGTCGTTTTTTCCTACGGCCCGGTGAAGGGTACGGCCACGCTCTCGCTCCCCACCGCTTGCGACGCGCCGCAAAGCTGCCCGCCGGCATTTGAAGTCCAGTTTGGCGCGCTCGACGCCGCTGTCCTACAGACCGCCTTTCTGGGCGCTCATGAGCCGGGTACGCTGCTTTCTACGCTCCTCCATCGCCTCCGCCCCACCGCTGCTCCGGCATGGCCACAGATGGAAGGCACAGTCAAGGCTGAATCCCTCGTCCTCGGCCCGGTCACGCTTCACAAGCCTGAGGCCACACTCTCCACCCTTGCCAGCGGGGCTGAGATCACCGCCTTCGACGCCGCCCTCTTCGGCGGCCACATCCACGGAACCGGCACGCTCCACACTGCCGCCTCGGCCCACGACAAGCCTTCTTACGCGTTTGAAGCCCAGCTCGACAAGCTCAGCCCGTCTGCCTTGGGCCAATTGCTCGGCCTGCGGTGCATGGGCGGCGATTTCAACGGCAACGGCAAGATCGAACTGGCCGGTTTCACCGGCGACGATTTGGCCGCTTCAGCGAAAGGTACACTCCACTTCGAGTGGCGTCGCGGAACCGTTGCCGCAACCTCCGGCTTCGTTCCCCCAGCCCTGGCCCGCTTCGACCGCTGGACCGCAGACGCCGAGATCGCCAACGGCGCTCTCACGCTTAAAGACAATCAGGTCAAGCGCGGCGTTCACACCGCTTCGGTTCAGGCTGCCGTTACCCTCGCCATCAAGCCCAGGGTAACCTTTCCTGCGCCCAAATCAGCCTCAGTCGCGATCAAACCAGCCCGGCCAAGACGATAAACAGCTCTCCCGTTACAATCGAATCATGGCCTCCTCAATTGCTGCTTCCCCGGTTCAGATTTCCTGCCAGGCTGTTCTCTTTGACATGGATGGCATTCTCATCTCCTCGGTGGCCTCCGTCGAGCGCAGTTGGACCAAATGGGCGCTGATGCGCGGCATAGACCCTGAGACTGCGATTCGCGCCGCCCATGGATGCCGGGCCATCGAGACCGTCGCACAGTTGCGTCCCGATCTGGACAGCATGGCGGAACTCAAGCTCATCGAGGAGATTGAACTCGCGGATGGAAAAGGGCTTGGTGTGCTGCCCGGCGTGCTCCCTCTGCTGGCAGCGTTGCCCCCGAATCGATGGACCGTGGTTACCAGCGCCACCGAGCGGCTTGCCCGGCTGCGCATGACCTTGAGTGGCATTCCCGTGCCTCAGCGCATCATCCACGCCGATTCCGTGACGGAGGGAAAACCGACTCCGGCGCCGTTCCTGGCCGGCGCGGCGCTGCTCGGCTTTGTACCCGAGGATTGTGTGGTCTTCGAGGATTCGTCTTCTGGCGTCACGGCCGGTCGCGCAGCCGGCTGCACGGTCGTCGCCACGCCCTTTTCCCACTCCATCGCTTCGCTCAGCGCCGCAAATTATCTGGTCAAAGACCTGACAGGCGTGGCCGTCACAGTCCTGCCCGGCGACAGAGGCTTGCAGCTCAGCTTTGTCCCTTTGCAGGTTCCATCTGCTTGAGCGACTCGCCGTAAGGCGCGCGCAGCAGGCCGCGTTCGGTGATGATGGCGGCGATATACTTTGCCGGAGTCACATCAAAGGCCGGATTGCAAATGCCTACGCCATTCGGCGTGAGCTGCTTGCCGCCATGGTGAGTAACTTCAACTGCCGGGCGCTCCTCGATGGGAATGTCTTCGCCGGTTGCCGTTGCGAGGTCAATGGTGGACCACGGCGCGGCCACATAGAATGGGATGCCGTGCTCGCGCGCCACAATCGCCACGCTGTAGGTGCCGATCTTGTTGGCCGTGTCGCCGTTGGCCGCGATGCGGTCCGCTCCCACGACCACGGCCTGAATACGCCCGGCCCGCATCAGGCTGGCCGCCATGTTGTCGCAGATTACCGTGGTGGGAATCTTGTCGGCCATCAGCTCCCACGCCGTCAGCCGCGCGCCTTGTAAAAACGGCCGCGTTTCATCGGCGTAAACGTGGATCTGCTTGCCTTGCTCGACTGCTGAGCGGATAACGCCCAGCGCGGTTCCATAACCGCAAGTCGCCAGAGCTCCGGCGTTGCAGTGGGTGAGTACGCCGCCATCCTCAGGCAAGAGCGCAGCGCCAAATTTGCCCATCGCCTTGCACGCGGCAATGTCTTCCTCGTACATGGCGTGCGCTTCGGCCAGCAGCTTTTGCTTGATCTCGGTCAAGGGCGCGCCCGCAGCCAGCAGCGCCGCAAACAACCGCTTCATGCGGTCGATGGCCCAGAACAGATTCACAGCCGTGGGGCGCGTCGCTGCCAGCCGTGCGCAGATGCGCTCGAACTCGGGCGCAAACTCAGCGGCCGTAGCAGCCTTGGCGCCGAGCGCGCCCAGGGCAACGCCGTAAGCCGCAGAAACGCCAATAGCCGGCGCGCCGCGGACCACCATGGTCTCGATGACCTCGGCAACCTGTTCGTAAGTTGTGGCAAGTACGTAGCTCTCTTCGAGAGGGAGCTTGGTCTGATCGATAAAACGGACGCCTTCCGGCGTCCATGCAAGTGTAGGATTCATGGAATTCCAGTTTAAACTGCCGCGCCGCGCTTCCTCGCCAGGTGCTTACTACGGAATGCGCTCATACGGCAAATAAACGGGCTCCCAAACGTAGGCGCGGATGCTTTCTCGGAGAGTCTGGTCATCCATTTTCTCAGCGGTCCCGTCGGCCATGGCTTGCTTGGCAACGGCTTCAGCCACCACAAGGCTCACCTTGCGGCAATCCGCGATAGGCGGCAGCAGCGGAGCGTTTGCGTCCGCGAGCGTTGGCGACAGACTGGCCAGCGCTTTGGCCGACGCCATGATCATGGCGTCAGAAACACGCGTGGACCGTGAAACCAGAATGCCCAGCGCGAGGCCGGGAAAGATGAACGAGTTGTTGATCTGCGAGATACGCACCAGCTTGCCGTTCACCTCGACCGGATCAAATGGGCTTCCCGTTCCCACCAGCGCGCGCCCCTCGGTCCAACGGAGCAGATCCGCCGGCGTGGCCTCGGATTTCGATGTGGGGTTCGACAGCGGGAAAATGATGGGCCGCTCGACATGGCTGGCCATCTCGCGCACAATCTCTTCCGTAAATGCGCCGGTCTGCGCGGAGACGCCCAGCAGAATTGTAACCTTGGCGTTGCGCACCGTATCGAGCAGCGAGATTGCGCCCGTCCCCGTTAGCTTCCATCCCGCCACATCCGCTTTCTTGTGCACCAGCGGCTCCTGGCCGGGGCGTATGCCTTCGCATCCCTCCACGAGGAGGCCGTAGCGATTGAAACAGTAAATGCGCTTGCGGGCCTGCTCTTCGGTCAGCCCCTCTTCCTTCATGCGAGCAATCAGCAGATCGCCAATGCCGATGCCCGCCGAACCGGACCCGAACATGGCGATGATCTGCTCCTTCAGCGGGCGGCCGGTGGCGCGGACAGCGGCCAGCAACGTGCCTGTGGTGATGGCCGCGGTTCCTTGAATGTCGTCGTTGAAGGTGCACAGCCGGTTGCGATAGCGCTCCAGCAGGATGGCCGCGTTGACTCCGGCAAAGTCTTCCCACTGCAAAAGTATGTGCGGCCAGCGGCGTTCCACGGCGGTCACAAACTCTTCGATGAACGCGTCATACTCCGCGCCGCGGACGCGGTGATGCTGCCAGCCGATATAAATCGGATCGTTCAGGCGCTCTTCGTTGTCCGTGCCCACGTCGAGCAAAATCGGCAGACAATGCTCCGGCGGGATGCCGCCCAATGTGGTGTAAAGAGCCATCTTGCCGATGGGAATGCCCATGCCGCCCGCGCCCTGATCGCCCAGGCCGAGAATGCGTTCGCCGTCCGAGACCACAATGCAGCGCACATCGTCAAAACGCGGGTCGGCGAGAATCTCCTCGATGCGGTCCTTGTGCGTATAACTCACAAACAGGCCGCGCGGCCGGCGCCATATTTCGCTGAAGCGCTGGCATCCCTCGCCCACCACCGGCGTATAAACAATGGGCAGCAGCTCTTCGGTGTAGTGCGCGATCAGCGAATAGAAAAGTGTCTCGCAGTTATCCTGCACATCGCGCATATTGCTGTACTTGAGAAAGGGTGTAGCCCGGCCGTCCAGCACTCTCTTGCGGCGTTCCCGCTGGTCTTCGAGCGTTCCGACGTGCGGTGGCAACAGCCCGTGCAGGCCAAAGGCGGTGCGCTCCTCTTCGGTAAAGGCAGTACCTTTGTTCAGCCGGGAATTCGACAGCAACTCAATCCCATGAAGATGCGTCCGCACCACCGCGTCGTTCGTCTTGTCCGCATTACTCATTGCAGTTTGCTCCTCGCTGCCGATCTTTACGTTTGTGCTCTTGCACCATCTGGGGCAACATCCATGCTACCGCAAAGACAATGGCGATCTTCTGCCGCGAGCGTCATAATCTTGACCTACTCAAAGGTCAGCAGGGCAACCTCCGGCTGGCTTCCCACGCGCATCGGAGGGCCCCAGGTTCCCGCGCCGCTCGATGTGTACACCTGCAGCGCGCCATAGCGCTGCAAGCCGTAAGTGAACTTGCCGAAGACGCGGTGCGTGACCCATGTAAAGGGGAGAATCTGTCCGCCGTGCGTGTGGCCGGAGAGTTGAAGTGCGATGCCCGCTTCCTCCACCTGGGCCAGGTGGCTGGGCACATGATTGATCAGAATGCTTGCCCTGCCGCGCGTCAGATGCAAGCCGTCCAGAGTGGCGCGCAACTGTATGGGATGGCCGGAGTCGCCGTGAGAAACACCGACGATGTCGAGCCCGTCGACGGTGACTTTTTCATTGGCGAGAACGCGGATACCGGCGCGCGTGAGCACCTCGGCGTACAGCGGGGCGTTGCCATACTCGTCATGGTTGCCGGTGGAAAAATAGCTGCCCAGAGGCGGGGCCAGCGCATGGAAAGGTTCAGCCAGGTCCGCGGCGTCGGCCTTGCCGCCGTCGAACAGGTCGCCGGGAAAGAAGATGATGTCGGGGTTGAGGCGGGCAGCCAGCCTCACAATGCGACGGGCGAAACCGGCTCCGTTCACGTGGCCCAGGTGCATATCGCTTACAACCAATGCGGTGCGGCCGCGCCAGGACTCAGGCAATCCGGCAAGTTGCACAGGGATGCGCCGGATGCGGATAAAACGGGCGTTCACCAGGCCGTAGAGACCGGCCAAAACAGCCAACCCGAAGAGCACGGCGGCTGCCAGTGGCCGATCGGCGGTCAGCCCCGCCAGAGTCAGCACCCAGCCCGCCAGCCAGCACAGGCACGCCGCCCAGAAAAGGAAGTTGAATAGCCCTAGCCAGACGGCCGCGATCCGGTGGAGAAGTGTAACCAGGGGGTTTGCGAACCAGAATCCGAGCAGCGTTGCAATCAAAAAACTGAAGGCCAGCAGCGCCAGCGCGGCCCCTAGCGCCAGTGTGGCTGGCGCACTGAACGGCCCCCAGAACGCGATCCATGTGTGATAGATAAACCAGTGGGTTGCAACCAGAAGCCCTTGCAACGCCGCGATAACTACCCCCTGCCAGAATTTCAAGCGCGAAGTCTCCCTGCATCAATTCTTGCACGACTGGCGACGTGACCGGACTGAACCCCGGCTGCGGAAAAAGACCTGGACCAGATCCGAACTCCCGAAAAGCATCCCTCAGGGCTTAAAGGCCACGATGATTTTGCGGTACTTACGGCACGACTAAAGTCATGCCCTGACACAGCGCGGCCTTTTGAGAGACGTTCTACGAGTTTTTCCGCAGCCTGTGAACCCCGGCTGCGCCCGTGAAACAATCTCTCTATGGTTGCTTCCGGCGGCGATGCGCTCGGCCTTTACCTCTCGATCCCCTTCTGCCGGTCGAAGTGTACCTATTGCAATTTTGCTTCGGGAGTTTATCCGGCCAGCGAGCACGCGCGTTACGTGGACCGTCTGATCGAGGATATGCAGGCCGCCGGTGCATGGGCCGAGCGGATGAACGTGGAGCTTCCGAGACGCGTGGACACGGTCTACCTTGGTGGCGGAACGCCCAGCCTGCTCGCGCCCGAACTGCTTGAGCGCCTCTTCGCCGCTATGCATTCGCACTTCGACTTCGACCCGGACGCCGAGATCACAGTCGAATGTGCGCCCGGCCAGCTCAGGGACGAAACCCTCGCCGCTCTCGCGGCCTCTGGCGTGAATCGCGTCAGCCTTGGCGTGCAATCGTTCATCGACTGCGAGGCGGCTTCCAGCGGGCGTCTGCATAATCGCGCCATTGTGCTCGCGGACGTAATGCGGCTGCGCGCCGCACGGATCTCGAACCTGAACATTGACCTCATCGCCGGACTCGCCGGCCAGACCTTCGCATCGTGGCAAGAGTCGCTGATGGTGATGACGGCGCTGGCGGATGCCGGCGTTCCTCACGCCAGCGTCTACATGCTTGAGGTCGACGAGGACTCGCGCCTGGGCCGCGAGATGCTCGCCCACGGCGCGCGCTACCACGCCGATCTGGTTCCCACGGACGACGCCATCGCGCAAATGTATTCGATGGCCATTGAAGCACTGCACCAGGCAGGTCTCGAGCAATACGAGATCTCCAACTTCTGTCGTTCCGGTTTTAGCTCCCGTCATAATTTGCGCTACTGGCAGCGCCGACCATATCTCGGACTCGGCCTCGACGCTTCGTCGATGCTTCTGTCTGAACGAAAAGAATCCGTCCTGCGCTCCACGACTACCGACGACCTGAAAGCTTATCTCGCAGGAGCAGCGCCGGTGGAGACCACATGGCTTACCGTCGCGCAGCAGCACGAAGAGGCATGGTTTCTCGGTCTGCGATTGAATGCGGGCGTTGATATCGCCGCCGTGGAGCGCGAGTTTGGCGTGGCGATGGTCGCGCCAGCGCTCAAGGTCGTCGCGCGGCTTGCGGAAGATGGCCTGCTGATTTCCGACGGTAAGACGGTTCGGTTGACCGCACAGGGACGCCTGTTGTCCAACGACGTTTTTCAGGAGTTTCTGGGGCTGGACGATGATTTGAGAAGCGGCGCAGCCTCTGCCGGCCGGCAAGCCGCGAGTCGATCAAACGCCTGACCACGCGACGCTACAATTGCCGTATCCTGAAGCCAGCCGTGTGCATTGTCAACGAATGGCGACGGGCCATTCCTTGTCGCGTGCGGCGGATTCTGGCGCGCCAGTGCGATATGCGCCGAGATCCTTCGTCATGATTTCCAATTCCGCGGCGTGGGCGGATAGTCCGCACGGATGGCCCTCTGTCTCAAGCAGATGGGCATTTTCACGGATCATGGTGAAGAGCGGGCTGGCCAGAGCATCGCGCAGATTTGAAGTTCTTACGTTGTGTGTCGCCAGCGCGGAGACCGGACAGGCGGTAACATCGCCGCTCGGATTGACATGGGCGAATCCGCGTCCCGCGGAGACGCAGCCTCCGAGCGTTTCCTCATCGCCCGGCGAATGGATGATGAAAGCTCCTCCTGTCGCGCGACTGCGATACTCGACGACAGTTTTGCGGAAACATGTTCGCTGCTCCTCGGTCAGCAGCGCGCCGCTTTCGCAGCTTCCTGTGGGAACCTGCCCGGTGGGTATCTGCTCGATAAACATGGCCAGCGGTCCGCTGTGCGCAATCAGCCCGTCGATGTTCCGCGGCTCAGACCAGTACGCGATATTTGCCGGTCCCACAGTCACGGCGATGCCCGTCAAAACGCCCGCCTCCTGCAGCCGGTCGAGAGTGCCGAGAGCCTTCTCAAAGACGCCGCTTCCCCGGCGCAGATCGGTCAGATTTTGATCGCCCTCCAGGCTGACAACAATCACCGTATTGGAGCAGTTTTTCAAAATTTGGTAATCGCTCGTCTTGAGAGCGGTGCCGTTGGTGAAGACCAGGAAGAGCCGGTCGGGATAATCGCGAAAGAGCTGGGCAATTCCCGGAAGCAGGAATGGCTCGCCGCCGGCAATCATGAACGCCATCACCCCGAGCCGGACCGCCTCATCCACAATTTTGTACCACTCTTGGAGGTCGAGTCCCGGTCTTACGGGAGCGCTGGCTACGGTTCCAACATCTCCGGCAAAGCACCCCGTACAGCGCAGATTGCATTTGGATGTGACGCTGAGAACGAGAAAGGGAGGCACCTTCACTCCGTCGGCCAGCGAGCGCGCCCGCACACGTTTCGACTGCCCGATGGTTCGCGCCAAGCGGAGAAGGCCGGGAAGGTAGCGCGGATGCCGCACCACCCACGGAACCACAACACGCGACAACTGAGGGTGAATCTCCTCGATCCGGCTGGTGATCGCGAAAAGCCGGTTCGACAGGAATTCTGCTGGCAGGTTCTTCAAAGCAGTAGCGGCGTTCATGTGCAGTCTATACGCATTCGCCGCCACATTGGTTCAAATGAAGAATAATTCAAGGGTAGCCGCCGCGCTCCGAATGGTTCTCCAGCACCGATACCTTGCAAAACAGTGGAGTTATTCTCAAAAACTTTGGATTAACTCCACTCTACCAAGCCAGCAATTCGTCGCCGGAGGTGGGTGAGAGAAAAGCCACCGGGGCGGGCTGAGGCTCAGGAAAGTCACCTGCGCACTGAATGGATTCGGGTCCTGTGGTCTTGGCAACCAGAAGCGCCTGTTCCGCCTCGCGCAGCACCACCACCGGCGAACGGCCCAGGCTGCTGGCAACGCCGAAACAGGCTGAGAGGCGAATGGCGTCGCCGTTCATGTGGAAGGGCGCCGAGAAGACATCCATGCGCAGACGCTCGGCCATCATGACCGCGTTGATGCTGGTGCAGCCCGGCAGCGCCATCAGAAACTCATCGCTACCGGCGCGCCCCAGCAAGTCGTAGCTGCGCAACAGGCGCGAGGTGCGCGCCACCACGTGGCAGAGCAGCTCGTCGCAGGCATCCGGGCCGAGGCGCAGATTCCAGTGGCCGAAGTCGTCTATGTCGAAGAGGATTACGCACAGCGAACTCTTCATGCGCTGCACGCGGTCGGTCTCGCGAAAGAGAATCGACAGCATGGTTTCGCGATTGTAGACACCGGTGAGCCGGTCCATCTGAGCGTTGAGCGCGGCGGCCTCGCGCAGCGACTCCAGTTCGCGCGAGCAGCGACGGTTGCGCACCACCGCCTCCAGGCGAAGCTGCAGAAAAGCTGGCTCGATGGATCGCGGGACGAGGTCGTCGATGACCTCCTCGGCCAGGCGGTCGCTCCACTCCTGCGTGACAGTGTCCGAAATCAGGACAATGGGGAAGCGCCGACCGGAAGCTTCAGCGCGCGCGGCGGCCAACAATTGACCGATGCTGATGGAAGGATCCATGCACGGCAGATTGACGTCAATCACGGCCAGTGTGGGCGCATTGGCCGCGGTGAGCGCGGGCATTGCGGCTTCAGCAGAGAGAAAGATCTCCACGCGCGCTCCGCCGGCCGCCAGCAGCGGCTCAATGGCAGCCAGCAGGGCGGGCTCAGCGGAAGCAAGAAGAAAGAAGGGAGTGGAGTCGGGAAGCATGTCGATACAACCTCGCTGGGAGATGCATCGGCGATTGTTAGAAATTATTTAGGGAGCGGGGAAAGACTGTTGGTGGATTTCAATCACTATCGGACGAAGATGTGGATTCCGAAGGTACTGTGCTTCACTCTTGCGAACACGATTAATTTCTTGACATTACAAAATGGAGTCAAGCCACAGCTTCCAGAAACGCGCGGCGGCCTCTTCGAGTCGGGCGGCGTTTTCGCGAGCCGCAGAGCGTAACTGGATGATATTGATGCCTGCATGGTGCAATTCACAGGCATGGCCCACATACCAGCGTTCCAGACCGGCAGCGGTGACCTCGGGATGGAATTGCAGTGCCAGCGCGAAATCTTCGATTGCGAATGCCTGATTGGCATAGAGTTCTGTCCCTGCCAGATGCAGCGCTCCGGGCGGAAGGTCGAAGGTATCCCCATGCCAATGAAAGACCGGGAGACCGGGCGCGAGCAGCGGAGCGAACCACGCGGGCGCAGGCAGATTCGGCGCGGCTTTGAGCGGCGACCAGCCAATCTCCGCGCCACGACTGCCGGGATAAACGCGCGCGCCGAGCGCGGCGGCCATCAGTTGCGCGCCCAGGCAAATGCCTAGAATCGGCTTGCGCGCCGCCAATCGCTGACCGATGCAGGCAATTTCATCCGTCAGGAATGGATAATCCTGCTGGTCGTAAACGCCGATTGGACCACCGAGAACGACGAGAAGGTCGCAACTTTCAGCATCGCGGAGCGGAAAGCCCGCCGTGGCCGCATCGACCGTCTCAATCTCGAATCCTCGCGCGCGCAACGGAGCCTCCAGTGTGCCGAGGTCTTCGAAGGCAACGTGGCTGAGCACGAGGGCGTGGGATGTGTGCGTCTGCATGAAAACAGTGTATCCGCTGGATGCGGAGCGCTCAATCGACGAAGTCAACCTGAGGGGCGATGGGGATAATGCCGCGCTCGTGGCCCAGGTCGAGCAGCTTGCGGATGGCCTCGCGGCCGTCGGCGCCGTAGTCCAGCGTGCGCTCATTCACATACATGCTGACAAAGCGGCTGGCAAGGCGGACATCCAGATCGCGGGCAAACTGCATGGCGTATTCGAGAGCCTGTTCGCGGTGGTCCAGGCCATGCTGGATGCTGTCGCGCAGGGCCTTGGAAATAATTTTGTGCTTGTCGGCGCCCAGCGAGCGGCGGATGGCGTTACCGCCCAGGGGCAGTACCAGGCCGGTGGTCTCGCGCCACCAGACGCCCAGGTCAAGCACTTTCTTGAGCCCGCTCGTGGCATAGGTGAGCTGGCCTTCGTGAATGATGAGCCCCGCGTCGCAGGTTCCAGCCTGAATTGCGGGGATGATCTGGTCGAAGGGCACGGTCTCGGTCTTAAGCTCTGGATTGAAGATTTTGAGGGCAAGGTAGGCGGTGGTGAAGGTGCCGGGGACGGCGATCTTAACGCGGTGCAGATCTTCGAGCGCCAGCGGCTTGCTGGAGACGATCATGGGACCGTAGCCCTCGCCCACGCTGCCGCCGCAACCCATCAGCGTGTAGTTCTTCTGCAGGTAAGGGTAGGCGTGGAAACTGATGGCAGTTACGTCGAAGAAAGCCTCGCTCTGCGCGCGAAGGTTGAGGGTCTCAATGTCGCACAGCGTGTGGGAAAACTTGTAGCCGGGAACGCGCACCTTGTTGGTGGCGAGGCCATAGAACATGAAAGCGTCATCGGAGTCGGGACTGTGGGCGATGGAGATGTCGATGGTTTCGGCCGGGCTGGCTAC
>Ga0255354_1000540_pt1 | contig 23773 bp, 13 predicted proteins | sample HBST50metaG_FD_189942 | JGI IMG/M metagenome (GOLD analysis project Ga0255354, IMG submission 189942) | Peat soil microbial communities from Stordalen Mire, Sweden - H.B.S.T50 | ecosystem: Environmental > Terrestrial > Soil > Wetlands > Peat | place: Sweden: Norrbotten County, Stordalen Mire...
CAGTGTGACCGGCTCCTCCGCGGCGTAGATGACAGCTTCCAGCTTGGCTTTCAGGCTCATTCTGCTATAGGTACCTTCAGTTATGGTACCGGAAGACACCAAGGCTTGCGCGCCGAATGAGGCTCTGCCGCCGGTCCGATGGCGCAAAAAGGCGTCCGGTGGTTGCCGGACGCCTGAAAATGGCTAGGGGAAGCCGCCTTAGCTGGAGAAATGGCGGAACAGCCAGAAAAGCGACCCAGAAAGCAGTGCAGCGGCTGGCAGCGTAAAGACCCATGCGGCGGCAATGTTGCGAATGGTGGCAAATTGCAGGCCGCTCTTGTTGGCGGCCATGGTTCCGGCCACACCGGAGCTGAGAACGTGGGTGGTTGAAACCGGCAAGCCCCAGGTGTCGGCGGCAGAGATGGTGGCCATGGCGACCAGTTCGGCGCAGGCGCCTTGAGCGTAGGTCAGGTGCTCCTTGCCGATCTTTTCGCCGACGGTGACCACGATCCGCTTCCAGCCCACCATGGTGCCCAATCCAAGGGCCAGTGCAACGGCGACTTTGACCCACGGGGGAATGAACTTGGTGGCCTTGTCCACTTTGCCCTTGTAGTTGGTGAGAGCGGCATTCTCGTCGGCGGTGAAGGCCGGGTTGTGGTTCTTCTGCATCAGGCGGATAGCCTCGCTGGCCACGTACATATCGTTGCGGACGTTGGTCTGCTGATCGGCGGGGACGGCCTTGAACTCCTTGTAGAGGGCGACCTGGTGGTTCAGGTCCTCAACCAGTTCCCGCAGGGCGAGAACCGTATCCGGCTGGAGCTGCTTGGTGCGGATGTAATCGGTGACCTCGGCGCGCGCATCTGCGCCGAGAATGCCTCTTTGATCCACGTGCCGGTCGAGAATGTGCCCGGCCTGCTCGCTGGCGGCGATGAAGTCCTGCACATCGCGAGCGGAGACGGCGTGGTTGAGCGCGTAGGCCGTGGGCACGGTCCCGATGAGGATGAGCATAATCAACCCCATGCCCTTTTGGCCGTCATTGGAACCGTGAGAGAAGCTGACGCCGGAGCAGGTGAGCACCAGCAGCAGCCGGATGGGCCACGGTGGAGGGGTGTTGCCCTTGGGCGCCTGGTAGAGCGCGGGATACTTGATAAACACCTTGGAGAGCAGCAGCAAGAGGGCAGCCGCGCCGAAGCCAATCACGGGCGAAATCAGCAACACTTTGAAGACCTTGGTTGCCTGCTCCCAATCCACGCCGGAAGTGCCGCCGCGGACATTCATCAGTTGGTTGGCGATGCCCACGCCGATGATGGAGCCCACCATGGTGTGAGAGCTGGAGGCTGGCAGGCCGAGCCACCAGGTGCTCAGATTCCACAGAATGGCAGCGATCAGCAGCGCGAAGACCATGGCAAAGCCCGCGCCTGCGCTCACTTGCAGGATGAGCTCAACAGGCAGTAGCGTGATGATCGCGAAGGCTACAGCGCCGGAGGAGACGAGCACGCCGGCAAGGTTGCACAGCCCCGACCAGACCACGGCAATGTTCGGATCAAGCGAATGAGTGTAGATCACCGTGGCCACGGCGTTCGCGGTGTCATGGAAGCCGTTGACGAACTCGAAGCCCAGCGCGATCAGCAAAGCCACCCCGAGAAGCGCGTAGGGCCAGATGCTGCTGATGGCGATATTGCCCAGGTCCTGTGCAATGTGAAAGCCGATATAGCCGAGGCCGCCCAACAGGGCTACGATAACCACCGCGCCGCTGACCCACGCGGATGATTTCTTCATCTTGCTGTCTAAAAGCGATGCCCCTTGGGGCAGGTCATCAACGGTTGTTGCCAAATCGGCCATGGCGAGGCTCCAGTAGGTGGGATCAATTTGAGTTCAGTCGTGCCGGGGAAGTGAGACTCGGATACTCAACGGATAAACGAGCAATATGAAAGGAAAATGAATTGTGGCGGGGAAACCTGTGGATTGTTGTACAGTGGGCGCATGGATTTACCAAAGTTTCGCATTGGTTTCGCCGCGTGGGTTGTGGGCGCGTGCGTCTGCCTTGCGTTGTTCGCGCAAGCCGTAGCGCTGTCAGCCCAGCAGCAAACTACGCTGCAAAAAGCCGACTCGATTCTGGTTCTGAAGAAAGATCATGTGATGGAGTTGCTCGCCGGGGGTAAAGTGATTCGCACCTACAAGGTGGCTTTGGGGCGAGGCGGCCTTGCGCCCAAGGAGCGCGAGGGCGACGGGCGCACGCCGGAGGGGCACTGCATCATCGATTCGCGCAACGCGGCCAGTCACTATCACAAGGCTCTGCACGTCTCCTATCCCAATGCCGAGGACCGCGCGCGGGCGGCGAAGTTGGGAGTCTCGCCGGGCGTGGCAATCATGATACACGGCCTGCCGAATGGCATGGGCTGGCTGGGAGCGGCGCATCGTCTCTACGACTGGACGCTTGGTTGCATCGCCGTCACCGATGAAGAGATCGACGAGATCTGGAATCTCGTTCCCGTGGGCACGCCGGTTGAGATTCGCCCGTAGGCGCGCGCGTAATCACCCGAAGGCATTTTGCAGACAATTTCTCTACCCTGCCGCACAATGGAAACATGAACAGTACCCGGATGCCGGCGTTCCCTGATCCCTGCCTCCTGTCAGATCCGCCCGGTTTATACCCTTCAGGTGCCCCCCTCCCCCCTATTTCCTGTGAGACTGTGAAACTGTGAAGCGCTTCCCTTCCTGCAATTGTCGCGTTGTCGAGAGCCGTGCATCCAGTCCAGGCCTATCGCTCTGCGAAAATAGAAGCAGATGCTCTCCCTGCAAAATGCCGGCAAGCGGTTTGGACCGCGAATTCTGTTTCTGGAGGCCAATTGGCAGATCCAAGTACGCGAGAAGACTGCGCTCGTGGGCGCCAACGGCACCGGCAAATCCACCATCATGAAGGTGTTGGCCGGGCTGGAGACGCTGGACTACGGCCAGATGCAGCAGACGCGCGGCATGAGCATCGGCTATCTGCCGCAGGAGGGGCTGGCGCTGGCCGGCAGGACGGTCTTCGAAGAGTGCCTGACAGTCTTCGCCGAACTGCGCGAAATGGCCCGCGAAGTCGAGCGGTTGGGCGGGCAGTTGAGCGTGCTGGACCACGAGGGGCCGGAGTACGAAGCTGTGGCCGAACGCTACTCCATGCTTCAGGAGCGCTTTCACACGCTGGACGGTTACGCGCTGGACGCGCAGGTGGGCGGCGTGCTGACCGGACTCGGCTTCAGCAAGGAAGACTGGTCGCGGCAGACCGATGAGTTCAGCGGCGGATGGCAGATGCGCATCGCGCTGGCCAAGCTGCTGCTGGCGAAACCGAATTTGCTCCTACTAGACGAGCCTACCAACCACCTGGATCTTGAAACTCGTAACTGGCTCGAAGACTATCTGAAGGGTTACCCATTCGGTTACATACTTATCTCCCACGACCGGTACTTTCTGGATGTAACTATCGACCGCACTGTGGAAATATGGAATAAACGCCTGAATGTCTATCAGGGTAACTATACAAAGTATCTCAGTCAGAAAGATGAACGGCGGACTCAGTTACAGTCCGCTTATCGCAATCAGCGGTTGCAGATCGAGCATCTGGAAGCCTTCATCAACCGCTTCCGCGCCCAGGCCACCAAGGCCAAGCAGGTGCAGAGCCGCATCAAAGAGTTAGAAAAGATCGAACGCATCGAGGTTCCTGAAGAGGAATCGACGATCCACTTCAAGTTTCCTCAGCCGCCGCCCTCGGGACGCATGGTGGTGGAGGCTGAGGAGTTATCAAAGAGTTATGGGCAGAAGTTAGTGCTCGACAAGGTGCATTTTGGAGTCGAGCGCGGCGACCGTGTGGCGCTGGTGGGAGTAAACGGCGCGGGCAAGTCCACGCTTATTAAACTTCTTATCGGGGACGAATCGCCCACCAGCGGACGGGTCAAGCTGGGCCACAACGTGGTGAGCGAGTACTTTGCGCAGGACCAATATAAAACGCTCGACGGCGAAGCGCGCATTCTCGACGACATCAGCCGCGCTGCGCGCAAGGTCCCGGAGAGCGAGTTGCGCTCGCTGCTGGGCTGTTTTCTATTCAGCGGCGACGATGTTTTCAAGCCGCTGGGCGTGCTCTCCGGCGGCGAACGCAATCGCTACGCTCTGGCGAGGATTCTCGTGTCGCCGTCGAATTTTCTACTGCTTGACGAGCCTACCAATCACCTCGACATGCGCGCCAAAGACGTGCTGCTAGACGCACTGGCAGCCTTTAGCGGCACGGTGGTTTTCGTCTCGCATGATCGCTATTTCATTGACCGGCTGGCCACGCGCGTGCTGGAAGTCGAGGGCGGCAAGGTGACCAGCCACGAAGGTAACTACGAGGACTATCTGCGTTGGAAGGAAGCGCAGACTATTTTGGGTCAGGGCGCGACTTTAGTCGTGCCGAAAAGTGACCAAAAAGACGGGGCCTTAGCCCCTGAGGACCAGTCCGCAACCAACACCGAGTCCTCCACCGAAGCAGCCAAAGACCGTCCGCGCCGCTTGAATCCCATCAAGCAGAAACAGATCGAGGAGCGTTGCGCCTTCCTCGAAGAAGAAACCCCGCGCATCGAAGCCGCGATTGCCTGCACCGAGGAGCAGTTAGGAGTTTATTTCTCTGCCGCCGAGACTGAGCGATTGACCACGCTGGCCGCGGAGTTACGCGCGCAGTTAGCCGCACTCACCGCCGAGTGGGAAGAGTTGATGATGCAACTCGACGGGCAAGGCGCACTCTCCTGATCTCGCATTTTCCTGAACTTTTTCTTGCAACGAGCCGCGCCCTCGTATTATTCTTTATTCATGCGTCGATGTCGCTAACACCGCTCTGGTGCCAGACACGATGCGAAAGTGCGCCCTGTACGCGCGCTGATTTTCCCGTCTGACAGCTCGACCATCACACCACAAAACAGAACCGTCTGGGATCGCATCCCGGAAAGAGGAGATCATCATGGCGCACATAGCTGCAAGTGTAACGGAACTTATTGGCGGTACCCCATTGGTCCGGCTGAATCACGTGGCGGCCGGGTTGCCCGCAACCGTTGTGGTAAAACTCGAGAGCCGGAATCCGGTTGCGAGTGTAAAAGACCGCATCGGTTTGGCGCTGATTGAGGCTGCCGAGAAAGCCGGCAAGATCACGCCCGGCAAGACCGTGCTGATTGAGCCCACCAGCGGCAATACCGGCATCGCGCTGGCTTTTGTGGCCGCAGTCAAAGGCTACCGGCTGATCCTCACCTTGCCGGAGACAATGAGTTTGGAGCGCCGTGTGATCCTGCTGGCCTTCGGCGCCGAAATCGTGCTGACCCCTGGCCCCAACGGCATGAAGGGCGCCGTAGCCAAGGCCGAGGAGATTCTTGCAAAGACGCCGGACGGATACGTTCTGCAGCAGTTCAACAACCCCGCCAACCCTGCCATTCACTACGCCACCACCGGCCCTGAAATCTGGAATGACACCGACGGTAAGGTGGACTTTCTTATTAGTGGCGTTGGCACCGGCGGCACCATTACCGGCGCGGCCAAGTACATCAAGGAGCGCAAACCTGGATTCAAGGCCATCGCCGTGGAACCAACTGACAGTCCCGTGCTCTCCGGCGGTAAGCCTGGTCCACACAAGATTCAGGGCATCGGCCCGGGCTTTGTCCCTGGCGTGCTCGACACCAAGCTGGTAGACGAGATCATCCAGGTCACTAACGATGAGTCGATCGAACTGGCACGTCGGCTGCCCCGCGAAGAGGGATTGTTTGTGGGCATCAGCTCCGGCGCTGCAGTGGCTGCGGCGCTCAAAGTAGCTGCGCGGCCAGAGAATGCCGGCAAGCTGATTGTGGCTATACTGCCTGACTTCGGCGAACGCTACTTATCCAGCGTACTGTTCGAGTCGCTGCGCCAGCAAGCGCTGGCTCTGCCGACCGAAGCGATTACAGTGTAAGTGGGAGTTAGAGCGTTTTCGATTCACATGTTGCCATTTGAAGATTGCGCAAGGTGGCTTTTTCTTGAAGAAAAAGCCACTCGGCATCGTGGTTTCTGTATGCACCAGAATCGAAAACGTTGTAGTCCGGAACTGTTATGTCTTTGTTTGCACATATTCGCGAGGATGTTGACTCCGTGCTGGAGCGCGATCCGGCTGCGCGCTCGTGGCTGGAGGTGCTGCTCTGCTATCCGGGCCTGTGGGCGGTGTGGATTCATCGCATCTCCCACAAGCTCTGGCAAGCACGGTGGCTGCTGCCCGCGCGGCTGCTCTCGCAGGTGGGCCGCTTTTTCACTGGCGTCGATATTCATCCCGGCGCGCTGCTGGGCCGTCGGCTCTTCATCGACCACGCAACCGGAGTGGTGATTGGCGAAACCTCCATCGTCGGCAGCGACGTGACCATGTACCAGGGCGTAACTCTGGGCGGCACAGGCAAAGGCCACGGCAAGCGCCATCCCACGGTTTGCGACGGCGTTTTCATCGGCAACAACGCCAACGTGCTGGGCAACGTGACCGTCGGCGAAAACTCGCGCGTGGGCGCGGGCTCTGTAGTTCTGTCTGATGTTCCGCCTAACTCGACTGTGGTCGGTGTTCCGGCGCACATCGTCTATCGCAACGGCGAGCGCGTGCTGATTACCGATCCGCATGACGTGAAGGACCCGCTCAGCGATGCGCTGATTGCGCTTTCGAGCCGCGTGGAAGAGCTGGAAAAGCAGTTAGGCGGAGTTGCGTGGCCATTGGAGCCATTCACCGCCGAAGAGGCCGAGCGCGCCGCATATCACGAGGAACTGGAACGGCTGCGGCAATATGTCTCGATGGGTGAAGGCATCTGAAGCTATCGGTTACTCGGCTTCCAGCACAAGACACTTCAGGTACCTGGTCTCCAGCAAGTTCAGCACCACGGGATGGCCCAGCGCTCTGGCGCGCTGTTCCAGCAGCCGCACACACCGGCACGCCCCACGGCGGCTATAGCGTTTTCGATTCTGGTGCATACAGAAACCACGATGTCGAGTGGCTTTTTCCTCAAGAAAAAAGCCACCTTGTACGATCTTCAAATGGCAACATGTGAATAGAAAATGCTCTAATGCCGCACTTTGGACTCTAGCCTTGAACAAAATGCGGAATCTACAATGAAAAAGTTGATGAGTCGACAGCGCAATAGTGTATGCTCTACGAATCGGGAAACTCAAATGAAATCCTGGTTAAGCGCGCCTGAGTGAGCATCCTCGAGTGAATGGGGAGCAACGCGGGGGGCGGATATTCTCAAAAGGAGGGAGCTTCATGAAGTTAATTTCAAAATTGTTGCTGGCATTTGCATTTCTGTTGCTCATTCCAGTGCAATTGCTGGCGCAAGCTACGGCAACCGGAACCATCCGCGGGACAGTGACAGATACATCGAATGCTGTCGTTGTTGGCGCGCAAGTCACCGTCGTCAATACGGAAACGAACCTAACCCGCACAGCCGCCACTAGTGTGGCGGGAGAATTCATATTTGATCAGCTGCCGCCGGGGCATTACTCGGTCAAGATCAGGAAAGAGGGATTTGCCGCGGGCATAACCAAGTTCGAGTTGCTAGTCGGACAAACGGCAACGAGTAATTTTGCCCTGACGCCGGGAGCGGTGAGTCAGATCGTCGAAGTTGCCTCAACAACCGAGATGATTGATGTGACCAAGACGAGCGTCAGCCAGGAAGTTACCCCATCCGACGTGGAAGAACTTCCCTTGCTGGGGCGCGACGCTGCGAACCTCGCTTTTCTCGTGCCAGGAGTTAAGTCAGCAGACTCGTTCGATCCCACCAAGAACCGTTCGGCTGTGCTTTCGGTAAACGGCAACGTCGGCCGCGATGTCAATATTACGGTCAACGGAATCGATAACAAGGACAGCACCGTCGGCGGAACCGTGATGCAGCTCCCTCTTGAAGCTGTGCAGGAATTCCTCATCAGCACACAGCGTTTCTCGGCTGCCAACGGACGCTCCGAGGGCGCGGCCATTAACATGATCACAAAGTCGGGCACGAATTCAGTTCATGGTTCGGGATTCGGCTACTTTCGCGAGCAGAACTTCAATTCCGCCGATATAAGTCCAGACGGCACCAGTACCAATCCGCCCTATAGCCGCCAGTTCTTCGGCGGTTCCGTTGGCGGTCCGATCGTGAAGGATAAATTATTTGCCTTCTTCGCCATTGAGCGTCAGCGTGAAAACACCAGCATCGCCGAGGACGGCAATGCCTACACTGAATTAGTGGATGCCGCGCCTATCGGCGCGGTCGCTGCGACGACAGTGCCAACGCCCTTCTTCGAGAATCGCTACAACGGGCGCATGGACTACCATTTCAACGACAAGGAAACGGCCTATTTGAGTGTGTCGATGCAGGCCAACAACGGCAACAACGATCAGGAGGACACCTTCGGCGACGTGAGCGTGGGAAATTACACGACCAATCACATGGAGATCGCGAATTTCACGCTCAACTCGGTTCTTTCGCCTACCCTGGTCAATAGCTTTACACTCGGCACCCAGTATTGGAACAACATCATCGCCACCAACAACACGAGCGCGCCTTACCTTACGTTTCCGAGCAACGAATGGGCTGGGTCGAACGTCAACGTGCCGCAACAGTCCTTCCAGCGGAAGTATCAGTTCCGTGATGATGTGACCAAGAATCACGGAAAGCACACCCTGCAATTTGGCGAGGACTACATCTGGGTTCCCTCGCTGGGCGGGTATTTTGCGTCCAACTCCTCGCTCGAAGTTAAATTCAACGAGGATCCGTCCGCCATCATCCAGCTGCCGAATAAATTCAATACGGCTGGCTTGGTGAAGGAACTAGATTATTCCAACGGCGATTCCACGACAAACGTTCCCGGAGGCACCAAGCAACTCGGCTTCTACTTCCAGGACGACTGGAAGGTAGCCAAGCGCCTCACGCTCAACCTTGGCGTGCGCTGGGACAAGGACTTCAACCTGATTGGCGGCAGCGCCATGGTGACCAGCAAGACCTATCTGGAACTGGTGGACATCGGCAGCCCTTACGGCAAGTTGCCGCACGACGACAACAAGGATTTCAGCCCTCGCTTTGGCTTTGCGTATGATTTGACGGGCAAGGGCAAGCACGTTCTGCGGGGCGGCTTCGGCTTTTACTACGACAACGTATTCCAGAACATTCCGCTGTGGATGGAGCAGATGGCCCATGCCACGGTTTATCAACAGGCACTGTCAATCACCCATCCTGCGGATAACGTCCCCGGTCTGAACATTCCCCTTGGGAGCTTCGAATACTCGAGCGCGAATGCCGCGGCGGTAGTGGCTGGAATCCCGGCGGCTACCGGATTCCTGGCGAATAAATCCACTGGGCGTACGATGGATCCCAGCTATCGCAACCCGTTCGCCGAGGAATTCAATGCCGGCTATCAGTGGCAACTGACTGAATCCTCTGTTTTGGAGGCGGAATACACGCACACCCTGGGACTGCACTCGAATGTTGACGTCAACATCAATCCCACTGATCCCTCCGATGGGGTAACACGTCCGTTTGACGCCGCGTTTGGCAAGCTTGTCACCAGCGGCACATGCCCGGCAGGCTACTGCGTTCTGGGGCGCACGATGGACAATCGCGCCATTGGCCGTACTCGCTACGATGGCATGAACATCAGCTACCGGCAGCGCATGAGTAAGTACTACAGCGTGAATGCCAACTACACGCTTTCGCGCTCCGTGGGCTATGGAATCGAGTCCGGAGGCCCGCCAACGCTTTCGAGCGACCAGTCGAGCTACCACAACTATCCACATGATCCGCTTGTTCCGTTGGCAAAGTGGGACTTTGGACCGACTCCCTTCGATGAGCGCCATCACATCACCATCAGCGGCAATGCTAATCTGCCCTTCGGAATCGAGGTCGCGCCGATCTTGCAGTTCGGCTCCGCGCGTCCTTACGACATCAACTCCGATTACGATATTCTCAACCTCGGTTCGGGGTATTCGGACCCCGTCATCGTCCCGAACGGCGCACCTACCGCCTACACCACGTATGCTGCTTCCTCCGACACGGAAGCTACAACCAATGGTCTGGCAGCACGGACCTGCCTGGCTGCCGGAAATTGCCACATTGTTCCTTATGACACGCTGCGCGGCGATCCGTTCTTTGAACTGGACGCACGCATCAGCAAGAATGTGAAGCTGGGAGCGAAGCGCCGTTTGCAGCTTAGCTTCCAGGGCTTCAACCTCACGAACCGCGCCAACTATGGGAACAATTTCAACTACTTGATCGACGCGCCTAACTTCATGCAGCCTGCCGGCTTTACGAATCCGACCAGCAGCTCAACCGCTAAGGCATTCATCGGTGAATTTGGAACACGGTTCACCTTCTAGGTTGCCGTCGTTTCCACTTTTGCGGCGTTAATCACCTAACACACTGGCCGGTCAGCATAGCTGCCCGGCCAGATTTTTTTGTCACGAGCGCGCTGCTGGACCAGCGAATTATTATCGACCACTTAACCGGGGTGGTGATCAGCGAAACCGCAATTGCGGATAGCGACGCGAGTGTCTACTCTGGAAGAGTTGGAGCGGCTGCGGCAGTACGTCTTCATGGGCGAAGGGATCTGAGGCCAGAGGCGCTTTGCGGTGCTACAGTGGTTTCGTTCTCACTTTTTTGCCGGGGTCCGCTCTTTGCCGGGTTTTCGTCCGCTGGTCTTGGTTTTTTTCGCGTTTACCCTCGCCGCTCATGCGGCTACTCGCGTTCAGTCTGCGCAGGTTCCGCCGGAGATGCGGGCTACTGATTTCACTGTTCGCGTGAATGGGCAGACGGTGGATGTGGCTCACGCCGCGGCGAGTTACGATTACGTCAGCTTTGACGGGCGCGGCCCGTTTGACGTGGAGATTACTGCGGCGGAACCGGGCTTCTGGGACAAAGGCGTGGACATCCAACCCTGGCGGCTGGGATTGCGTGCGGCGCGGCCCACAGGCCAACAAAAGTCTCAGACGATTCGCTTCAAACTCGCCGGGCCGGCCAAGCTCTCCATCTCGCGGCCCGGCGACTTTCTCAATCATGCCAAAATGCTGTTTCTCTTTGCCGGCGTTCCGCCGCCGCCGATGCCGATTGATGCCAAGATTCACGCCTTCAAGCCGGGGGTTTACCACCAGAGCCTCAATCCCAAGAGTGGCGAGACTTATTACCTGGCGCCCGGCTCGTATTTCTTCGGCAGCCTGAATTTGTGGAAGGTGGCGAACGTAAAGATTCTGGGCCGGGGAACGATTGTTTACGACGGGCCGCAAGACCCGAACGCCGACGAAGGCTGGATGCAAAAGCCGGACTGGCACTGCGTGGGCGCGCTGGAGGCTCACAACGTGGAGATTGACGGGCTGACCTGCATTGTGCGGTCGCGGACGTGGTCGATCCAGATGAAAGATTCGACTGGATTTGTTTATGACGATCTGCGCGTGATTGGCGGCAACCCCGGCAACGCCAACCAGGACGGCATGGATTGGCTGGGCGGCGGCGACTCCATTGTGCGCAACGCATTCATCCGCGCGTCGGACGACGTGTTTGCCACGCAGGGCAACTGGGACGGCTACAAGGACAAGGAGATACTGCGCCCCGGCCACGATGTGCAGAACATACTGATCGAACACAGCGTGCTTTCAACGAGCATCTCGAATATTGTGCGCGCGGGATGGCCGCGGAAGACCTATAACTCGCGCAACTTTACTCTGCGTGACTCCGACATTTTGCACGGCGGCATAGGGGCATGCGGACAGACTTTCGGCCTGCTCGGCTTTTGGGGCGCAAACGGAGCCAAAGGCAGCCACGTTAACTACACTTTTGAAAATCTATTTCTGGATAGCTGGTATTCGCTGGCGCAAATGGAACAGAAATCCTCGGGGCTGCTGGGGTTCACCTTCCATAACATCTGGGCGCTGGACCAGCCGCCGCTGGCCGATTCCACGATGACGGGCGACGTGGCAGGCGTGACCTTTGACAATGTGAAGTATGGCCAGAAGCGCGCGGCCAGCAATGCGGACCTGCCGCTCTCGACGACGGACGGCGCGCAGCAGGCGAAGTTTCCCGCACAGCACGGTCCCATCGCGGCGTTCACCGTGGACCCGCCGGTTTTTGCGCCGGGAGAGAAAGTCACATTTACTGCGCAACTTTTGCCAGGCGCGCGTTACACGTGGCTGTTTGGCGATGGGACTCAAGCCGCTGGCCGCCGCGTGAACCATCGCTTCGCTGACGCGGAGGGAACAGAACTGGATGGGGCTGGACGCGGCGCTGGACGCTTCCGGGTTCTGCTGCACGTTGACCAGCGCGCTAACCGCCCTGATTCGACCAATCAGGACTGGGCCGCGCAGGGAGTGGTGGCTGTGGCGCATTGGCATGAGGCCGCAAGCGCAGCGGGACCCATGCTGCCCGGCCTTGCGTGGCAACTCTATCCCGGCGCGTGGACCGAGCTGCCGAATCTCGCCGCCGAACGCGCAGTCTTCTCTGGCGAAAGCCCCAACCTTAGCGCGGGCTCGCAGGGTTATACGCGTTACGCTGTGGCGTGGGACGGGCAGATCGACATTCCCGCAGACGGTGGATATACCTTCCATCTGCTGGCCCGAGACGGCGCGCGGCTGGTGATCGACGGCGTGGAAGTGGCCAAGACGGGCCCGCCGTTTGCGCAGGTCTGCGGCTCGCCGGGCAATGCGATGCGTTACGATCGCGGCTCGCTGGGCTTGCGCGCGGGCAAGCACGCGTTTCATCTTGAGGGGTTGCACTCGGCCAGCCAGGGGTCACCACGGCTACTCTGGGAAGGCCCTGCGCTGCCGTTGACTGATGTGCCACCGGCAGCTTACAGCCATCCGAGAAAAGATGTGGTGAAGCAGGGAACGGCGAACAGTGGTCAGGGATCAAAGGTCAATAAATAGGTAACAGGATCGACAATGCGTGCCTGCGCTGATAGGCTGTGATGAACTTAATGCTGTCTTCAGGGGCTTAGAAATCGATGAAGATTGGATGGGTTTCCAGTTGCATGGTTGTTGTCTGCGCGGCGTCGTTTGTTTCGGCTTACGGTCAGGAGCCAGCAGCGCTGCACGCCTCTGCACAGATCTTGGTGGTTACGACTCAGGACTGGAATGGAGTCGATGGGGTCTTGCAGGCGTATGAGCGGCCGCGCGCGCACAAGAAATGGAAAGCTGTCGGCGAGCCGATTGCCATTGTGGTGGGAGAGAACGGACTCGGTTGGGGCGCGGGATTGGCGTCGGCGAACGATGAGAAGTCGCGCATGGCGAGCGATCCAGTGAAGCACGAGGGCGATGGCAAATCGCCCGCGGGGATCTTTCGCCTGAGCACTTCCTTTGGCTACGCGGCTGAGAAGCAGGCGGGATGGAAGATGCCTTACATGAGCCTTGCGCCGTCAGTGGAATGTGTGGATGACGCGAACTCAAAGTTTTATAACCGCGTGTTGGACCGCGCGACTGTGACGCCCGACTGGAACAGCTCTGAACATATGTTGCGCCCGGATGAATTGTACCGGTGGGGACTGGTGGTCGATCACAACACAGACCCGGTGACGCCGGGTTCCGGATCGTGCATCTTCATACATATTTGGACGGGGCCTGGGCAGGGAACCACGGGATGCACGGCGATGACACAGGAGCATCTTGAAGACGTGCTGGCGTGGCTTGATCCTGCGAAAAATCCGCGGCTTGTGCAGTTGCCGCGCACCGAATACAAGAAGCTGAGAAGGCACTGGAAGTTGCCTGGGCTGCCACGGAACGAAGCGCGCTAAAAGTCTCTCTTCTGCCTTGTTTATTTCGGCAACTGGCTCGCATCCCAGCCGCCGCCGAGGGAGCGGACTAATCCGACATTCGAAACAAACTGCCGAGTTTGGAGATCGATAGCGGTGCGCTGGTTTTGGATGAGCGTGGCCTCTGCCGTCAGCACTTCAAGGTAGCTGGTGACGCCGCCCTTGTAGCGCTGGTTGGAGATGTCATAGGAATGTTGAGCCGCATCGACGGCCCTCTGTTCGACGGCCGATTCAGACTCGAGAATTCGCAGGCCGGAGAGCTGGTCTTCCACATCGTTGAAGGCGTTTAGAACGGTGCTGCGGTAAGCGGCGGCCTGGGCTTCGTAGGTGTGGCGGGCAGCGTCAGTGAGCGCGTGGCGCTGGCCAGCGTCGAAGAGCAACTCGGTGGCCTGCGCCCCCAGGCTCCATAGGGCGCTCGGCCCTTCAATCCAACTGCCGGTGTGCTCGCTCTCTAAGCCGCCAGTTCCCGTCAGACTGATGTTGGGATAGAAGGCGCTGACCGCGATGCCGATTTGCGCGTTGGCGGCGGCGGCGCGGCGCTCGGCGGCGGCAATGTCGGGGCGGCGCTCGAGCAGTTGCGAAGGCACGCCGACGGGAACTTTGGGCAGGGCGAGGTCCGAAGACTGAACAGGCGGTTGAACAGTTTGGGCAGACTGAGCAGTTTGAACAGACTGAACAAGCGGCGAAAACGGAATGCTGAAGTCAGAGAGTTTCAGGTTGGCGATGGTGCCGATGGCGTGTTCGTACTGAGCGCGAGCCACGCTCACATCGACGCGTTGTGCGCGCACGGTTTCAAGCTGAGTGCGAGCCTGGGCCACGTCAGCCTCGGTGCCGATTCCTCCGGCAAGGCGGCGCTGGGTCAGATCGAGCTGGCTTTCGAGGTCGGTAACAGTAGAGTCGAGCAGCGCAATCTCGGCGTCGAGGCCGCGCAGTTGGAAGTAGTCAGCAGCCATCTCGGCATGAAGGCTGAGGTCTATATTTGCCTGGTCGGCAGCGCTGGCCTGGGCGCTGGAGCGTGCGGTTTCCACGGTGCGGCGGATGCGTCCCCAGAAGTCTGGCTCCCAACTGGCCTGACCGGTGAGAGTGAAGTCGCTGTACGTGGTGGGTTTGGTGGACGAGTAGCTGGGACCGTTGGCCGAAATCTTCTCGCGCTGCGCACCGGCTCCGGCAGAGAATTTGGGATAGAAAGCTGCTCTGGCCGCACTGACCTGGTCGCGCGCGGCAAGATAGGTTTCCAGCGCCTGGCGCAGGGTGGGATTCCCGGCGGCGATGCGGTCTTCGAGTTGGTTGAGCTGCGGGTCCTGGTAGATTTCCCACCATTTGCCGCGCAACATTCCGTCGGAGGGCGAGGCGGGCTGCCAACTGCCTCCAGCGGGTGCGGGCGGCGGGACGACAGTGGTCGCGCCAGTCTCCTTGTAGGCCGCAGGGGCATCGTAACTGGGTCGGCTGTAGTTGGGGCCGACAGGCTTGCAACCGGCGAGAACGGTGAGGGCGAGAAGAGCACTCAAAGAGCAAATTCCGGTTGAGATTCGTGGTATCCCACCCTTGCGACAAAAACAAGAACGTCGCAAGGATGGGGCACCCAGTCGATAGCCGAAATGAAGCGGAAGTGTCCGCATCGCTATTTGCCTCCCGCATCGGCCTGGCTGCCGGGGGTCACTATCTGCACCTTTTCGCCATCGATGAGCGAATCGGGCGGATCCTGGATCACCTGGTCTCCGATGCTGAGGCCGGTGACAATCTGCACATTGGCCCCGTCGTCTTCGCCGATAACCACCGGGACCAAATGCACCACATTGCCGTTGACGACAGTGCCCACACGCAGGCCTTCTTTGCGGAAGATGACCGCTGCGGCAGGCACGATGAAGGTGGGTCCGGCTGCTGGCGTCTTGAAATGCACCTGTGCGAGCGAGCCGGGCAGCAGCTCGCCGGCGCGGTTGTCCACGTCCACCTCCACAAGTAGAGTCCTGCTGACCGGGTCGATGGCGTCCGCGGTACGCACCAGCGTGCCCTGATAAATTTCTCCGCTGTGCTCGGCGAAGGTGAGATCAATCTTCGAGCCGGGCTTCACGTTCGCCGAGTAGATCTGCGGCAAATTGGCGTAGACGCGCAGAGTCTGAATAGCTTGAAGGTGGAAGAGTTCCTTGCCCGCGCCGGGGTCAATGAGCTGGCCGGTGTCGATATTGCGCGCGGTGATGACGCCGTCGAAGGGCGCGTAGACCTCTTCAAATGATTGCAGTTGGCGCAGCCGCTCGACGTTCGCCTGTGCTGACTTTACGGCTGCCGCGGTGGCCGCTGCCTGGTTTACAAACGTGTCAGTGTCCTGGCGGGAGACGGCGTTGGATTGAACCAGCCCGGTGTAGCGCTCGGCCTGGATGCGCGCGTTGTTGGCGTTGGCCTGGGCTGTATTCAGGTCGGCCCGGGCCTGAGCCAGTTGCTGGTCAACTTCGGGCGTAGCAATCACGGCCAGCAGGGCGCCCTTCTTCACGCGAGCACCAATGTCGAAGTTCCAGCGAGTGAGGTAGCCGGCGGTGCGCGCGTAGATGGGCAAATCAGTGTAAGAGGTCACGTTTCCGGGGAGGACGAAGCTGTCAACGGGCGCACCGGCCTTTGGCGCAGCGACAATCACCGTGGGAGCGGCCAGCTCGTTGGTGGTCGTGACAAGCACTTTGCCGGCCTGATGGCGGCGCAGCATGCCGAGGCCCGCCAGCGCGACAGCCACGATGAGCACAATAACCACACCCACAACGCCCTTGCGCGGCGAGATAGGCTTCTGTTCCGGCGCGGTCTCGTGATGATTTGCGGGCTGGGGGTTCGGATTGGATTCGTTCGTCATGAAATGCTACTCCGGTATCTCGTCAAACTCGTCGAATGTTCCGGCCGTTGCCGCGCCGTGAGCCGTCTTCCGACGGCCTTCCAGCCAGCCGTGAACGATAGAGAAAGATGCGGGAACAAAGAACAGCGTGGCCACAGTGGCCAGCAAAAGGCCGCCGATGACAGCGCGTCCCAGCGGGGCGTTCTGCTCGCCGCCGTCGCCCAAACCGAGCGCCATCGGAATCATGCCGATAATCATGGCCAGGGCGGTCATCAGCACCGGACGCAAGCGGACAAAGCCGGCATTGAGCGCGGCCCGGCGCGCGTCGCCCACCAGAACCTCCAACTGCTCGCGGGCGAAGCTTACCACCAGAATGGAATTGGCCGTGGCCACGCCCATGCACATGATGGCGCCAGTGAGCGCCGGCACGCTGAGCCGTGTGTTGGTAAGGAACAGGAACCAGACAATGCCGGCCAGCGCCGCCGGCAGCGCCGCGATGATCAGAAACGGATCGAGCCAGGATTGGAAGTTGACCACAATCAACAGGTAAACCAGCAGGATGGAGAACGCGAGGCCGCCCAGCAGGCCGATATAAGACGCCCTCATTGTCTCGCTCTGGCCGCGCAGGATGAAGTGCGAGCCGCGCGGCAGTTCGGCCTGATGGCGGGCAATGATCCCATCCATTGCGCGGGTCACGCTGCCCAGGTCGGTTCCGTCCACGTTGGCGTAGATGTCGAGGACAGGCTGCACATCGTAGTGGCTCACGGTGCCCAGCTCCGCACCCGGCGCGATGGAAGCCAGGTTGCCCAGAACCTGGACGGGGGTCGCGGCTCCGGGCGCGGCAGTTGAAGCCGCGCCGGGTGTGGTAGCGGAGGCGGCTTGCTTTGTCGCGCTGGCGCTGGTGGTAATGGGCATGCTCTTGAGCGCGGCCAGCGATTCGAGCTTGTACTGCGGAGACTGGATGGCAATGTTGTAGCTCACATTGTTTTTCGGATCCAGATAGAAGTTGGGCGCTGTCTGGAAGCTGCCACTCAGCGCCACCAGCAGGCTTTGCGCCACATTCTGCTCGGTCAGGCCAATCTCCTCGGCGCGCGTGCGGTCCACGTTCACTGTCATATTGGGCAGGTTGAAGGGTTGCTGGATGCGCGCATCGACAGCGCCGGGAACATAGCGAACCTCGTTCAACACGCGCTCGGCGAGGGCGCGGTTGCCATAGAGATTCGGGCCGACGATCTGGAGGTCAATGGGCGCCGAGAGGCCGAAGTTGAGGATCTGGGTCACAATATCCACGGGCAACACATAGAAAGTGACGCCCGGATACTGACGAGCTAGCGTGCTACGCAGCTGTTGGACATAAGCCGCCGTGGGATGGTGGTCCTCGCTCAACTGCACCTGGATGTCGGCATCGGCCGGACCGACGGGCGCCGAGGTCGAGTAGGAGAGATTAATGCCTGAGGCGGGCAAGCCGATGTTATCGACGATGTTGACGACTTCTTTGGGCGGAATCTCCCGGCGAATGGTGGAGTCGACGCGGTCGCAGAGCGCGGCCGTCTCCTCAATGCGCGTGCCGGTGCGGGCGCGCACGTGAATCTTGAACTGGCCGGAGTCTACCGCGGGGAAAAAGTCCTGGCCCAGCCAGGGCTCCAGCACGGCGATCGAACCGACCGCAAACAGCAAAAACAGCACAAGGAAAACAGCCGCATGGTCCACGCATAGAGTGAGCAGGCGCAGATAGCCGCGGCGGAAGCTCTCAAAACCGGATTCAAATCCGCTTTGAAAGCGGACGAAGGGATTGCGGCTGTTGAGTTTCCCGGCCGCCTCGGCGTCGTCGTGCTCCTTGAGCAGGTACCTGGCCATGGTGGGCACCAGCGTCCGTGAAAGCAGATAGCTTGCCAGCATAGCGAAGACCACCGCTTCCGCCATGGGTACAAACAAGTAGCGCGCCACACCGCTCAACAGGAACATGGGCACAAAAACGATGCAGATGGCGAGGGTGGAAACCAGGGCCGGGACGGCGATCTGCGCCGAGCCGTCGAGGATGGACTGCTCCAGCTCCTTGCCGGATTCGAGATTGCGGTTGATGTTCTCGATGGCGACCGTGGCGTCATCCACCAGGATGCCTACGGCCAGTGCCATGCCTCCGAGAGTCATGATGTTGATGGTCTCGTGCAGCATGTCGAGCACGCAGATTGAGGACAGAATCGAGAGGGGAATGGAAACCGCGATGATGATGGTGGAGCGGAAGCTGCCCAGAAAGACCAGGATCATGATGGCAGTGAGACAGGCGGCGATGATGCCCTCGCGCACCACCCCGCTGATGGCGCCGCGCACAAAGATCGACTGATCAGAGAGCGCGGCGATCTTTAACTGCGGCGGTAACTGGCTCTTGATGCTGTCGAGCTTTACGCGGATTCCCTTGATGATGTCCAGCGTGGAGGAGGAGCCGGTTTTCATGATGCTCATCATGATGGCGCGGCTGCCATCCACGTGGACGATGTTGGTTTGCGGCGCGCTGCCGTCGCGCACATGAGCCACGTCGCGGACGTAAATCATGGCGCCGTTCACCGCCTTGATGGGCAGATTGTTCATGTCGTTGACCAGGGCAGGCGCGGAGTTGGTCTCGACAGCATATTCAAAGCGGTCGATCTTCATGGTGCCCGAGGGCGCGATCAAGCTCTGCGCGTTGAAGGCATTCACCACATCGATCGGCGAAAGCCCCTTGGCCTGCATGGCCTGCAAGTCCAGGTCCACCTGAATCTGGCGTGGCTTGCCGCCGTAAGGAAAGGTCGACTGCGCCCCTTCGACGGTGGCCAACTGATTGCGGATGTTGTTGGTGGCCACGTCGTTCAACTGCTGCTCATTCAAGCCTTGCCCTGAAAGCCCCAACTGCAGGATGGGCACGCTGGACGCATTGTACTGGATGATGAAGGGCGGCGTCGTGCCGGAAGGGAGGCTGCGCACCTGCGCATCGCTGATCGAGATGACCTGGGCCACGGCGCTGGCGATGTTCACGTGCGGCTGGAAGAAGATCTTGATGATCGCAATGCCGTTGAGCGACTGCGACTCGATGTGCTCAATGTCGTTGACTGTGGTGGTCATGCCGCGCTCGCTGTTGGTCACGATGCGGTTGGCCATCTCCTGCGCCGAGAGGCCGTTGTACCCCCAGACCACCGTCACCACCGGGATGTCGATGTTGGGAAAGATGTCCGTGGGCATCGTCAGGACGCTGAAGACGCCAAGAATCAGAATCAGAAGCGCGAAGACGACAAAGGTGTAAGGCCGCCGCAGCGCAAGCCGGACAATCCACATAGGGCAGGTACTCGTTCCTGAGCCGCGTGCTCGCGGCGGTTGTTGCTCGCTTGCCGGGATGCACTTGAACGGCACGGCAAGCGCGCTGGTCTGGTCATCACCGGCGCATTGTATTCAGGGATCAGACAGCGCTCATCCGCTCGACCCGGTCCAATATCCTGTTCAGACTCAATGGTAGACGAAGAGGCCCTCCCCCTGCGCACACGCAGATAAAGGATCTGTCCCTTCACTGATAGGACGCGCCAGCGGACTGAAAAGATGCTTTCACACTGCGAGAAGCGCCATGGCCAGCACGCACGCTCCTACCGCCAGGCTGACCCGGTCGCGGAGAGCGAAGAGGACTGGGTCCTCGTTCATTTCTCCGCGCGAGCCCAACAGCCAAACACGGTAAAGCCAGAAGAGCATGAGCGGCACAATGAGCCACAGCCGTTCTGCGTGTTTATAGAGAACTGTCACATCGGGGCGCGCTATATACATCATGAACACCAGCACCGCGGCTGTGGCGCTGGATGTGCCGAAGCTGCGAATCTGGTCCAGATCGCCGGCCAGGTAGCCACGCCCATGGGTCTCGGTCGCGCCGCGCGCGCGCAGGTTTTCGAGCTCGCTGAAGCGCTTGACCATGGCCAGCGAGAGAAACAGAAAGATGGAAAAGGCGGCCAGCCAAGGGGAGATTTCAGTCCGCGTGGCCGCGCCGCCGGCCAGCAGGCGCAGTGTGTAGAGCCCGGAGAGCATCAGCACGTCCACCAAAGCCACCTGTTTGAAATAGAAGGAGTAAGCCGTTGTAGACACGATGTAGACCGCAAGCCAAAACACGAATTGATGGGGCAGAATGGGCAAAAGCGCGAGCGAGATCGCGATGAGCGCGAGCGCCAACAAAGCGCCGCCAAAAACCGGCAGATCGCCGGCGGCGAAGGGACGGAAACACTTGATCGGATGAAGGCGGTCGCTCTCGATGTCGAGCAAGTCGTTGAAAAGATAGTTAGCCGAAGCCATGAAGCTGAAACAGAAGAAAGCCGCGACGACCGCGCCAATCGCCTCGGGGCGCAGCTTGTGCGAGAGCAGCAGCGGAACGAACAAGAGTATGTTTTTGGCCCACTGATGGATGCGGATCGCCTTCAGCAGCATAGGGACCAACGGCTTCTTATCGAGAAACGTCCGTGCCACCGGAACGTGTCTCTGATGCAGCGCGATGCGCAGGCCATGGGTGGGATTGGCCACCATTGCCTGGCGCGCATTGACGAGCAAAGGCAGGTCGGCGCTGGAGTTGCCAATGTAGTCGAATTCGCCGAAGCGGTCTTTCAAAAGCTCGAGCTTCAGCACGCTGGTCAGGTTGGTCACGCCATCAGAGGCCAGCACGCCGTCAAAGATGCCGATGTGCGCCGCCACACGTTCCGCCAGCGGGCCATCCGCACCGGTGGTCAGGTAGATTTGCCGGCCCCGGCCGCGCTCGGCGTGGAGGTACGAGAGCAACTCGGTGTTGTAAGGCAGTTGAGCGGGATCGAGCGGAGCGCGGTTAGCCACTTCGGCCTTCAGGTGAGCGCGTCCCACCGCCAGCCAACGCCCCAGTTGCCAGAATCGAAAGGGATTGCGGCGCAGGAATTGGCAGACCGCATCGCCAAGCGAATCGGATTTAATCAGCGTGCCGTCCAGATCGACGCACAGTGGGCGCGTTAAGTCGGCTTGCTCGGCAGGAATGGAATTCTGAGTCAAAATTTCCTCATGGAGCCGGCAACACCGGCCGGGCCGCGGGACAGTATTTCACTGAAAAGGCGGCGCGGCGGCTGTTCAAGGTCAAACGCGGATGCAGGTAAACTCAGGAAAAAGTATACCGTCAATCTGGAGCCGGCAGCGCGAGCCGCAAGTGTTCCTCAACCGCTCGATTCGCTTACAATAGTTGCGTCTTGCATCAACGAGCATATGCTTCTTTCAAGCGAAAGATGCGCGGCCACGTTATGAATGCCGCCAGGGCAAACGAAACCTTTGAGGGAACTCTTTCGTCCTTAGAAACATACGCGTGTGGTTTATTCGCCGCTCTGAACCGTAACAACAATGCCTCTGCGCATGACTTATTACGCAGGCAATCACTCAAAAGAAATTGACGGGAATCAATACCATGTCCACTGAAGGCACTCCTGAGAACCCTCTGGCCGCAAACGGTCTTGAGCCGTACCACTCTTCACCCAAGGGTTCCTGGGTGCGCATTGTTGTTTACGTGGTGGTGATAGCCGCCCTGGGGCTGGTTGTGTGGCGGATTTATCAGAACCAGAAGCAGGCAGCGACTGCGAGCGCCAGTCAGGCGGCGGCGCTGATGAACCGGCCGGTTCCGGTGCAGGTGGCTGCCGCCGAACAAAAGCCCATGCCGATCTTCCTGACCGCGCTGGGCACGGTAACTCCTTACATGAGCGTTACCGTGAAGGCAAGAGTCAGCGGCGAACTTGAGCCGGTGCGGTTCACCGAAGGCCAACAGGTGAGGCAGGGCGAAACGATCATGGTGATCGATCCCCGGCCCTACCAAGCCTCTCTAGACCAGGCCAAAGGCACGCTGGCCCACGATGAGGCTTTGCTCAAGGACGCCCAGGCGCAGTTCAAACGCTATCAGGCGCTGTACGCGGCAGGGGTGGTATCGAAGGAGACGCTGGACGCCGATGAGGCCACTCAAGGCCAGTATCAGGGCGCCATCGCCTCCGACAAGGCGGCCATCGAAACCGCCCAGTTGCAACTCAACTGGTGCACTATCCAGTCACCCATCAATGGCCGCATCGGCCTGCGCCTGGTGGACCCCGGCAACATCATCTCAGCCAACACCACCAATCTCGTCATCATTAATCAACTCCAGCCCATCGCCGTGTACTTTACCCTGCCTCAAGTCCAGCTTCCGCAAGTGTTGCGCAAACTGGCGGCGGACAGACGTCTACCCGTGGTCGCTTACGATCAGGGCGATACGCAGCAGTTGGCCAGCGGCTATCTGCTCACCGCCGACAACCAGATCGACACCACCACGGGAACCGACAAGCTCAAGGCCGTTTTCGACAACCATGACCAGGCGCTCTTCCCCAACCAGTTCGTCAACATTCATTTGGTGATGGAAAACCGGCCGAATGCGCTGGTGGTACCGTCGGCGGCCATCCAATCCGGCAACCAGGGTTCTTTCGTATGGGTGGTGGATACTGACGCCGCCAAGCACACTTCGACTGCCAGAATTCAGCTCGTAAAGATCGCTCTGGCCGAGGGGCAGGTGACGATTCTGGACAGCGGCCTGCAACCGGGTCAAAACGTGGTAGTGGACGGCGCGGACCGGCTGCGTCCCGGACAGATTGTGACCGCCACCGTGGCCAAACAGCGCAATGCGAAGACGGCTGGACAAGGGGCGGCGAGCGCAAGCTCCGCCAGCAACGGCAAGAGCGACAACAAGGGGAACAAGCAGTGAGCCCTTCCCGGCCATTCATTCTGCGCCCTGTAGCCACGTCGCTGCTGATGGCGGCCATTCTATTGGCGGGCTTTGTGGGCTACCAGCAGTTGCCGGTCTCCGCCCTGCCTGAAGTGGATTACCCGATTATCCAGGTGCTCACCTTCTACCCCGGCGGCGGGCCAGAGGTCATGGCCTCGTCGGTCACCGCGCCCCTGGAGCGGCAGTTCGGGGAAATGCCGGGACTGAAGCAGATGACCTCGGTCAGCTCCGGCGGCGGCTCGGTGATTACCCTCGAATTCAACCTGGACGAGAACATCGACGTAGCCGAGCAGGAGGTGCAGGCGGCCATCAACGCGGCCAACAGCTTTCTGCCTGCCGATCTGCCCAATCCGCCCATTTACAGCAAGGTTAACCCCGCCGACGCGCCCATCATGACGCTGGCGCTTTACTCCGACTCGCTGCCTCTGGACAAGATTGAAGACGCCGCCGACACC
>Ga0255354_1000543_pt1 | contig 23740 bp, 12 predicted proteins | sample HBST50metaG_FD_189942 | JGI IMG/M metagenome (GOLD analysis project Ga0255354, IMG submission 189942) | Peat soil microbial communities from Stordalen Mire, Sweden - H.B.S.T50 | ecosystem: Environmental > Terrestrial > Soil > Wetlands > Peat | place: Sweden: Norrbotten County, Stordalen Mire...
AATTTACCACCAGCACCCTTTGATGGTTGAGGACTTCGCGATCAGTTGCCCGCTCGTCCGGTGCCGTAGGCCTCATATCCGGTTCTTGTCCATCGGCTCGCGTCTTTGCTCCACGCTTCCTTCAGACACCACCTCGCGATGACGCCCTTGCGCTTCGCTATCACTTCTCCCCACCTGGATGTGAAGAGGACTTACACCTCCAAGCTGTCATTCATGCACGGCGTACAACTGTTACTGCCACCCCGGCAAAGCCGGGGGAACTCCCGGTTGGATTAGTGGCCGAATTGTGCCCGGGTTTCACCCTCAATCGCCATGAGCGATCCCGGATACCGGCCAAGCCGGTCTCAATAAGCGCCCCGCATGTAATCGACTAACCCGTTCCGCGCTACTCACTATGCTGAAAACTTATTGAAGATCCTGGTACGCGGATTCCCGCGCAAGTTGCCGTTTCGGTTTGCCGGCGCGGGAAATCTGCAAAGCTGTTTTCCTACGCCGAAAGTGAGGGTTGAGTCTATGCCGGTAAAACACATCCAGGACGGAACCACCTTTGGTTTGCTGCCCGAACCCGAGGGCCGGTCTGCGTCGTTTATCACCAGCGTCCTCGTCAACGGAACCATCCTGGCCCTGGCTCTGATCGCCGGAATCCTGATCAAACCCTCAATCGTCGCGCGCCGGTTCGAACAGACCACACTGATCCTCCCCAGCACTCCCCCACCTCCGCCGAAGATCAAGGTCGAAACCTTCAAGCTGCCCGAGCCACCCAAGGTCGCTGAGGTCAAGCTCGAAGCTCCCAGAATCCTCGTACCCAGACCCGAGCCTGAGCCGGTAAGACCCATTCAAATGGAAGCCAAGATAACGATGCCGGTCCTCAAGACAGCCAAATCGGCGATCGTCCTGGCTCCCCAGCCCAAGTCCGCCCTGATGGCTGCAGCCGCACCCGCACAAGTGCTGCAGTCCAATCCCTCCACCGCTCCCGTGCACCTCGGCCAGACCTTCGGAGTTGCACCGAACCCCAACGCCACACGGCCGGCCACCATCGCCGCAATCGGCAATTATGGCGGCATGAACGGCGCAGTCACTGTGCCCCGAGGCGTTGTCGGCTCTACGGGCCTTGGCAATGGAACCCGTTCCGGCTCGAACGGTGGAACGAATGGCGGCGGCAGAGTCGCTTCAACGGGCCTTCCTGCCATGACTGTGGCCGCGCCCACCCCCAGGATGAATTCCGGCGCCTCCGCCGCCACCGGCCTGGAAGTCCTCTCCAAGCCACCCGTCCAGTACACCAGCGAGGCCCGCCAGTTAAAGGTCCAGGGCGAAGTCGTGCTGCGCGTAGTTTTCACCGCGTCCGGCCAGGTTGTGGTGGAGAACGTGGTGCGCGGACTCGGCCACGGACTCGATGAAGAAGCCCGTCGCGTGGCTCAGCAGATCCGCTTCCGACCCGCCACCCGCAATGGCCACGCGGTCGACCTGACCACCAACATCGTCATCACATTTCAATTGGCGTAACCCAGGGGAAAGACGAGTCGATCCCAGGAGCTTGAAAATGACGTTTCGGAAGATATCCCTCCCGTTCCTGTTGCTGACCCTTGGCGTGTCTTTGGCGCAGGCAAAAAAGCAGCCAAAATACCAGCAGGGTCACGCGCTCACCCCGGAACAATCCGCGCTGGTAGAAAAGGCCATGGCGCGCGAGAAGATACTCATCAAAAACATCCAGCAGCGCACCCCCCTGGTAGAAACCTATATCCAGAACATCCGGCCCGACCTGAAGCTCTACCAGGTGCCCGTGCAAGACCAGTACATGCTCAGCCGCATCGACTTCGGCAAGGGTTTCTTCGACAAGGCCTACCAGCCTCGAACGGCCGCCAGCCATGGATATTTCAAGGGATCTCTGGCCGCTCTCTCGGGGCTGTCGAAGGCCCTGCGGCTCGACCGGCACTTCACCTATAACCCTTTGGGCTTCACAGAGATGATGTTTCTCGACCCATCAAGCTTCGACTCCCAGCACTATGCCTTCAGTTATGTGCGCCGCGAGTTTCTGGGCTCGGTGCGCACTTGGGTCTATGATGTGCATCCCAAAGTCGCCGGCAGTGGCCGTTTCTATGGACGCATCTGGGTTGAGGACCAGGAGGGTAACGTCGTCCGCTTCAACGGCACGTTCACTCATCGCGATATGGAGGACGATTCCAGGCTGTTTTTCCACTTCGACAGTTGGCGCATGAATGTGCAGCCCGGCATCTGGCTGCCGGTGGCAGTCTACGTGGAAGAGACGGAGAGAATCGAAGGCGAGAAGTCAGTCGGGCTGAAGGCGCAGACACATTTCTGGGGCTACTCGCTCAAACTGCCTACCCGCGAAAGCGAGAACGTGAGCGTCAAGGTCGATGACGCCGTGGACAAAAGCGAGGACGCGCAGGACGTAGGGCCGCTGCAGGCCACGCGCAACTGGGTTACGCAGGCCGAAAACAACGTGATCGATCGCCTGGTCGAGGCCGGACTGGTTGCGCCCTTGAGTCCCGGCGGTTACGAGAACACAGTCCTCGATCAAATCGTGATCAACTTGGCCGTGCCCAACAATCTCGCTTTCACTGACCCTGTCCACTGCCGCATTCTGCTCACCACTACCGTGGAAGCCACCACCGTCGGCAACACCATCCTCCTTAGCAAAGGGCTCATCGACGCCCTCCCCCTGCGAGGAGGCCATCGCCTCGGCCGTATCGCTCGAACTGGCCCACATTGCCATGGGCCATCACATCGACACCCGCTACGCCTTCAACGACCGCCTGCTGTTTCCCGACGAGTCGACCTTCCAGCGCATCAACATGTACCACTCGGATGCCGACAACTCCGATGCCGCCAAAAGAGCGCAGGAATATCTCCAAGCCTCGATGTACAAGGACAAGCTGCCCAACGCTGCCTGTTCTGGACACAGTTGGCCGACCGGGGCAAGGCGCTGAAGGCGCTCAATTCGCCCAGGCTGGGAGACTCGCTGCTGAAGGCCGACGATACCCCCTGGATGGCCGAACTTGGCCACAGCGCGCCCCGACTCAACTGGGACGACATGGCCCAGACAGCGGCTTTGCCCCTCGACAGTTGGCTCAAGACCGACCCCTGGGACGACAAGGTGCATATGCTCAACGCCAAGCGCTATGCCCCGATGAATGCGCGCGACAAGATGCCCTTTGAGGTAACGCCCGTCTTCTACAAGCTACAGCGCTACGACACCACCCACTCCGAACCTTCGACTTCTTCTGCGGCCCCTGCGGCACCGACCGTTGCTGGCGGCCAATCAGCGGCTGCGGCCGATACCCCTCTTCCGGCGCCCGAGGCTCCTCCACCGCCGAACGCGGATGCCCTGTCCGCTTCCCCCAATCGACAGTAGAGCCGATGCGCCGGGAGCCCATGCAGGCTCCCCTCACTCCAGAGGGGCAGCCGCCTCCGGGTCAATAGTCCAAGAACTCCCGGCGATCCGGTTTCATTCTGCACCTGCTGGCCACATCATCGAAAACATTGAGTCTTGGCTTTCGTCTCTTGGTGCCCGCGAAGCTTTCTTGCCAGCCGTGATCTTGCGTACTTCTTCGATCACTCCTGCTAACGTCAAAGACCCCTCCGGGATTTGCCACGGAGCGGTGGCTACAATCTGGGTCGCTTGCACGCTCTACTCTTCGACCAGGCGCCGTAGAGTCCTCGTCGCGATGCCCAACCGCTTGGCGACTTGCTCCATGGTCAGCGTAGTTCCCGCACGACTGCCGGATTCGTGGGCAGGGGGTTTGAAATGACTCCGTGCGGAGCGAACGCGGTGTTCCTCCCAAGTATTCCCGGCTCCTGTTTTGAGTCCCGGCCGATTGAGTGTTGCTGCGATCTGCCGGCCGGAGCAGGATCCGGCCATCTACGGGAAGATGTCGACCGCGTCCAGGTCTGTACAACGCCTATGAGCCCAGTACGGTTCAGTGCGAACCTCGGTTCGGAGTGACGCCCACTCGCCCAGTGAATCACCAGCAGTCCTTCCCGGATTGATGCAGGACGCGACCCGATAGCGGAAGTGAGATTCGAGGCGGCGACTGGCTATAGCGAAGAATGACAGCGTCCTTCGGGAGGATTTTTTCGCGATAAATCGCCATAAGCGACCAATCAGTTGCCGCTTAATGGTGTGTAATATATTGCGCTCGTCGCAGGCAACATCGCTCTAGCTTGGTCGAGATAACCATTGGCCGTCCCAGAGTTCTCGGATACCCGGGTTATGATTTCCTCTAGTCACCCAGGCACTGTCGTCGAAGTTCGCCTTGACTTCTACGTCGATCCTGCCTATACGTCTCAGACATGCCATGCATGCGGAAACGTTGACAAGAAGAGTCGCGTCGACGCCGCAGACGAAGATCAGAAAAAACCGAGCCCGAAAGTTCGTTGTCGATAAACCGCCCGCGCCTCTCTATTCCTGCCGAAAATCAACATTCCCGACGCTCGCTCGGGAAGTGCAAGGACCAAAGACGCGCTGGAAGAAGCCATCACCGAAGCCATCCAGTTGATCACTCCGGACAACGCGAAGGCATGGTTCAATCACTGTATCAATGGTCTACAGTAATTCAGAAAATGCTCTAGCGTGATTCGGAATCTCTTCAGTCAACAAACTTGTGGGCAAATGAAAGCTTCACATAGCGCTCACGGGCGAACTAAAGAGAGACTATGAGAAATGGCCGTTTCTTTTGAACGCGGCAGCAGGCGGGCCGCCGTTAAATCCCAGATTCTCGATCGGCCGGCCGCACCTCTGGAGTTAGGCAGGATCTTCCGCAACTTCGGTGCAGCGGGCAGAGACGATGGGCTGGAGAGGCTTGGCCGGAGCATGATCGAACAGGCTACTTGCAAGCGCGATTGCAGGAATCTGGAGAACTCCCACCACCAGCAGCGCATATCGCAAGGCGATCGTCTCAGACATTCTCCACGCAACCAGCACAAACAATAGGCAGCCCATTGCTCGCCCCAGAAATGTGCCCAATTCATGGTTGAAGAGATATGTGTATAACGCTCGATTCTCAAGTTCCGATACCACATTCACAACACGAAACTGCATCGGATAGTAGCCCAGATCAATCAGCGGCTTGGCCATCAACAGGCACATCACAAACACTACTACCCCGATCGAATCGAACTGCCAAGCGTTCGCCGCCGATCCTGCGAAGAAGAGAAGGATTCCGCAGGCAAATACCCAAACCCGATGTTGAGGCAGGGTTGCGCGGCCGATCGCGTAAAGGCAAATCGCCATACCGCAGCTTCCAATCGCTTCAATATTCCCCAGGGTCCCTTCCTGGCCGACAAACTTGAGGATGAGCAACGCCGGTGCAGTCACAATGTATCCCTGGCCCAGCCCCTTCAAAATCGCCACGGCCAATAACCGCTGCCAAAGAGGATGAAACCGGAAGAATAGGAACGGCTCTATCGGCGAACGGTAAAACCTGGTCAGCAACACCACGCACGCAGCGATCGTTGTTAACAACAGGGAGGAAATTCCCACCGTTCGATATGCAATCATCACCCCGCGCATCCGTTCATGATGGCCGGCAATCACTTCAATAAGTGTTCCGACCAGGAAGGGGACGGCTACCGACGTAACAGTAACAATTGCTGTTTCCACACCGTAAAAATAGTTACGATTCTCGTCGGTTGTCGAAGACAGTGCCAGCATGCCGCGATTTGCCCAGAAGATACCCGTCGCTATCCCCATTAGCGCCCCGGATAGAACGATGCCCACCGAGGTAGTGACGGAGTAAGACATCAGGATGAAGAGGGCGCCGCCGGAACAGAACATCCCCGCGGCGTACAACTTGTTTGTGGCAACCCATCGCAGCAGGTACCCGTTTACGAGGAAGGCAACCGGCGTTGCAGTGTAAATGGCAAGTTGATACAGGATGACCTTCACTGCCTGGTGCGATTCGTGCAGGACATAGGCGGCCACGAAAATCTCGATGACCGGCAACACCAGCGCATAAATGGCATTTGCAGCAAGGAGCGACCGAACCTCAATCGGAGAGGATGCAAAGCGCCGGTACTCGAGGACAATTCGATTCATTCGGATGAACTGCGTATCAGGGACTGTTCACACTTGCCGAACGGTCGGGCCTGGAGCCTGTTTGTCGAATTCAAGAAATGAGGAGTGACGCATACCGGGCGTCTGCCGGCGACGATTGACGCAGGAATAGGAGAAAATGGCCCCGGCCCTTCGGGTTGCGGCGAGAATACGGCCATACTCCATTCTCGCCCTCGACGGTGGACCCGCCACAGCCTCCGGACTCGGCTTCGTCTCCCACCCCGACCTGGCCGGAATTTCGTCCGCAACGCCATCCGCCTGGGTAGTGTGAACAGGCCCTACTTCGGGGAAGTCGGCCTGCGAGTCCTCGTCGATCCGGACTTTTGGGCGGTGCCTCTTTTCGAGAGCCGCGACGAGGGGCTTCGGACGCAACCGCAAGATTCCCGAACCACCAGTTCAGTCGGCAGAATCGTCCTTCTCCTCGGAAGCGGCTCCTTTGACCCAAGCCTCTCGAAGAGAATGCGTGCCGCGCAGGCGCCAAGTTCCTCAGTCGGCTGACGCACAACGGTCAATCTCGGTTTGAAAAGCGATGCAAGAGAGAAGTCATCGAATCCAATGATTCCAACCTGCTCTGGAATCGCGACGCCCATTTCCTCAAGGAGCGCCAAGACAACCTCCGTGGTAAGTTGGTTTAGGCTGAATATCGCCCCTCGCTGTTTCTTCCACCGCAATAGCTGTTCAACGGCCTTCCTTGTTGCGGCAAGATCATACGGGTCGGTCAGCACCCTGGATTGTAATCCTGCATTACGCATAGCAGATTCGTAGCCCGCAATCCGCTCTCGGATCGTAAAGAGGCCGGGCCATCCTCCCACGCAAAGGATGTGCTTGAATCCGTGGCCGATCAAATGCTCAACGGCCTCCTGCGAACTCTGCCGATTCTCGATTACCACGGAGTCCGCTACTCCGCTTTCTATCGGCAAATCGATGGCGACCACCGGCACATCGTTTTTCAGGAGATCCTTCAAATAGCGATGCCCTGGATCCGCTGGAATCAGCAGAATTCCGTCCACGTTGTAGCTCAGCAGTTTTTCGATTTCATGCCGTTCGATCTGGGCATCGTTGTTCGATGAAACCATCCAGACCAGGGACCCGTTGCCCCGCGCGGCCGTCTGCACTCCGTCGGCGACGACGGCAAAGAATGGATTTCTCAGTTCCGGTATTACCAGCGCGATGGAATTCGATCGCTGGCCCATGAGCATCCGGGCCGCTTGATTTGGCGAATAGGACAGCTTGGTAATTGCCTCCCGTACCTTCCTCAGTGTCTCAGGCCTGATATGCGGGAACCCGTTAATAACTCGCGAGACTGTCATTGGCGCCACGTCTGCTTCCCGTGCGACATCCGTGATCGTAACGCTCCGTGTTCGACTCTTACTAAGACCCATGTGAATTCCCTGAAAGACAAATGAATATCTACCGCGCACGTCTAATCATGAGCCAACTGAAACACAGCCGCGGAAGATGAAGGTGTGAAGATCGCGTGCGCAAGAGATGTGGCTCTCAGGACTCCCCGCGGTTGCTCGAGGTTGTCTCTTCCCGAAAATTCGATCAGGCGCTTCTCATTTGGGAGGAGATCGAAGTAAATCTTCGGAACCTTAACATCGTCGCCGCCGAAGTTGATGCACACCCCACGTGCCAGAACAGTTGGAGAGAGGCGGACCTTGCGCGTTTCGCCGTCGTTTACAAACTCGGCATGGGTCTGAGGCTTCGGCAAAAGGTATCCAGATGCAAGAGTACAAATATAGCAGATTCTGAGACATAGTGGCGATGTTGCCGGCAGTGAGTTTCGGCATTGTGACGGAGACAGCATCCGAGGCAAATCGAGTCTCCGCAGTCATGGCGATTCTTGAAACTCGATACGCAGCCTAAGCTGCGTATCGAGTCTATCTGTGAAGAGCTGTGAACTTACTGCACAGTTACGGTGAGGGTGAAGGGAATGGAATCGGGGTTCTGGCTGCCCATGATGGTTACCGGCTGTCCTGACGCGGTAGCGACCAGGGTGCCTACCTGCAGCGCAACAACCTGTACTTTGTATGTTCCTGCCGGCGTAGTCAGTACCGCTACCGGAGTCAGGTTTTTCGTCGAACATGCCGTTGAACCGATCAGCGCCGCTCCCAGGAAAAACAGGCAAACCATCGCGGTCATCATGGCGCGCCAGCCTCGCCGCATCTTGCGACTAAGGAAGAGCCCCATCAGGCCGGCTGCCAACATTGTGCCGGTCCTGAACGGCGCCGGCTGTTGGTTCTGGCTGGTGGTGCTGGTACCCACCTCGACGTTGGTGTTGATGGTCACCGTCGCTTCGGCTGGCAGGCAGCTCCGTCCGGTTATTTGGTACGGGTTGGGCAAATCCGGGCCAGTCCCATTCACATCGCAGTCGCTGATATCAAAGGCCGTGGAGAGAGCCGCGTCCGGAATCTTATAGGTGAAGCTGCACGTGGCGTGCGGCGGTAGATTCTCGCAGGTCAGCGAAAGTGGGAAGCTGTAGTTGTTCAGTGACTGGTTGTAGCCGGCAATCCCGTAGCCAAGGACCGAAGTAAGGATCAGCTTCGCGCTGGCCGACGAGCCTGCCGACACAGTAATCGGCGTCGCAAAACTGCTGCTGCCGTCCGTGCTGGAAATCGTGGTCGGCTGTCCGTCGACCGAAGTCACCAGCACAGCAGGGCTGCGCACGGCGGTGAAGGTGAAGGAAGTGGGATATGTGAAGCCGTTGTAATTCAGATCGCCGGCGTAGGACAGCGTGATGACGTGCGAAGAAATGATGGCAGTGTAGGTGAGGTTCGCCGGCATCGGCAGACAGCCCAGATTGAGCGAAGCCGAGCCAGAGGCATCCAGATAGGGTGTCCCCGCACCGCTGCTTGCCGGGCAGGCCACGGAACCGCTGTCTAGATATTCAAGAATGCCAGTCGGAGTTCCAACCTTGGCCGTCACCTGCGCAGGCAGGCTGTAGACCCAGGCCCCCTCCTTGCCGTCGTAGGGGTAACTGTTATTTCCACTTGCCGATGCGTTCTCCAGAACATACTGGGGAATACTATCGGCGGTCGGCAGGATCATTCCCTGCACGTTCGACTTCGCAACTGTGCCCGTGGCCGTCAGGGTGGCCTTGCCGAAGGTACGATCTCCCTGGTAAGAAACGGTGAAAGATGTGTTCCCAGCCGCCACCGGCGCCAGGGTGAACGAAGCTGTTCCGCTGCTGTCCAGGGTTAGCGTCCGGGTCAGGGTCTGGTTGATAGGGTTGTGTTTTGCGTCCGTGGTCAGCGCGGTCGTTGGCGAGGGATAGTAAACCGTCACCTCCCCTGTGGGCATCTCAGATCCGCTGGTGGCCTTCACGGTCACATTCACGGTGGTGTTGATCACCTCAGAACCGCTTGCTACTGTGAAGGTGACACTCGAACTTGCGAGGGGCGCACCGACACCGGTGGTGTTGATGCCTGCCTTGCCGTTGGTGGCATTGTCTTTGATTGTCACAAAACTGGTCAGGGTGCCCTGGTCACCTGGGCCGGGATTGAACTCGACGTTCACTGTGCAGTTGTCCCCCGCGGCAATCGCGGATGCCTCGCAGTTGACGTCCGTCGGAAAGTAGTCGTATTCCGGCGGGAAGTAGCTTGTGGCGGTCGCACTGGGCGCTTTTGTGGCCGTGTAACCGGTGACTGTCAAAGGCGAGTTGCCGGTGTTGATGACGGTGGCGGACAGGGTGTTGGTGGACGTAGTCGTCGGCAATACGCCGAGATCGAGCATGGCCGAAGTCTGCACCTCATGAATATTCAAGGCCGTGGCGTCGGAAAGATAGACATTGCCCAGTCTATCGATTGCAACGCCGGTAGGGTTGGCAACCGTGGGGGCGATCGCAGTTCCGCTGGAATTCAGCGTACCGCCCAAGCTCGAGTAGCGCCACGTTCCGCCCGCTGAGGCAACGTACACTGCGCCCGAGGCATCAACTGCCAAGCCCGTGACATTGCTGAGATTGGACAACAACGTCGAAGTCCCGCTGGGCGAAATCTCAAACAGGTTGGCGCCGTCCGCAACATACAGGTTGTTGCTGGAGTCCACCGCCACCGCGGCAGGAGCCGTGAAGCCAGTAAGTGAAACCACTGACTGAGCCAGGAGTCCGCTTCCGGACGCGCCCAGATTCCACATTCTGACCACACGCCCGTTGCTCGGATCGGCCACATACAGATCGCCCAGGCCGTCCACCGCAAGACTCAGATTGGCGCCTAGTCCGGTAGCGATTTGCACCGGCGCGGCCACGCTCCAAAGTGGTATCTCGTAGACATTTCCGTTATCGGCGACGAAGACATTGCCCGTGCCATCGACAGCGACACCGGAAGGAGCGGTGAACCCCGATCCAACCTTAACCTGCGCACCCGATCCAGCCGCAAACTCCACAACTTTACTCTGGCCGGCGTCCGCCACATAAATGTTGCCCAGCGCATCGACCGCCGGTTCACCAGGAACCTTCAAACCGGATCCTGCGGTCGACTCCATTGCCGGAGTCACGTTTACGTTCGCTCCTAAGCCGGTGCCATGCAACGTGGTCGATGCGACGGCTGTGTAGGTGTATACGCCCGTGGCGGTCGTCCCCAGGGGATGGTCCTTGGAATCAGCTCCTGATCCCGTGACGAGAGGGGTCTGGATTTCGAAGGAAGTCCCGCTCAGTCCATTGCCCAGCACGGCAACAGACTTGCCATTGAGGGCCGCCAATGCGCCGCTCGTTGAAGCTGCAAAGTTCACCAATTCGTAGGGCAGGAAGCCATTCGCGGCCGTGAGGGTGAGAATGCCGTTTGATCCCGAGTAACCCGTAATGGTAGCGCTATAGTCCGCGTCTCCTGAGGAAACGGCCTGCTCCGTCTGCATCAGCAGTTGCGCCGAGATCGAGCCGGAGGCCTGTGGATTCAGAGCCGCCTGCACAAAGCAACTGTCACCCGCCTTGTATTGCGTTCCCAGCGCGCATTGCGGGATTTTGAAGCTGCCGGAGGGAGGCGACAGGTTTACCGATTGGAAATCCTGCGTGGGGAGGACGCCCTCTTCCTGAAAGACGAATTGGGCAGGCGAAACACTCCCTAAAAAGTTGTACCAAACAGACGTGGACCCGGCGGGATACTGGCCCCAGTCCGGCATCGTATAGGACGTGACCTGCGAACCTCCCACGGCAAACGACCCTACGTCTCCCGCGCCATACTTGATGACGGCGTAATAGCCGGCATTCTCCCACATCGATTTGGCAGTGGAGGTTTGCGTGGTCGGTACAATGAGCGTCCCATGGACTCTGTCGATCGCCAACCCGTTGACAGCCGGAACATTGGAGATCAGATAGCTATGGGCCGGGTTCGGAACACCGTTTTCATTGGGTACCACATACACGCCGATATTGGCGTCGGCGACGTACACATTGCCAGCGGCATCAATAGCAACGCCGTTAGCCGCCGTCCCTTTGGGAGCTGAAACCGCGGAACTGCCATTGGTCGTGGAGATGTCCAGTGCCGTTTTGTCCGTAGCTGTGCCCAGCGCAGCGGTAGCGGCCGAAATCCAAAAGACATTCGTCCCCGGAGGGTTGCCGCCTCCTGTGTTTTCCACCCACGCGATATCGCCGACGTCATCGATGGCGATCATCAACACACGCTGCACCGTCTTTGTCACCACAGTAGAAAAGGTTCCACCTGCGCCATTGATCACGGTGTTGAGCGGGACCGTCAAGACTGTGCCGTTCTCATTTCCGAAAGCCAGCACGCCGGAGGCATTGGTTGCTTCGGCATCCATGTGAGTCCAAGTTGCAGTACCCCAATTGATTACCTGAGAGTAATCCCAGGTTCTAGTCGTAGCGTTATACGGGATCAGACACGCATTGCCATTCCAACCATTACATCCGATAATGACGTTGTTATTTGGATCAATGGCGACGCCCATCGCGTTCCAGGCGCCTAGACCTCCGCTGGTGATCGTGATGACAGGCCTGCCGTCGGCCGGAATCTGATACAGGGAGCCGACCGCGAAGTCCTCCACGATGATGTCGCCCTGTTGTGAGATAGCGATATTCCACACTCCAGAGAAGGAGACGCCGTTTTGTGTCGCCGCGTTGAACGGCGCGGCGGTCGTGTTGGAGAGCACTGTCGGCGGCGCGGCCGACTGGCCCGCGGCTCCCACGCACAAGTAAACGCCCAAGAAGAGCATCGTGATTACAAACCCAGCGAACCGGCGTAGAGCGGTGATCGACTCGGTGGCCATAACATTCCTCCCCAGAAACTCTTTTCAAACGTCTCGCGGGCGCCTTGACGTCCCGTGGATTGGGCTTTCTGTTCTCTGTCCTTTGGGGAACAGCCCCATGCTCCCCAAAGGCTCTTTTCTCTCGCAAAATTGCCGGATCTCCGCTACTGAACGGTCACCGGCAAGGTGAAGACGGGTGACGTGAGCGAAGTCTGTTCGTTGGTCTGCTCGTCCAGGGTGACGATCTGCACGTTGTAGGTGCCCGCAGGCGTCTTGACCTTTGGAGCAACAGGAGGCGTGGAGTATCCCGCGTTGGTGCAGGCAGTGATGCTGAGAGCCCCACCCGCCAGCATCAGGGTCAGGCACACCGTCGCCACGTACCGGTTACATCTCCTGCGACCAGCCAGCAATCCCAGCATCCCCAAGCCGAAGACCCCGGCAAGCGACCAGCGCATCGGCTTTGCAAGAGCGGAGGTGTTGGTAACGTTCACCGGCACGTTGGTGCTGATGGTGACCACGATCGACGTCGGCGCGGTTGCATCCCCCGCATTGCGACCGATATAGATGTCCTTGGGGGTGGTGAAGGTGCATTCGGAGTACTGCGGCATCGTGGACGCCACGCACTTCACCGCAGTCGTTATGCTCGTGAACCCGACCAGCGGCTTGAGAGTGAGGGTTGCCTGCCCAGGCGTCCCCGCCGTCAGCGACACAGTGGCCGGCGTCGATGTGATCTGGATGCTGGAAGTGATCACATAGAAGGTGAGAGGCGTTGCGGGGGTCACCGAGCTAAAGTTGGTGTCGCCGCTGTACAGGGCGGTCAAGTTGTACGTGCCAATGGTCAGGTTGTCGGTGTTGAAGACGGCTTGTCCGTTGCCATTTAGCCGCACTGGATCCTGTGAAGAATCGAGCGGCTGGCCGTTCTGCAGGAATCGCACTGTCCCTGTCGGTGATCCGACGCCGGTTGCGGCCACAGTCACGGTGATCGTGTTCGATGTGCCCACGCCTACAAAGTGATTGCCCTGCCAGTCGGACTCCGTTTTGGAACTGCCCACCGGCGTGCCTACTGTCACGGCAGGCGCAAAGGTCGCCACTGTGAACGTTGTGGATTGGCCGCTGGCGGCGAACGATGTACCGGAGCCGGGGTATGCCGCCACGACACGGTATTTTCCGCCGTTCAGAGCCGGAGTGGTGTAGGACGCGGTGCCGCCTGACAGCGTCAACGTCTGGCGCGGCAGGTTGGTGATGGAGAGGGTCACTGTTCCGTCGGGCGTACCGCTGCCGGCCGCCACCGCCACCGTGACGGTTGCCCCGCCGGGATACACCGACGCAGTTTCATTCACCGTCACAGTCGTGGTCGTTGCAGGTCGAGGATCGACCTCCGCATCTCCTGCGCTGGTGATCGTAACGCCGCCGGAGGCATTCACCGCGTTGCTGGTTACCGTCAGCATGGAACTGCTGGGGCCAGTCGTGGTGGCCGTAAGATCGACGTCCAGATAGCAGAACTGCCCCGCCGCGGTCGGAGCGGATGGATCGCAGGCCGGCGTGTCATATTGATCGAGCAGCGAATAGTCGCTTGCGTTTGTCCCGCTAAACACGTCGCCGGACAACGCGTTCAGCGTCAGCGGTTCGTTGCCAACATTGAACAGCTCCGCGCCCACGTAGGACTCCAGGAACGGTGTAACAATGCCCAGGTCCAGTGTGCCCCCGATGGTCACGCGCGTCAGACCGGCCGAGGCGCCCGTGCCATAGGTGGCATAAGCATTTTCCATTCCGTCCAATGCCACGCTGTAAGGCGGCGTCGTCAAGCCGCTGGCTACCTGCACCTCGCCGTTCACGTTGTAAACGCCCGTCGAGCTATTGTAAGGAACCCAGATCAGCCCGCTCGGCTCCGCCAGCCAAAGAGAACCCGACGGATCGACCGCAAGTCCGGTAACCGTTCCACTGAGATTGGCGATGATTTGGCTTGCCCCAAACATGGGCGTCAACTGCCAGATACTCCCGCCATCGGCGACATAGGCGTTGCCGCTATTGTCGGTGGCGATGGCTGTTGGGCCAGTGAACGCGACATTGGCGCCACTGGCGGTATTGACGTAAATCGGTGCAATGGCCGCCGAGGTGGGCGAGTTGTACTCCGTTTGCAGCATTAGATCCGCTGACGGGTTGGCGATCAGAACCACTTGCTTGTTGGCCTGGTCGGCGACGAAGACGTGCCCTCCTCCATCGACGGCGAGGTTGAGTTGGCTACCCAGACCTGTGGCTAAAGCCACCTGCTGTGATGGAGCCAGGGCGCCGTTGACGAATGGAATCTCATAGACAGTGCCCTTGTCGCCGATATAGACATTGCCCACACCGTCGACGGCTACGCCCGTCGGCCCCCCGAGGCCTATCCCGATTCCCACGCCTGAAGCCGAGGTCGATCCAGCCGAAAACTCCTTGACAAACTTCAGTGTCGAATCGGCCACGTACGAGTTGCCCAATGCGTCCGCCGCTACCTGTTGCGGAGCCTGCAATCCGGTGGCGACCGATTGCACGACGGCATTGGCCATCAGCGAGACGTTGGCGCCTTGCCCGATGCCGGTGACGATCGTGTTGCTGCCGGCGATCACGCTGTTCTTCGCGTCCAGGACCTGCAACTCTCCAGAGACGGCCCCGGCCCTGGCGGCGCTGAGCTCCAGATTCAACATGCACCATGAGTTCTTTTGCCCGCCCGCTGTGCTCGCATCGGTAGGGCTGGCTGCCGGGCCATAATTGGCGCCTGCGACACACGGGGGCAGGCCGCTGACCCTTGCGTTCGGGTCGACAGTCCAGAGGCTGGGTACGTCTTGCGTGACAAAGTTGGCGCCGCCTGAACCGGCGAAGGCGAAACCGCCCGGCGTGACCGGTTGATTGAACGAGAAGAAGACTGTCTGCGGCGATCCCGCCGTCGCCACAGGCGACGAGCCGGCGTTAAGGGTGCCCGGCGACCAGAGCACCACCGACTTCTGAACGCACGAATTGTAATTGCCGGTAATCGTGGAGGTGCAGGCCTTGCCGGTCGAAGAGAAGCATCCGCAGGTTTGCGGGGCCAGGTAACCTTCTGGGGCCCAGTTGACCGATGAGTTCACCGGAATCCAGAGGAATCCGCGGCTGTCCGGCAGCGCCGAGAAGCCGGCGCCGACAGGAGACACGATGACACGATCGGCCCACACCAAATTGGGCGTCGTCGGCGTGCCCTCATTGGGCACCATCAGGACCATATCCGAGATGCCGCCATAGGTGTTCCCCTGGTCGAGATCGTCGGAACTGGAAAGGTAGAGGTTGCCGGCTGCGTCGACCGAGATTCCCTTCCAGGATTGGCCTTCACTCAGGTCGTCGACTGTGGCCAGAGTTTTGTCCACCGAGCCGGTCGTATCCCCTACGTACGTTGCGTGGCAGGCAGGGATAATTCGTACCCCATTGACTCGGGTCGAAGGCGCCGAGTAGGCATTCTCGATGAAGTAGATGTTGCCGGCGTGGTCCACAGCAAGCATCGACACATCTGTCATTAATTTCGTGGCCAGGGACACGACCGTCCCATGCGTGCCATCTTGGTTGATCGGGAACTTGACGATATTGCCGGCCGCGGAGTCGCTGACATACATGGTCTCCGCCCCTGCGTTACAGGGGTCGGGAGCGATGGCGATATCCTGCGTACCGCTGCCGGAGTTTCCGGGAACTGCAAAATCCGTGAACCAGTTGGAGCCGGCCGGAAAGACCCCCGAGGTGAAAATCCAGGTGCCCGACGCGGCATCGTAAGGCGCGCGCAGGAAGCGCACGTTGTTGCCGCCGAACCGGTCGCTGACATAGAGGTTGTCCCACTTGTCGATAGCCATGCCGCTGTTGTTCCAGGCCGCGTCCAGCGATCCGCCCGTCGAATTTCCGCCCCCCGACGGAGACTCAATCACGACCACCGGTGCGGCCGTTCCGGGCGTCCACTGGTAGAGTTTGCTGATCGCATAGTCAATGAAGAGAACCGTCCCATTGGAAGACCGCGCCATCCGCGAGACCTGACTCCACGAGCCCGTGGTCCCGTGCGGAAAGGGAATGATCGAACCGGATATTACCGGAACCGGCGCCTGGATGGGCGCCTGGGCTATGCCCGCGCCGCACACGATCAATCCAACGATCAGGACCAGACACGCGGTCCGCGCAATCCGACGTAGAAAAACAGCAGACTCGATGGTCATACCACCCCTCCCAAACAATCTTGTTCCTAGCTCGCTCATCGTTCGGCCCTTTCGCCGGCCAAGCATTTTTTGACGGCACGTCGTTTCCTATCCCGACTTCCACACCCATCAGCCAGCCAATAACCCGAAAAACCCGGGCACTGCCCGCTGCTGGTGCCGGTGGCTTGCGCCGTCAAGGCGCAAGTCCCCGCGTAGATCGCCTAGAATTCAAACTTCGCGCTCAATTCCAGCAGTCTGTTCCCGACCTTGATGTTCGCCACGCCAAAGTCCTGGTGAAGCAGTACGTCCTTCGTGAGGGCCGCTCCTGCTGTGGCGTTCTGGAAGCCCAGCGTCAAGTTGCTGGTGTCTGCATTGTTGAACGAGACCATCGGATGGTTGAGGAAGTTGAACCCAGCCGCCCGCAGCTGCAGAAACTTCTTCTCCCCCAACGGAACGTTCTTCAGGATGCTCAGATCGTGATCGAAGAAGGCCGGCCCGCGAAGGTACGGAAGGCGCAACTGGCCGTTGGTCCCCGGCAGGGGCAGGCCGAATCCGAGTGGATTGATGAACTGATTCTTGGACTTCCCGCCTGTCAATTTGCCTACCACGGTCGGCATCAGTTGCACGTCCGGCGTCCCCAGCCACACCACCGGATTCATGCTGGTCACGCAGAAAGTGTGGCCCCCGGAGTCTACTGGAATGTTGTAGTCGGTGGCGCAGACTGACTCCTCCTCTTCGTTCGTCATCTGTACCCCGTTTGCGACCTGAACGGGCAGTACCTGCCCGTAGCCGAAGCCAAAGTTTTCGCCCTGCACTGAGGCCAGCGGAAAGCCACTCATCAGGGACGAGATGCCGGAGATCTGCCAGTCGTTCGCGACATTGGCGAAAATCCTGTGGCCGCCTTTGTACCGTTTGCCGATGTCGATCAAATAGTGCGCATTGACGGCGTGCGTGCGGTCGTAGGGAACCGGGTTGTAATCGTTGTGCAGATTCACCGGATCCACGATCTGGTTGTTCCACGAAGCCGCCGTGGCCAGGTCCTTGGAGAATGTGTAGTTGGCGCCGAATTGCAACCATCCTATGCTTCTGTTCCAGGTCACCTGCAAACTGTTGTAATTCGAATAGAAGTCGTGTTCCAGTTGATAGATGTGCGCGTAGAACGGATAGGGCCGGAAGAAGTCGGTTTGCGCCGTAGTCAGCGCCGCGATCGAGTTCGTCCCTGCGTTTCCGCAGGTGGTGCAGTTGGCCAGGCTGGTTAGATCGGCATTGAACAGGGAAAATTCCGGAATGCGATTCTGATCCGACGCGCTGTTGTAGGAGCCGTTGTTGTACGTGCTCAGATTCTGGTTCTTGCTGCCGACGAAAGCAACTTCCACCCGCGATCCCCACGGAGTTCGCTGCGAAACGGTGGCGTTGTACTGGTAGTGGATTGGCCGCTTCGTGTCGGTCGGGTCGATCGTGTTGATGCTGTAGTCGAGCGGATTTTGTGGAGTTGTGCTATCGACCTGATCGTAGGTCAGCGTCCCCTGTAGCGAGCTGATCTTGTAGCTCTGTGCCGTAGCCGCCGCCAGCGCATAGGGGTTGAACTCTTCCTGCGCCCGATAGATGCCCCAGCCGCCGCGCAGTACGGTATGAGTATTGCCAAAAAGGTCATAGGCAACACCCAGGCGCGGGGAAGCAAAGACCTTGGGCGGGTTGCTGGCGCTGTTGCTCACCGACCCGTCCAGCCCGTGCCAGCTGATTCCCGGCATGTTCGCACTGCTGCAGATCCGGCCCGTGCCATCCGCACATTGCGTCTTGTAAAGAGACGAAGAAAAAGCCGCAAGGCCGTTATCGTGCTTGTCGGTCCACGGGCCCAGATGCTCGGCCCGCACGCCGAGATTCAATGTCAGACGGCGCAGCTTCCAACTATCCTGCGCAAATCCGGAGATCGTCTGAAACCTCATATCGACGGTGGGCGAGAAGTTAGCCTGGGTGTAGGTGTCCGCATAACCCATGTACATGAGCGCAACCGGGTTCATGCAGCTTCCCAGATAGCTGGTTCCCGACAGTCGTTGCGTGCCCGCTGTATTGGGGCTTGTACAACCGATGTACTGCGTTGACTGACCAACCGAGCTGATGTTCTCAAAATAACTGTTGCCGGAATTGAAGGTGTATTCGCCCTGTGGATAAGCTCCATAATCGGCCAGTCCGTTGAGCGTGCCCATCCCCCAGTAAAAGCCGAACTTGAAGAAGTGGCTGCCCCTCATCCAGCTGAATGCATCCTGAACCGTGGGGACCACCTTCTTCATGCGCACATGGTTGGCATAGAAGCCGCCGGGCATGAGCAGATTGGGGTAGCCATTACCGGCGCCGTTGGCAATCGCAGGTACTGACAAATCTCCGTTGTTCTTGTACATGCCCATGTAGTTGAAGTCGCCATTGCCGCCGTTATAGCTGTCCATGTGATAGCGGCCGGCAGCATTGGGATCGCCCATCTTTCCGGGCAGGGAGACAAAGGACATCGCCGCCGTCAATTCGTTGGTCATCGTCGGCCCAATGATCCGGGTGTAGCCCGCCGACATCGTGCTGGAGACGTCGCCCGTGGTTACAGCGCCCGGATACGGCATTGACGATTGAGGGAAACCACCCAAACTTACCGGTTGCTGATCGATCTCCTTCTGGAATCCGTACGTGACGAACATCTTGTTGTTGTCGTCGATGTTGTAGTCGATCTTGCCGTGGAACTGCGAGCCGTTCTGCTGCTGGGTCAACTGTTGAATGTAGTTGTAGCCGAACTTGTTGGTAAACGGATCTGCATTCGGTGCCGGCATCCAATTGACCAAGGCTTTTCCACCAGCCAGGTCAGGGCCCATGAAGACAGAATCCATCAGCGTCTGTGTCACTTGGTTGTTGGGAACGATGGTGCCATACTCTCCAAAAGGGAGGTAGTTCAACGTGTGACACATCGCCAGGATGGCATTGGGGTTGGCCGCACCATCTGGACGCCCGCCGCATAACTGCGCATCCAGAGTCGCCGAGCTAAAGTCGCCCTGGCGCTCGCCGGCCGTCGGCACCCAGGCCGAGAGAGCCTGCTGATTGGCTTCGAAGCTCTGGTTCCGGTATTCGTATTGGACGAAGAAGAAAACCTTGTTGCGATCTCGGTTAAAGCCGGTAAAGGGGAGCACGAGCGGTCCGCCGAACGTGCCGCCCGGATAGAGATAGCGGCCATCGGGCCGCGACTGCCGCAAGAGGTTGTCATACCAATCGTTGGAGTTCAACGTCGTATCGCGGCCGTAGAAATATACGCTGCCGTGAAACGTTGATCCACCGGACTTGCCCACGGCGTTGATGACCGCTGGCCCCTGCGCGCTGTCAGCGCTAAAGGTCGAACTCGTCGCCTTGATCTCAGCCACCCCGTCGATGTCGATGTTCTGCACCGTCCCCGAGTTGCTGCCGATATCGGTGAGCGATACACCGTCGGAAACGACGGCTATGCCGTTCGTGCCGCTGCCGTTAGCCGAGAAGGAACCGGTCGGACCGCTCAAACCCACCACTGCCGTGTTGTAACCGGGACGGTTGTTCAGTCCCTGGTTGCCCGACGACATTTGAAAGCCGGGCAACGTGCGCACCAACTCCGTCGCATCGCGGCCTACAACGGCCATCGTGTCCATCTCTTTGGCGTCAATCACATCGCTCCGCTCTCCGGAATCGAGGGGAACCTGAGCCTCAGGCTGCGCCTCCACCGTCACCGACTCAGACTGCGATCCCACTTGCAGGCTGATGTTGGCAAAGGGCCGCTCATCGCCGGGAAGCAGGGTGAACATCTGGGATTGCCAGGGACGAAAGGCGGGTGCGGTTACTTCAATGTGATAATTGCCGGGCAAAACCGAAGCGAAGACGAACTTGCCACTGCTGCCGCAGGCGAGCGTGCGCGTGGTACCGTTCCCTTCGTTGGTCAGAATAGCCGTGGCCGTCGGAATAATCGCGCCCGTCGCGTCGGCGACAGTCCCGGTTACACTTCCACTGGTCTGCTGCGCAAAAAGCGGTACCTGCAGCAGCAGGAAACCGGCGATGAGCAGCAGCAGCGCCACTGTCGGCCTGATCCTAAGAAACGAGCTCATAGCGAATACCTCCCGTCGACTATTTTCCATTGACGCAAATCTGCACCCCGAACTCGGCGCGCATGGCTCCGAGTAGAGCTGTGCCGCTTCGAACCTATTTTTCTGCGGGTTTAATCTCGCGGTGGACAGTATCGCTTTGAGTTATTGCGTGTCAAGCAATATTTTCCAAAAAATGTGACCGGTATCATGAATGGCGATGATTAGCCGGAAATCGTGGAGTCGGCACCAGGAATAAGACAGCGCGACCGTAGTCAAACGTTTGACTTTTTACCTCCTGGCCGCGATACGGGTGCACGCAATTGAAGATTGAACGGCCAGTCGGCCCACGGCAAAGGAGTTAATTCTGGTAGCGATACACAAATTAGTCGAGTCCGAAGGGGAATCTTGTTTCCTCAGCACGGAATGCCTTCGGGCAGCAGTCTGAGTCTTGGCACGATCAGTTCAACCGGCCTTTTCGCCAGGCCCCGTCCGGTCCTGGCCAGCGTGACGGTGACGGCTACAAGCATCCAGGACCCAGGCAAAAGCGCCAGCGCGAGTGTCATTTGTGCAGACCCGCTGGCGCGGTTCGCAGGAGCGAATACCGCAACCCCGGACCTGACCGAGAGGGCCCAGGTCTGGCGTGAACTCCGCGCTGAGCAAAGATTTTCTGCTCAGGATTCGAGCCCGTGGACTCAACGAGGAGTGGGAGAATACATTCCGGAGATGATACTTTGCTTTCCGTCCAGGAGTCGATGCGTAAGTCAGCAACGCGGCCTGACACCGGGTTTCTTACGCTCTCGTCGATCAGCATGATCCATAACTCCTAACTGCTCGAGTCCTGTGGAGTACCATGACCTTAGGCATCGGCATGGATTCCAAATTCACGGTTATGGCCGGTGCGGAATTGACCGTCCGACGGGTGATGGAAATGTCAGACTCTCCACAGAAAATGACACCTCTCAGTGCAAAACAGAAGCTCAGCGGACGTGTTGGGCAAAAGAAGCCCACAATGAGCGGCGTCGCCTGATTGGCTCGAGTGGGCACTATGATGGTCTCGCGGGTGACCAACGGAACGGCACATGTTTCGTCGGAGACGGCGCTGCGGGTACAAAACGCAATCGACCAGTTTCAGTATCGGTCCAATGAACTGGCACGCGTTTTTCGCGGGCAGCGAAGCCGGACCATCGGCCGGACTATTCCCTACCTTTACGATCCGTTTTTTTGCTAACTGCGCTCACTCTGCGACCACGGTCGCCAAGGAACATGGCTATTCCGTCGTAATTACAACGTCGAGCGAACATCCGGATACCGAGTATGTCGAGGCTGAACAGATGCTGCAGCGGCACGTGGACGGTCTGGTCGCGATTCCCGCACAGCTGCGCCAATCGCGCCTCACGCGTTCGCTGTTTGGCCGGACTCCGGTTGTGGTATTTGACCGACCTGTCTCCGACCCTTCATTGGATGCCGTGTTGGTGCAAAACACGTCTGGCTCGCGACACGTTGTGGAGCATCTAATTCAGCATGGACACAAACGAATCGACTTCATGGGGCTTAGCCTAAGCCTGTATACAATCAATGCCAGATTTCTGGGCTAGCACCGCGCGATGCAGGAAGCAGGATTGAAACCCAACTCTTTTTTCGGCTGCGAATCCCAGAAAAATACCTATCGGGCCTTGGAGGAAAGATTGCGTCAGGCCAACCAGCCAAGCGCCTTCTTCGGCTCGAATAATCTGGCGACACGCTATGTTTTCGCTGCGCTCTTAACCCTCGGCGTCAAAGTACCGAGCGATCTTGTCCTGGTTGGATTCGACTCGTCAAGTGTTTTGCCCTCCAGACTTACAACGCGCACACTCACTTTGAAGCGCTGTGCATCGCCCAGGTTAATCAGGTCCACAGAGCCGTTCGTCAGATCGAGTTGCGCATGGACCGGCTCGCAGGCTTTCTGCGTGCCGTAAAAACTGGACTGCGTATCGTAATCCGGGCTGAGAAAGTTCCATTCCATACTGGACCACGCGGGCTGCGTCATCCAGATCATGCGCCCGGAGTTAGGCTGCCAAAGGTGCGCAGCGAAGCCCTCAAAAATGGCGCGATGGCCCACGTAGTCCAGCATCTGCGCCTTGCGCTCGAAATCCTCCAAGCTGGTGGCTGCACCGAACTGCGTTTCCATGTGTGCCATGAAGGGCCCAACCGCGCCGTTTCCGCTCTGGTGCCAGTCGTGATAGGCCCACGTATCGCTGATGGGCCACCGGTCGAGCCCGGAAATGAAAGACTCGATACTCTCGAGCGTCGGCACGCTGGGAATGCCGAGTTCCACACTGAAACCGCGATTGATGCGATAGAACGTATCCGGCGTCTGGTGCTGATAGGGGCCAGAGTTGCGCAGGTTCACCTGATTCGAACTGCCGGTGTAATAGCGTGTGTGATCGAGCGTCCGTGTCAGCGCAGCCAGTCCTTCATTGAGGATTGGCTGGGGCACGCCTTCGTTGCGGCCACACCAGATCACAATCGAGGGGTGATGTCGAAAGCGCAAAATGGTGTCCTTCGCATTGGCCAGCCAAAGTCGCGGGTCCTGTGCTTCCAGGTTGTAGCCTTGTGTGGATTCCCAGAAATCGTTCCACACCATCAGGCCGTACTTATCGGCCAGGGCGTAGAAATTCTCTTCCGAATCCTGCCCCATCCAATCGCGAATCATGTTGACGTGCGCATCGCGATGCAGGCGGAAGAAGGGCTCGAGATGTTCGATGCTGACACGCTTGCGGCTGTCGTCCATGCCCCAATTGCCGCCGCGCGCGGCGATCCGCACGCCGTTCACCTTGATGACCAGGTCCGTGCCAGGCCAACCGCCCTCGACGGATTTGATGGAGGGCGAACCCTCCGCGACCGGTTCCAGTGACTGGACCCAGGCATGACGGAACCACTCCGGAATCGGGCCCGGGACCTGATTCGGAGTTTGATCGTCGATCTGGCGAATGCCATCGTGGCTCTCATTGATCAGCGGCAGCGCCTCGTCATGCGTCCGGCTGAGAAGCACTTCCACGCGGCGCAGGTGGCCGCTTGCGTCCAATAGCGATGTTTCGTAACTCAGTTCCCTCATGCCGAAATCGATCTGGCGCTCCGCGCTCTCGATGTCACCGAGGACGATGGCAACCTTGAGCGTGTGCAGCGCGGGATCTCCGTAGCCGTTTGGCCACCAGAGCCGCGGATGC
>Ga0255354_1000547_pt1 | contig 23645 bp, 17 predicted proteins | sample HBST50metaG_FD_189942 | JGI IMG/M metagenome (GOLD analysis project Ga0255354, IMG submission 189942) | Peat soil microbial communities from Stordalen Mire, Sweden - H.B.S.T50 | ecosystem: Environmental > Terrestrial > Soil > Wetlands > Peat | place: Sweden: Norrbotten County, Stordalen Mire...
GGCGCGGGCCGCACCCGCGACGGCAAATACCTGGTGATGGAATCGGCCAGCCACATCACCACCGAGTCCTGGGTGCTGCGCGCAGCGGACCCCGAGGGCGCGTTCACCCTGATCAGTCCGCGCCAGGACGACCACGAGTACTCCATCGACCACCGCAACGGGCTGTGGTTCATCCGCACGAATGACAAGGGGCGCAACTTCCGCCTGGTCACTGCGCCAACGGACACGCCCGGACGCGGTCATTGGACCGAACTGATTGCCCACCGCGATGACGTGATGCTGGAAGACGTGGACCTGTTTGCTGGTTTCTTTGTCGCCTGCGAGCGGGAAGACGGCTTGCCCAAGCTGCGCATCTGGCGCTTCAGCGGAGAAGGCCCTGAGGCAGCACTGTCCGGCGAGATTGCCTTCCCCGAGCCAGCCTACAACGCCCAGCCGCACATCAATCGCGTCTTTGAGGCAACCACGTTCCATTACTCCTATCAGTCGCTGGTCACACCCAGTTCGGTCTACGAGTACGACGTAGCAACCGGCGCGTCCACGCTACTCAAGCAGCTTGAGATTCCCGGCGGCTTTGACCGCACGCTCTATGCCAGCGAGCGCATCCACGCCACGGCGGCGGACGGCGTGCAGGTTCCTGTTTCGCTGGTCTATCGCATCGACAAGCGCGAGCCGGGCAAGAACCCCCTTTATGTATACGGCTACGGATCCTATGGCTACTCGCTGCCCATCGCCTTCAGCGGAAACCGGCTGAGCCTGCTGGACCGCGGCGTAGTGCTGGCTTATGCGCACATCCGCGGCGGCGGCGACCTGGGCGAGCCATGGCACGACGCCGGCAAGATGCTGGTCAAGCGCAACACCTTCTCCGACTTCATTGCTTGCGTCGAGTGCCTCACCGCCACGGGCTACGGCGACCCGGAACGCGTGGCCATCGAGGGCGGATCGGCTGGCGGCCTGCTGATGGGCGCGGTCACTAACCTGCGACCCGATCTATTCCGCGCCGTACTCTCGCACGTGCCCTTTGTGGACGTGATGAATACCATGCTCGACGCATCCTTGCCACTGACCGTTCCCGAGTACGAGGAGTGGGGCGACCCTAACCAGGAGACGTACTTCCACTACATGCTGAGTTACTCGCCCTATGACAACCTGAAGGCGGCAAGTTATCCGGCCATGTTAGTCAAGACCTCGCTCAACGACAGCCAGGTCATGTATTGGGAGCCAGCCAAGTATGTGGCCAAACTGCGCACCCTCAAGACGGACAGCAATCCGCTGCTGCTGGTAACCAACATGCAGGCCGGCCACGGTGGCGCAAGCGGCCGCTACGACTATCTGAAAGAAATCGCGCTCGACTACGCTTTCCTGCTACGGGAGCTGGCAGTGGTGAGTTAGCGAAGGTTTTGAAACGTGATAAAAACAGCCGCCGCCCTTCTTCATTGCGTTATCGCGCCCGCTTGGCCGGTCGTTGCAGGCTCCACTCCATGGCCGCAAGAATCTTCCATACGTGGCCAGGATGATAGTGAACGCCCGTGACCCGCTCAGTGGACCTTGCCACGCGGGGCAAGGTCCACTGAGCGGTTGCTAAACCGTGGGCCTGCGCGCCTTGCCGCAGAGCCTTATCCACCTGCTTGAGCTGCGCCTTGTCCAGTTGCGGCCGACGGCCAGCTCGGCCTGCTCCACGAATCCAATCCGGATTGTCCTGCCGCCAGGCCGCGAACCATCGGCTTACGCTTTGACGGCTGATGTCGAGTTCACGGGCTATCTCTGCCTGTGAACGCTTGCCGGCGGAAAACAGCCGCGCGGCGCGGCGGCGGCGTTCTTGCATGGCGGCGAAGTCACGACGCGGAGCATTGGATCGTGTCACGCCATATCGCTTACTGCTATATGGCTAATACTGTCACTACATTATGCAAGACTCAGTAAGACGCGTTTGCCTGACCACCCGGCCGCTTGGCAAAGTTCAACGCCAAACGGAAGCAACGATGATTCGCTCACCGGCTCTCGATCCACGTCTCCAATTCATACAGTGACCGCAGATAGCTCAGGCGTGGGTCGCCATTTCCCTCGTTGCTGTTATGGAAAAAAGCTTGACCTCCTGCGAGAATATTCAGATCCGGAAAGCGGCTTCGCGTCTTCTCCACGGTCTCTTTGAATTGGCCGATATGGCTGCTGAGGCTCACTGAGAGACAAAGCACCTCCGGTTGCTTCTCCTCGATCAATTCCAGCAGACCCTCGACCGGTGTGTTTCCGCCCAGGAAGTAGGAATCCCAGCCATGAAGCTCGAACATGTCGGAAACCATTTTGCCTCCGACTTGATGAAGTTCACCACCCACACAAGTTACCACTGCCGTTTTGCCGTTTCTAGACGAATCGAGCAACAGAGGGTGGACGAGCGTCATCATCCTCAGGGTGATGGCTGTGACGAGATGCTCCGTGGCCACAGATATCTCGTTCTTCATCCAGAGTTCGCCCGTGTGGTACATTGCTCTCTGGAACAGACCAACGTAAAGATTCTCGAACGAAACCCCTTCCGCAAGGAGTCGCTGGACGATGAGGCCACACTCTTTCTGGTCGCCCTGCAGCAATCGCTCCAAATACGTGGTGAAGAACTGTTCTACCTGGACATAATCACCCAACCGGCGGTCGGCGACCAACGCATGATTTCTGAACCAATCTGAAAAAAACAGCATTAATTCGACCGTTATGGCCGTTTCGCCACGCGCGAAACGTGCTTCTGTTTCCGTGACTCTGCGCCGTATCTGATCGTGCTGCTGAACATGCGCCGGCATTTCCGGGTAGTGGACGGCAGCCATCAGCTTTTCTTCATTGGCGAAATGGATCAAGGTGAACTTCGTCAATTCCGCGAGAAGCGTCTCCAGAATCTGCGCGCCTCGTCCTGCCAGCATCGCGTCATGGAGACTATTGACGAGGCCGGACATAAACTGGTGCTCCTCGTCAATTTCAGCATTATGCATGGTGTATTCTGGCGTCAACTCCAAGAACTTCACTGGTACGGTAGACATATTCAATCGCCCTCATTGACACAACAAGATCTGAAATCCAATACAGCATCACACCAAGCCAGAACCGGGAAGGCCTCTGTGCTAAAAGAACTCCACATTGTCCCCGAGTTCATCGGCTTCCCCTGTCGGAGAGTTCTGCCCATCAACCGGCGCAGTATCATGCGCCGTCCCGGTCACCGCCCTGATGATACTTTCATGCACATCGCGTTCCGCCTGCATTGTGTAATGACTTACAACATCGGCTAACCCAGAATCAGAATCTTCACCGTCGCCGCGCTGCAAGCTGGACGGGGCGCGCTCTCCGATACCTTTGATCGTTCCTCGCGCACGTGCAACAGCTTCGGAAAAGAGCGTGCCTACAGAAAAGTTCATCCGAGTCGCGGCAAGGTCTTCTGCAAAACTGTCGCCGCGAACAACGATCTGAAATATCTGCGCGAAACTGCGCTCGGCGGACGAGTGCAGTTCCTCAACTGCCAGGCGTAGGTCGTCCGTGCATTTACTCCCACTCGCTCGCTCGTCGGCGGAATCCGGTTCGCATTCCCCGCGAGAGCCTGTGGCAGTATCACTCATGGAACCGAGTGAGGCCACGAGCGATTCGGAACGCTCTCTGCATTCGGCCGCCAACTGCTGCACCGAACCCGCGAGAACGTCGAGGGCGCTTCCGGAGACACCCAAGTGAAATGCGCTGATGCGGGCATTCAATGCCATCCTGCGCATCTTCGGTTCAATATGCTGGATCTCTTGAATGGACCCGCGCATTCGGCCGATGTTATCCGCCAAGCCTGTTTTTGTGGCCTGCATGGCGGCTTCAGCCTCGGCAGTGTCGTCGAGTCCGGCGAGAATCGTTCTGCAATGCTGCTCCATCGGCAGAAAGAATGAGCCCTTCTCATCCTTGTTAAGACCGGCTAATGCGCGGCTCTCTGCGACCATATTGAGTACGTGCCTGGCAATGCCTTCCAGATTGCTCTCAACTGCCATGACGGAAGCCTTGAATTTAGCGCCCGCGTCGGCGAGTTGCGCAGACTGCAACGCCAGGACTTCCGCAGTGCCTCGCGTGTTGCGGGAAGTGCCGTGGTTTTCTCCCTCAGATTCAGCATCGAGACGCTGAAGCACTTCGATCACATGCTCAACCTGCTGCCGCGTAATGTCGTGGAACTGAATCGACACGATCAGCTTCTTGAACGAGTCCGATATGGCGCTGTACTGGGATCCCAAGCGAACCGACGACTCATGCGCCTTGTCTTGCATATCGCGGAATGACGACAGGCTGGCCAAGGTTTCTGAGATCAAGGCTGGCAAGTCCTTCGCGTGCCGCGCCTGGACGACTGAAGCCTCTTGCATTGCATCTTCGATTGGCGGAATCAGCGAGTCCGCAATAGCCAGAGCGCTCTCGACTCTGGTATCGACCTGCCCCGCCAGCAAGCTGACGTCGTCAGCCAGATCGCTGAAGTCGACTCCCGTACTGCCAAGCCGAGCAGTCTCAATTCGCGTCAGCAGTCCGAGCGTATGAAAAGTAGAAACGGTCTCCTGGAATCCGGACAGCGTTCGCTTGAGCAGGCCTACCTGCCGGCGCATTCCGGCCAAGCCTCCGCTCCGTTCTCCCAGAGACGCTCTCATCCACTCGGAACGATCGAGAGCTTGTGTGAGCGCCAGTGCTGCTTGCTGTCCATGCTCCGCGTTCGCCAAGGTGGTCAACTCAGACGAAATCACGCTTACCGTCTGCATGAACTCCGCCAGCTTCCCGCCGATAGACATGAAGCCCTGCTCGGTATCGTGATTCAGCGAGCTAAGGTCCGCGATCACCTGTCCGAGGGATTGAGCCGAGGCTTGGGAACGCTCCGACCTCAGCGGCGTCACTACATTCTGGCTTTTAAGCTTATCGGTTAGTTGCATGCGATTCCACGCAGACTGTGACATTCAAGAGCATTCAAGACAAGCACGACTCGTCCATCTCCCATGATGGCCGCCCCCTGGAACTCCTTGCACTGCTCCAGCCCCCCTGTCAGCGGCTTGACCAATACCTCGACTTCAGTAAGGAACTTGTCGACTACAAGGCCATATCTCGCGTTGCCTGCTTCAACGATTACCACGGAGAGTTCTGGCACCTTTGCGGGAGTCAAGCCTAGCATCTCCGCGAGGCTAAAGATGGAGTAGATGGTTCCCCGCACCTGCGCAAGGATTTGGCCACGGTACTTGTGAACTTCTTCCAGTGGCAACTTGATCATGTCGCGAATGTTGCTGAGCGGCAGGATGTATTGCTGGCCACCCGCTTCCATCAGAATCCCCTTTGAAACCATGAGGCTGGTAGGCAGCTTGATCAGTAAGGATGTTCCCTGGCCGAGCTTCGAGCGAATTTCGATTGTGCCTTGCAGGTTGCGAACGTTGCTATGAACGACGTCCATACCGACTCCGCGGCCGGAAACGTCGGTCACCTTCTTCGCGGTCGACAGCCCTGGCAGGAATACCAACTGAAACGCAGCCTCCTCGCTCATGACCGCCGCCGCTTCCGCGGTCAGCAGGCCCTTCTCAACGGCTTTCTTCTTGAGGGCATCCGCATCAAGACCCCGCCCGTCATCCTTCACTTCAATCGAAACGCTGCCTGCTTCGTGAATTGCCCTCAAAGTCAGTTGCCCGGAGGGGTTCTTCCCGCTAGCTCGGCGTTCCTCGGGCAGCTCAAATCCGTGGTCGACAGAATTACGGATCAAGTGAACCAGCGGATCCCCGATCTGTTCCAGGATCGTCTTGTCCAGCTCAATTCCCTCTCCTTCTATGACCAACTGAACTTCCTTGCCGAGAGACCGTGCGAGGTCGCGCACGAGGCGCGGAAATCGCTGGAATACAGTTTTCACGGGCAGCATCCGAATCGACATGACGCTGTTCTGGAGTTCGTCGGCAATACGGGAGATGCTCGAACCAACATCCTTCAGATCCTTCACAACGGAACCGCCATCTTCTCCGTCATTCAACTTTCGGATGAGCAGTGGAATCGCTCCGCGAGCAACCAACAGTTCGCCAACCACCGTCATCAATCGATCCAGTTTGACCTGATCGATTCGTATCGTCGCAGGCGACACGGAAGCGCTCGGCCGGTCGGCCTGCGTTTTTGCCGGAGGGGGCGCTCCACCGGCAGGCGCGGGAAGATGAATGACAGGGCTACCCGGAGCTACGCGGTCAAGAACGGCACGAACCTGCAGAAAAGCGTTGCCCAGGGTTGAGCGCTCTTTTGTGCTCAATACTTCGTTCGATATCGTTGCCGCATCCAGGATCTTGATCTGTTGCGCCAACGGCTCTTCAAGGTCTGGGCAGTTCCGATATTGTGCAGCCGCCGCCAGGGTCTTGAGGCCACGCAGGTAGGTTGCGAGGACGGGACTTGCCGGTTCAAGGCCGCTTTCAATCCTCCGCAAACAGTCCGCAATCATCTCCACGCACTGCGATGCTGTATTGAGGAACGCAGCCTCTCGCACATCGACATTCTGTCCAATCGGCGTTGGAGCGATCTTGACTCCCAACTGCTCTAGCAATTGATGCGACACCACGCCGCCTGGGCCATTTGGCGTAAGGCTCCCCAGCAGAGTGCGCATTGCGTCGCATGTGTCCAGTGCAATGCGGATCGCATCTTCCGAGACAGCTCCAGCGGTGACGCCTCGGAACGAATCGAGAAGGGACTCCAGTGAGTGGGCCACGCGGAGCAGGAGTTGCAGCGGATGGGTGGTTTTGAGGGCTGTGTCTTTGACGTAATCCAGCAGCACACCCGAGTTACCTTTTATGGAGTGAACGCCACGAAACAACGAGTCGAGGGCATCCCTCGATGCCGGATCTCCTTCCAGCGCAAGCGCGTCCCGTTCAATTCGATCCAGGTTCTCTTCGCACTCCACCACAAACAGTTCGAGCATCTCCGGCGGTATGGAACCAAGCAGAGCCACCGACATGGACTGATCTTCGAATAGCCGTATACTCACTTCGCATTCGTCCTCGACGAAGACGAACACGTCCTTGATCGCGGCCTGATCTTGTTCGGTAACAAGAAGAATCTCCCACCACAGATAGCAATGCTCAGCCTCTAGCGAAGGCAACAGGGGGACCTGGTCCACATGGGCCGTTATATGTGCCTGTCCTAGCGCACGCAAGTCGTCGAGCAGTGTGACGGGGTCGGCACCGGAATAGAACATTTCCCGCTTCGGCTTGAAGATGATCTCAAATGCCCCACGAACCTCAGCGAGGGGCTTCGCGTCCACACTTCGGTCCACATGAGAATCCTCAGGAACCGGCAACAGCCGGGCGAACGCACTGGTTACTTCCACTTCTCCCTGGACGGCTTCTCCTTCAACTTTCTCATCGAGGATAAGGCGGATGACATCACATGCCTTGAGTCCACAGTCAATCAGATCGGGACTAACAGCCAGGCGTCCTTCACGCGCAAGATCGAAAGCTTCTTCCATCTTGTGAGCGAACCTGGCGAGGTGTAGGTTGCCCGCGGTTGCCCCCGAACCTTTGATCGTATGGATAGCGCGAAAAACCCGGTTTACCAGCGACGAATTGCGCGGATCCTCCTCAAGAAGCAGCAGGGCGCAGTCGAGCTCGATCAACAAATCCAGAGCCTCAGCTCCGAATGCTTCGCGCATTTGCTCCATCACATCGTTTGGCACCATCATCCGCCCCATTTCGTGCACAACATTAGCGCATTACCTTTTTCACTACCGCCAGGAGTTGATCCGGGTCGAAGGGTTTGATGATCCAGGCGGTCGCACCTGCCGCTTTGCCTTCTTGCTTCTTGTCAACATGCGACTCTGTGGTCAACAAGACGATTGGAATGAACTTGTACTGAGGCATCAATCGGATTTGACGGGTGAACTCCAGGCCCCCCATATTTGGCATATTCACGTCGACCAGAAAGAGATGAAAGTCTTGCCCGTCGAGCTTGGACAAGGCATTTACTCCGTCGACTGCCTCGACGACCTGATAGCCGGCGCCACGTAACACAAGGCCAACCATCTGGCGGAGGCTGGGTGAATCGTCTACTGTCATGATGTTTTTCACAAGTCCTCCCGGCTACTAAGCAACTCGCGCCGTAGGCCGCATCGATCCACTGCTGCGATGAAATACTCCGAAGGGTGATCGAAGGAGAGTCCAGGAACCGTCTTGCGCAATGAATACAGAAGTTGAAGAATGCATGTGTCAATATCTTCCAAGCCTTGCGTGCCCACAGTTACAGGCGTGCCTTCCTCAAGAATCTCGCCTAATTTGGCGGCTAGATCGGAAGCTTGCTGGACAGTGACCGAGCCTTCGAGATTCAGAAAGTTTTTGTCTTGCTCGTTAACAATAGAAAATGGCACCGCTCTCCTCCTGTTCATTCCGCCTTAGTGGGCGCTTAAAACCATGCGAATGTTTTCAACCATCATTTCGGGAGAACTTGGTTTAACAATGTAGAGGTTTGCACCTGCTTCAAACCCCTTCATCTTGTCCCTGGCTTCGCTCTCCGTGGACACGATGATGATGGGAAGAGCGCTGTACTTCTTATCGGCACGAACCCTTCGGATGAATTCATAGCCATCCATATTGCTCATATTGATGTCGCTGAGGACCAGGTCGCAGGAGTTCGTGTATAGCTTCTCCAGTCCGTCACTTCCATCTACTGCCGTAACCACTTGAAAGTTGGCCTCCTCCAAGATGTAGGAGTGGTAGCTCCTGACAAATTCCGAGTCATCCACAATGAGAATTATTTTCTTCGTATTCACAGAGCTACTCCTTTACATATACCAAGTGGTTTTCAAATCGCTTCAGCGCGAACGCCGACGTCACGCGTCCTATCGATTCAGAGTGACCCAGGAAAATGTAGCCTCCAGGGTTGAGGGCATTGTAGAAGTGATCGACAACAGACTTTCGTGAAAGATCGTCGAAATAGATCAGGACATTGCGGCAGAAGATAAAATCGAAGCCCCGCATGGCCCGCAGCGCCATGCGGTCGTTCAGGTTAAGATGACGAGGCTCAACCAACGCGGCAGTCCTTCGTCGCACCGCGTACTCCTCACCTTCGGCAATCAGGTATTTGTCCTTGTATTCTTGCGGAACGTCGTTGACCGACCTCTGTCCGTAGCGCGCGACTGCCACCTTCTGAAGCATGTTTTCGTCAATGTCGGTAGCGACGATCTTGCAGTCCCATGACTGTGACTGAGGAAAGACTTCCTGCACAATCATCGCGAGCGTGTATGCCTCTTCACCTGAGGAGCAACCAGCGCACCAGATTCGCAATGTCTTCTCTCCTCGATCCTGCTTGGCTGACAGCACTTCCGGAAGGCAGTAATTGGCAAAGCCCTGCAATTGCTCATACTCGCGAAACATATAGGTCTCGTTGGTTGTGACCAGGTTCGCCAACTCTTGCATTTCAAGGCCGCTAGTGTCGGCATAACTCACCATGAAGACATAGTCGTCCGGGTTGTCCATGCCAAGCGCCACCATGCGCTTTGCCATCCGCGTTTTTAGGAAATAATCCTTCTTGTCGTCGAAGTGGAGACCCAACTTGCGATAGATTTGCTGTCCAAGCTTTAGAAGGTGTTCGGCCGAGATGGCTTGGTTGAGTTCTTGGGTTAGCAATTAAGGGCCTCCAAGACTTCGTCATCGGTCTCTTCGCTCAAGCGCGCCGCCAGCACGAACTCTAGCTCAGGCCGTTCGGTCATGCGGATGGCCTCAACCGCCGCAAGGCGAACGAGGCGCTCCGCGTTGGATAGCCATGAGACCAAGAGGGCATACACATCGTCGCGAGTTGCCCAACGACCTAGGATGCGTACCGCCTGATAGCGGCACAATGGCGGATCTTCACTCTCAACCAGCGTTTGCAGTTCCGACAGCAGCATTTCGCTCGCCTCAATCGATGGGCAGCGGGGATGAATAGCCATGAGTGCGTTGAGAATCGCTGGGCGAAGGTGAGACCCGCGCACATACAAAAGGCTCGCAACTTCAGCGAACTCTCTGGCTGATCCCAGTGCGCCAATTGCCTTTAGGCACGATGCCAACTGGAAGTCCGGCAACTTCTCAATCTCTGGAAACAATCGACGAATTGCGATCAACGAGGCTGCGTCACCAATGCCAACCAGAGCCTCAAGGCAAGCGGAGATCAGCATGGGATGCGCGCCGGGATGGAGAAGACTTTCGATCCGGTTGCGGAACAACCCCGCCCGTATCTTGCCCAAATTTTCCACGGCGGTAATTACCACATTCTGGTCAGGGTCGGAAAGCGCGGCAGCATAGATTTCTTCAGTACCGTTGGCTGAGTTACCGCTGAGAATGTCGAGAACCAGTTTTCTGATGTTCTTATCACCCTCGCGCATCACCTTGTCCAGGAAAGGGATGGAGCGCGCACCCTTGTTGCGCAGCACATCCACAGCCTGGTTGCGGATCTGCGGATCCGCGTTTCCCAGCAAGCGGATGGAGCCCTCGATGGACGCGTCTGCATCGATTCGTATCAATGCCTGGAATATAACGTCGCGCACGGCCCGCGAAGGCTCCTTGCCCAATCTCTCCAAAAGGATCGTTACTCCGCGCGGATCATTCAGATACCCAATGTCTTCCGCCGCATAGATACGCTCTGCCTTGTCAGAACCTTCCAACTGCTGCGCATACTCCTTGAGTCTGGTCATTGAATTGTCCCCCGGACTGTCTTCAGGATTTCTCCCGCGACCTGATGACTGGGTGCAACCACGCATGCTCCACCTCTTTCGATTGCTTCGCGGGGCATTCCGTATACCACTGCCGTTTGTTCGCTTTCTGCAATCGTGTGCCCACCCGCGTTTCTGATTGCGACCATCTGGTCGGCGCCGTCGTCCCCAATGCCGGTCATCAGGACGCCGACGGTGTCGGCCCCGTAGACCTTTAGAACCGACTCCATCATGACGCCCACAGAAGGCACGAACAGCGTGGCGGGGGTCGTAGGTGTGCGGATCACGATCTCTCCCGTCATCTTGCGGTGCAGGCACAGATGCATACCACCGGGCGCAACGTAACAGACGCTCGGTTCCACGAGCATTCCCGAGCGCGCTTCCACGACTTTGATTGCACAACTGTCGCCAAGGCGCTTGGCGAAGGATGCGATGAATGAGGGCGGCATGTGCTGCACCAGGAAAATACTGGCGGGCAGGTCCGCGGGAATTTGCGGCAACACCTCTTGCAGCGTCGCTGGGCCTCCTGTTGAGATTCCGATGGCGATCGCTCTCTTCCGGGTGTTGTTCTCGAACGTGGCGCGTTGAGGCGCCTGGTAAGTTAGGCGGCGTTCACGGGTACGCTGCGTTCGGGCAACGATGCCCCGGCTCGCCGCGGCCCTGAGCTTTGATACCAGTTCGTCTGCTACCGTGCCCAGGTTCGATGAGACTGTGCCATCCGGCTTGGCAACAAAATCGAAGGCCCCCAACTCAAGGCATTCGAAAGTCGTCGTAGCCCCCTGCTGGGTAAGAGATGAAACCATGACAACCGGGCATATTTTTTCTTGCAGGATGATCTGCATGGCCGTGATCCCGTCCAGCTTCGGCATGTTGATGTCCATCGAGATCACATCGGGCCGCAGGTCGCGAGCTTTCGATACGACGTCTTCGCCATCCCGTGCAAGTCCCACCAAATCAATATCGGCCGAAGCCGAAATGATCCGTTTGATGGTCTGCCGCATTAGGGCGGAGTCGTCCGCCACAAGCACACGTATCTTTTTCATAGTTTTGGAGGGTACCGGGACCGGGCGAGCCGGCCCCGTTTCAAGCTGTGTGGCTAACTTCGGAAAGGTGCACCTGCTCCTGCCGGGAGAGAATCTTCTCCACGTCGAGCAGTACGATCATGCGTTTACCTGCATCCACCTTGCCGATTCCAGAGATGAACTGCTGGTCTATCGCAGAACCAATTGCTTCTGGCGGCGGGGCGATGTCCTTCCGCGCGAGATTCAACACCTCACGTACGGAGTCCACAACCAGGCCAGTCTTGATGCCGCCCATATCCACGATGATGATGCGCGTGCGGTCGTCGGCCGTTTTGGCCTCCAGTTCGAAGCGCTTCCGTGTATCCAGCACAGGGATTACCTCCCCGCGCAGGTTTGTGATGCCCTCGATGAACTGCGCGGCATTCGGCACCTTGGTGACCTTGCCCAGTCGATCGATCTCTTGGATTTGCGAGATCGGAACACCGAATTCCTCCGCGCCGAGCATAAATGTGACCAGTTGAACTTCACTCAATTCCTGCTCGTCAGCGCCATCTTTGCGAGCCTCATCGGTCTTCTCTTGTTCAGCGGTGCAGTGAGAGGCGTTTTGGACGTCGCGCAGCTTTTGATCCTTCATCAGATTGGCAACGTCCAACACCATGATCAACCGCGAGCCGTCTTCGAGTTTGGCAACCCCCGAGAGTTCCATTCCGCCACTTGATGTGATCAGAGGCGGTGGTTCGATCAGATTCTTCGGGACATTCAGTACCTCGTGAACATGATCCACCACCAATCCGAGGACAAACCCCCCGGAATCCACAACGATGATCCGCTGATCCTCATGGATGTTCTGAGCGATTTCCTGCTCAAACCTGCACAAGGCGGCCACCGCTTCCAGTCCTGTGGAAAGAACTTCTTCGCCACAGGCACGCGCGGCGTCATTATCTCCGCATTCTTCGAACTTGGTGCGGTCCTGAAGCTGCTTGATGACCTTTTCGTTCAGCGCTCGCGCCTTCGCCAGGTCCTCCATCAGCGACTGACTAGAACTGTTGGTTTCGGCTATCCACTTCCGGAGATGCGTTGTTACGGAACTATTCACCTTCGAGTGCGCGTTGCTGGCGAAGACTTTTCCGGTCTGGTCGATCCAGCGTTCGTACTCCTCGCGCACTGGTCGGCAGCTATCGGCAATCTCTTCTGCAAATGATCGTTGCTGGAGGAGTCGCCGCAAATCGATGACCGGAAGAATCTGACCTCGGACGGTGAGCACTCCCAGCACGTAGTCGGGAACATCGGGAACCTGGCTGGGAGTCTGCACGCGCAGAATCTCTCGCACATGCTCCATTGAAAAAGAAAACTCTTCTTTCGCTATACGAAAGGTGACCATCTTCTGGACTTCCGCGTCGGCGGCGCCAGACTTATCTGTCGTCTCGTCGCTTGCAGCTGCACCTGAGCCTGGAGCCAAGCCGTTCGAGGACGCCGCCTTGCGAGTAACGCCGATGTCGCAAACATGGGCAGCATTCAGTGCCATAACGATGCGTTGCCCCTTGTCGAGCTTCACAACTCCTTCAAGGTAGTCAGAACTTGTCCCACGAATGGCCGCGGGTGGAGGTTCAATTTCGCTTCGCAATACGCGTGCCACCTGTTTGACGCGGTCCACACGCAAGCCGGTCTTGACACCATCGATATCGACGACCAAGACGCGGGTGCGGTCGGTCTCTTCCGCTCGCTCCATGCCAAAGCGAGTACGCATGTCGATGACAGGAAGGACAACTCCACGCAGATTGGCTATGCCATCGACGTAAGCTGGCGTGCGAGGAACTTTCGCCATCTTGGGAAGGCGAATGATTTCTTGTACCGACATGATGTCGAAGCCAAACTCCTCGTCCTTTAGCAGAAAAGTGACAAGTTGGCTTTCATCCTTCAGGTCGGAGTTTTCCTGTTTGGTATCTGACTGCATTTCGAATCTCCTTCAACTTACGCTCAGGGATCGGTAGGCTTTCCTGATGCTGTGGCATGGCGAAGCTTTCAATACGTGGCCGTCCTTTGAAGTAACGGCCACGTTTGGAGGCGCTTGCTCTTTAGGCTTTCAGGAAGGGGCTTTACCCGTTTTGCAGCTCGTCGGCTTGCGATGCTATATCCTCGATCGCCTGGGCGATCTCCTGAGCTGCGGTCAATGCCTGCTCAGAGGCGCTTGCCGCTTCAGTCGAGGCGCGCGAAGTTTCCTCGGCGGCAGTTGCGATCTGCTGGCTGGCTTTGCCTGCCTGCTCAAGTCCAGCTGCGGCCTCACCCGACGCTCTTGCAATTTCCCGAATGTCTGCAACCACCACTTCGGACTCTGCTGCAATCCGGTCTAGATTCGACGTTGAAGCTTTGGTGCGTTCCAATTCGGCCCGCCCCTTGATCGCCGCCAGTTCGATGTCTCCGGCAACCTTGGTGATCTGTGTTTGCACATTCTTGACAAGGTCTTTGATTCGGTCCGCGTTTTCGCTGCTCTCGTTTGCGAGCGACCGGATGTCTCCAGCCACCACCGAGAAGCCGCGCCCATATTCTCCAGCGCGTGCCGCTTCGACGTTGCCGCTCACAGCCAGCATCTTGGTCTGAACTGTCACCATCACGATGGCGTCGACGATCTTGTCGATTCGGCGCGTCCGTTCCTCCAACTCCAGAACATTCTTGGCGGACTCGGCAGAGGCATCGGCATTCTTTCCAACGTTGAGGATCAGGGCATCCACATTCACCTTATTGTTGGCCAATAGCTTTTGTGTGGCCAATGCCTTTTCCACGCTCACCTCGGAACGATCTCCCATGCCCTTGGCTGCATTCCGCATCCGCTCGCCTAGGATGTTGGAGGTCTCTGCCGCTTTGGCTTGGACACTGGCTGCCTTGTTGATCTGCTCGATTGCCGTGGATATCTGCTGCGATGAGGCCTTCAGTTCTTCGGCGTTAGTGGAAAGCTGTTCGGCTGTGGCAGCCAGTTCTTCGGCCGACTTCTGCGCATTCGTCGAGGTCTTCAATGCCTCAGCCGTTTCGGCCAGCGACCGGGCCGCATCGCTCATCTCCGAGTATGCTTTTGACTGCTCTTGTGTCGATTTCTGGGCCTGCTCGCAGGCCGTGGTGGTTTCCTCGGCGGCTGCGGCAATCTCTTCAGCACCCTTTAGATAGGTCTGGGAGTCGGCCAGCGCTCCTGCCGCGTTCTTCTGGATTTCGGCGCAATTTACCCGAACTTCTTCGTAATCAGTAGCAATCTTGAGCAGATCCTGAGTGATGACCTTGGCTTTTTCCACTTCCTCGCGGCCCTTTTTACCGGCCGCTTCTGTGTCACCGGCGACTACCTTAACTTGGTTCTGAATTTCGTTTACGACTTCCTGGATGCCGCGCGCGCTCTTTTCGCTGATCTCCGCAAGATTGCGCACTTCGTCGGCTACCACGGCGAAACCTTTGCCATGTTCTCCGGCACGTGCCGCCTCAATTGCGGCGTTCAGGGCCAGCAAATTGGTCTGGTCGGCGATACGCGTCACCGCATGAACGATGTTGCTGATTTCCTCTGACTGGCGTTCCAATTCGCCGATTTTCTTTGCGGATTCAATGTTCGCGTCTGCAGCATCGCTGACTCCCCGGATCAAGGCCTCAATATCCAACGTGGTTGACTTTGCTAGCGCAACCACGTCGTTCACCCTCCGCAGAGATTCTTCAGCCCTGCCATTGGCGGTGTCTGATGCCTTTTCAATCTGGTTGATGGCCGCCCGAGACTCCTCCGCCGCAGCCGACGCTTGGTCAGCGCCTGCAGCAATCGTATGCATCGTCTTTTCCATCTCTTCAACTGCACCGGTAGCTTGTGCGATCGCACTGGCTACCTCATCGGTTGCGGCAGACAGCTTCTCTGCCACTGCCTGCGCACGGGCCATGGTGCGGGCTCGCGCCTTCTCATCCGCCATTTTCTTCGCGGTGAGGCGGTTCTGTGCCAGATCGTCGCTGCGTCCGTTAGTTACTGAGGACGAATTCGCAGACTGCGCAGTAGAGCTCTTTTGCGGTCCAAGACGGTTCATAGCAAGGCGGTTCGGCACGGACGTACCGTTGCCGTTGCTCGGTGGTGCGGTCTGCTTAATCATTCCTATCTCCGGAGGTCGGCATCAGTCAACCGATTTACTTATCGGCACAGTGAGCAATTTTATACAGACTAATTGGATTTATTTGTGCAAGATGAGCGCTTGGTGTCACTTAGGTGTGGGTATCTTTTTTGAATAACTGCATTTCCTTACGGTATTACGCCTGTAAGAGTAGGGACTTCAGCATTGCTTGGCAAACAGTTTACTCATGTGATTCACGATTGCCGTCTCTGTATGCGTTTCGCGGGGAGGGCAGATGCGAATCCCAAGTAATTCGCATTTCACTTATTGCCACTTAGCGGCATTCGCCTCCGATTACGTCCCTGTGGCCTTTAGCCCGGATCACGGCTGTCCTGTTAAAAGTCGAACAGAATCAGTTTGCTGAAAGAGTTATGTAACTCTACATGGGAGTTGAATCTCTGAAACACCCGCAAAATGGGGGGTCTCGAACAGAGTTAGTATGTTTTGTTGCGCTCATGGCGATATTGGTGGGAGTGACGGCGAATGATCAGCTCGCCCAGACCATCCCGCCTGCACCGACCCCAGTGGATCGAACAGCCTCGGAAGACTCGCCGGACGATCCTGGCCCATTGTCCACTGACCTTTCCCTTGCAATCACTCATGCCGCCGTACGTAGGGCTACGGGCAAGGTGGCCGATTGGCGACTGGCGCGAGCGGAAAAGTATTTAACCAGCAGTGGACCTATGCAGCTTTGTACGACGGCATGTTAGCGGCATCGAAGACAACCGGAGATCAGCGCTATCACGATGCCATGGTGAAGATGGCGCAGCACTTCGACTGGAAGCTGCTCAATTTGCGATTCCCCCATGCAGACGATATGGTGCTGGGTCAGGCCTATATGGACATGTATCTGGAGTCGCGCGATGCTGTGAAGATGGCGGATACCAAGGCGATCCTGGACCAGTTGCTGGCACGCAAAGACGATTCGGACAAACTGTTGTGGTGGTGGTGCGATGCGCTGTTTATGGCTTACCCGGTGGTGGTTAGGCTGTCCGCCGCCACCGGCGACCGGCGCCACCTGGACACGATGCCCAGGGAATAGTTCAGCGCTCAGGTGGTGCGCTTCCTGCAATTGGAGCTGGAGGTATACGGGTTGAGGGCATCGCAGGGGCTACTGTTCCGTTGCGATTTGCTTTGGGCGACATCGTATATAGATCTCAGCTCTTTGGGAATAACGTGCGGACTATGAACCGCTACTAGCCCCTGTTCACAATCGCAAGGGATGGTTTAATCTGTCTTGTCCGCTACTGGAGGTAGTTTCATGGAATCGAAAACGTCTCGCCGCGAGTTCCTGTCTGCCGGGTTGATGCTTCCTGTTATGGGGGCAGGTTCCAAGATGGGCCTTTGGAATGCGACAGATGGACCCGTCGCCAAGGGTGCCAATACTCCGGCCAAACTGGAATACAGGACCCTGGGCCGTACCGGGTTGAAGGTGACCACGCTTGGATTTGGGTGCATGATCACGTCGGACCCCAGCGTGATTGAGCGCGCCGCCGACATTGGCATCAACTACTTCGACACGGCGCGCGGCTATCAGAACGGGAACAACGAACGCATGGTGGGCGCAGCCCTGGGAGTCAAACGAAAGCAGCTTGTGCTTTCAACCAAGACGCACTCCAAGGATAAAGTGAGCGTCCTGAAGGATTTGGACACCAGTCTGCGTGAACTCAACACGGATTACATCGATATCTGGTATCTGCATGGCAAGGGCAGTCCTGAGGAAGTTCACGACGACTTGATTGAGGCCCAGCAGTTGGCCAAGAAGCAAGGCAAGATCCGTTTTGCCGGCGTGAGCACACACAGCGGCCAGCAGCAGCTGCTGCCTTGGATGGCGCAGAAGGGCGTCTTCGACGTGGCTTTAGTGGCCTACAACTTCTCTATGGACGCAGGAATGGACAAGGCCATCGAAGTGGCCGCCAAGGCGGGCATGGGGGTGGTGGGAATGAAGGTGATGGCTGGAGGGTTTCGCGGGCCAAAACCCGGCGTTCCTGCCTTGGACAAACTGAAGCAGCCTGGCGCCCTGCTGGCGGCGCTGAAGTGGGTTATCAACAAGCCTGGTGTTGCCACAACCATTCCCAGCATGACGGACATGGACCAGTTGGATGAGAACCTGCAGGCCATGGCGCATCCCTTCTCGGCCAGTGACGAAAAGCTGCTGGCGGCGCACCTTGAGACGATCCGGCCGCTCTATTGCCGCATGTGCGGCGAGTGCAATGGCGCCTGCCAAAAGGGACTGCCGGTGGCCGATGTGCTGCGCTACCTTACCTATGCCGATGGCTACGGGCAGTTTGCGCTAGGCCGGGAGAATTTTCTCGGGTTGACCGCGGAGCAGGCTGCCGTCCGCTGTGGCGATTGCGCCGAATGTACGGTACAGTGTCCGCACGGCGTGCAGGTGCAGGGCCGGGTTGCACGCGCCCAGGAACTGTTTGCATGAAAATTGCCGGTTTGCTGCTGACAATTCTTTTGGCAACAGGGCTGTCCCATGCCAAAGACTACCTCGACTGCAAATTCGTTCCGGGCTGGGAGCAGTCCGAGGCAAAGCACCTGTATGTGGCCGATAATCTCTGGGAATACAAGGATGGAGCCGCCGAAGGCTACCTGCAATTCGGCTTTGTGCGTATGCAGGGAATTAGTTGCAAGTCCGGCGGCGACACCCTGACCATCGATGTTTCAGAGATGACCGATGCCGACTCGGCATACGGCATATTTGTAGCCAACAGCGATCCCAACCTGCCGGTCGTCAAAATCGGGATGGGCGGGCAGGTACAGCAACAAAGCGCGAATTTCGCCAAGGGCAAGTATTACGTGGAACTAGTTGTTGTTGCCGCCAACCCGAATAGCAACCAAACCGCTACGCTGGAAGCATTTGCAAGCAGGATTGAGGCGCTCCTTGAGGGACGAACCACCGCTCCAGAGGCACTGGAGTGGTTCCCGAAACAGGACCTCACTTCCACACGCCTGGTTCCCGAAAGCGTGTTGGGGCTGCGCTTGCTCAAGCGCGGGTACCAGGCAAAGTACAGGCAAGGGCAAGCGTTCATTGTGCAGGAGGCTTCGCCCGAATCTGCAGCGGATGTTTTGAAGAAGCTGCGGGAAAAATTTGAAGGCGTTCCCGCGGCCCAAGTGGCCGACGAAGCATTCCAAGCCAAGGCGCAGTACTTGGGCGGAATCTGCATCTTCCGCAAGGGCCGCTATCTTGGGGGATATGCGAATCTGCCTGACTCAAAGCAAGCTGTTACGCTGGCCGCAAAACTCGCTGATCGCATCCCGTAGCAGGCCGGATGTGAGCAAAGGTACTCGGTGTCGTTGAGTCCTTCAGACCCCGCTAGACATCGAAGGTGAGGCTGTCGATTTATATTCAACTATATCGGGGAAAAAATTATGTCGAAACGCGAATTTCAAACTGAAGTCAATCAACTACTACAACTGATCATCCACTCGCTCTATTCGCACCCGGAGATCTTTCTGCGAGAGCTCGTTTCCAACTCCTCTGACGCGCTGGACAAACTGCGCCATCTGACGCTTACAGAGGATGCCTACAAGGCTCTTCCGTTCGATCCGCGCATCGATCTGGAATTGGACGAGGAAAAGCAGACTCTCACGATCTCCGACACCGGCATCGGCATGAATGAAGAGGATCTGGTCTCGAACCTGGGCACAATCGCCCGCTCTGGGACCAAGAGCTTTCTCTCTAAACTGTCTGGTGACGCCAAACGGGACTCCAATCTCATCGGCCAGTTCGGGGTCGGTTTTTATAGTGTCTTCATGGTTTCTGACCGCGTGGAAGTCGTTTCGCGCAAGGCTGGGGATGAGAAGGCATGGCGCTGGACAAGCGATGGCTCCACCGGCTTTGAGATCGAGCCCGCGGAGCGCACTGTCGCCGGCACCACCGTCCTGATCCATTTCAATGAGGAAGGCAAGCCTTATGCCAATAACTGGCGCCTGCAGGAGATTGTGAAGAAGTACTCCAATCACATTGCCTTCCCCATCTATCTCACCTATGACAAGAGCGAGTGGAACGAAGCCGAGAAGAAATCGATAAAGACGCGCACCACGGAGCAAGTGAATTCGGCGAGTGCCTTGTGGCGTCGGCCCAAGAGCGAACTCATGGACGAGGACTACAAGGAACTTTACAAATCCCTCTCCGGCGATTCGGAGGATCCGCTTTTCTGGTTCCACACCAAGGCTGAAGGCAGCCTGGAGTACACCACTCTTTTCTATTTCCCTTCCAAGGCGCCACTCGATCTTTATCAGGCTGAATACAAGGTAGGTGTCAAGCTTTATGTGAGGCGCGTCTTCATCATGGACGACGCCAAAGAACTGCTGCCGCAGTACCTGCGCTTTGTACGCGGCATCATCGACAGCGAAGACCTACCGCTCAATGTGAGCCGCGAGATTTTGCAGCAGAATCGCGTACTCACCAGCATCCGCACTGCCAGTGTGAAGAAGATACTTTCCGAACTGAAGAACATTGCCGTCAACCAACCGGAACAGTATCTGAGGTTCATCACCGAGTTCAACCGACCGCTGAAGGAAGGACTCTATGGCGACTATGCGAATCGCGAAACTCTGCTCGAACTGATCCGCTTCAAATCAACCAAGGTGGATGGGCTCACCAGCTTGGCCGAAGTAAAGTCGCGCATGAAGGATGGGCAAAAGAGCATCTACTACATCACAGGCGGCGAAGAGTCTCTGCTGCGTACTTCGCCGTTGTTGGAGATTTACTCGAAGAAGGATATCGAGGTTCTTATCCTTGATGATGACATTGACGAAATCGTTTTTTCGGGCATCGAGAAGTATGGGGAAATCGATCTCAAGGCGGTCAACAAGGCAGCGACTAGCGAAGACCTAAAGGATGAAGCTGACGCTGATCAAACGGAACGCCTGAAACCGCTGCTCGACAAGCTGAAGACCACACTCGGCGATCGCGTGAAAGATGTGCGCGCCTCTGTGCGTCTTGCAGATAGCCCTTCCTGCATCGTCAGTGACGAAGAAGAGCCTTCCATGCAGATGCAGCAGATGCTGCGCGCCATGGGGCAGGAGAACATTCCCGTACCCAAGCCAACGCTGGAGATCAATCCTGATCATGAGATTATCAAAAAGCTGCTGGCGCGCGCGGATGACGCTGTTTCAGAGGACGCTGCATGGCTGCTTCTGGATCAGGCGCTGCTCATGGAGGGCGTACCGCTCAAGGACCCTGCCACGTTTGTCCAACGACTCAACCGCATTCTCAATCTTTCAATATAATTCTTAGTGCGGCTGCATTTGCGTGCGGCCGCACTGCTGTTTCTAGCGTGCTTGCCATTGTCATGGGGCCGGGTCGGACCAGAGTTTCAAGGTTCAATCGACTGCACTAACCGGTCCATACTTTCTTCTTGCTGCTCGATGGACTCGACCAGCCTAAATTGTGTACGGCAGCGGTCAAGATTATGGCCGTCGCGATGTACCTTGAAATACGTGTCCCCCTCCAGATAGTCAGTGAGGAACCGGATACCGATTTCGAAGGTGATCAATTTTCCGGAGAAAGCAAGGTATCGCCTTTCCGCTTTGGTTAAAAAGTCGCCGGCCGAAGAGAGATAGCCGCGCAGCAGCGCCTCGAACATGGGGAACTGCATGGCCACCCTAGACAGATCCCGCTCATCCTCTAGCGCCGGGCTCGTCGTCGTACGCACCATGTCCCCAAAATCGTAAAGTGCCAAGCCTGGCATCACTGTATCGAGGTCAATGACGCATATTCCCTCGCCGGTTGCATCATCGAGCAGGACGTTATTGAACTTGGTGTCGTTGTGGGTGACGCGCTCCGGCAAATTGGCATCCAGCAAGACGCTGGCAATCAACTGATGCTTCAGTGCGAATTCAATCTCCGGCTTGGCCTGGATTGCGCGGCCAGCCACGTCTGCGGCGATTGCCTCTTCCAACGCCTGGAATCGTTTAGGAGTGTTGTGAAAGTCGGGGATGGTATCGTGCAGTCGCGGCGCGGGCAGGCTGGTGAACAACTTTTGAAAGTGTCCAAATGCCTTGGCCGCCTGAAATGCCTGCTCTGTGGACTCGACGGCGTCATAGGTGTGAGCGTTCTCAATAAAGCGGTATGCGCGCCAATGGTTGCCGTCCGTATCCACATGCCAAGCCCGCCCATCACGCGCCGGAATCAGCGTGAGTGCGCGCCGGTCGCGATCTGGCTCATCTACTACCTGCGTGGCCAGATGCGACGTTACGCGCTGGATGTTTTCCATCAAGGCGGCCGGGTTCTTGAAGATGGAGTGATTGATGCGCTGCAGCAGGTAGCGCACCGGCGCGCCTGCCTCATGGAAGACTGCACAGTAGGTGTCGTTGATGTGACCGCTGCCGTACGATGTGGCGCCAATGTAATCGCCGCTAATTTGGAAGTGGCGTGCTTCGGCACCCATAGATTTCTCCTTGCTTATGCCCATAGTCTCTTTGGATAATAACCGCCTTCGATCAAATGGCGAATGCTTTCGACAGCACGCGATCGGTCTTCACGATAAGTTACGCCAAACCATGCATCGGCGCAGTGCAAGACCTTGACACGCGTTTGCCCGTCCTGGATCAGTTCATTCAAGGTACTGGGAATATAGCATTCCGCCTTCAAGTCGGCACCGTTCAGTTCAAGAAACTTCTTGAAGTGCTCGCGTAGTTGCCCGAAAATATGGGGAGTAAACCCCCACATATTCATCGAAACGACCTCGTTCCCTGTAAGCCTGGTATCGCGACCTTCTGCGTCGGTGCTGATGGCATGCCCGCCTTCGCGCTCTATACTCTTTAGTTCCAAAATCTCCTTGAGATAGCCGCTGCCGTCTACTTGGCACACTCCACGTGATACCACCCCGAAGTCGGAGAGCGTATTGCGCAGCAGGTAGCCGACCATTGCGTATTCCTGGGCGCCGGATTGAAGGTGGCGCGCCAGCACGCGGAAGCTATCCGCGCCGTAAAAGTCATCGGCATTGATTACAGCAAATGGTTCATGAATGGTGCTAGCGGCCATCAAAATGGCATGCGTTGTCCCCCAAGGTTTGGTGCGTCCGGCGGGTAAGGAAAATCCCGGTGCAAGCTTCCCGATTTCTTGGAAAACATATTCAACCGCAATGCGCTTTTCAAACCGCGTACCGAGCATTTGCTTGAAGAGGGACTCAATTTCCTTGCGGATAACGAAGACTACCTTGCCGAACCCTGCGCGGTGAGCGTCATAGATGGAATAGTCCATAATGGCTTCGCCATTGGGTCCAACCGGATCGATTTGCTTCATGCCGCCATAACGGCTACCCATTCCTGCTGCCAAAACGAGAAGAGTTGGGGAAACCATGGTGTCATCCTTTCCGGGGCTTAGTCATGCGCGGTTTCGTTGGGCAGGATGTCGAGCGTAAGCACTTCGAACGGGGCCAGATGAAACTCATGCTCCTATGTACTCGAAACACTAGTGCGGGGCGCCCTGCTTCTTCCTTCCAAGGGCTCATAGCAGAATACTCCTGAACGACTCCTTGCGGTAGGTCAAAAGCGTTCTGAAGTCTGATGCGGCACATTGCTGTCCAAGATAGAGCGATAGCTCTGCCTGCTTGAATGGTGCGGTTGGGGCTGATCCCCTTTACTCTGGAGTGGGTTCCGGACAGGGCCACATTCAGAAGAGAGAGGATCAGCCATGACTCAAGTATGCAGTGTGTATTCGCAGCTTTTGCAACTTTTTCCGAGCGGACAGTTCGCATAGGCCGTCAAGCGTCATCAAGCCGAGTTCAACGCCAAAGGGTTCACCTGCTGGGAACAGTTCGTGGCCATGCTGTTTTGCCAGGTGGCGCATTTGAACTCGCTGCGCGAGGT